>WBZL01004038.1_pt1 | contig 12990 bp, 11 predicted proteins | sample 5204291 | NCBI WGS metagenome assembly WBZL01 (sample SAMN12344345, study PRJNA552823) | activated sludge metagenome | biome: Activated sludge suspended growth; feature: Nitrification reactor; material: Wastewater; isolation source: activated sludge from nitrification reactor of wastewater...
CGGTTCGCCGTTGTCGGATTGAGTGGCGAGCTCCATGCTCATCAAGACGGCCGACTGGTACCGGTCGAACGGGTACCGCTCGATCGATCCGCCGCGGAGTGGAAGCGTGACCGAGACTGCGCGGGGGATCTGCCCGCGCGAGAACGTGACAGACGTATCGCCGAGCGCGTCGTTGACGCGGAGCACCATGTCTTCGGCGAGTCCCCCGTCCACCAGCAGCTCGGGAAAGGGACTCACCTGTATGAGCGCCGTCATCGTGCCTGCGGTGGGAGTGACCGTGGTGAAGGCGATGTCGACTTCTGCGCCGTCTTCGGGGGGAGTGCGGCCCTCGACAAGGGTCGCCACCGGGTCGGGGTTGCGGCTGATGATCGTCGCGAGGCCGACGACCGGCCCGATGGAGAGACATACAGTCAGCGCCACTGCTGCGACCTGTGGCTTGGTCGGGCGACGACGGATCCCCCCGGCGAAGGTATCGACGAGCGGACGCTTTGCCACGGGATGGACCCTAGCGGTGGCGACGCCGTCGCTCGCGTAACGACCCACGCCACGCACGTCGTAGTGTGCCCCGGAGTCGGCGAGACGGGGGAGTGATGTCGGAGACAGCGGCAGTCGGGTTCATTGGCTTGGGCAACATCGGTGCACCGATGGCCAGACGACTCGTGGAGTGGCCCGGCGGGCTCGTGGTGTGCGACGTGGTACCGGAGGCAACAGCGCCGTTCGCTGAGCAGGGTGCCGTGGTCGCCTCGTCGCCGGCGGACGTCGCTGATCGGGCGATGGTCATCTCGGTGATGGTGCGCGACGACGCACAGGTCGCCGACGTGCTCGACGGCCCGAGGGGCATCCTGCGGACGGCACGGCCGGGCACGGTCGTCGCGATCCATTCGACCGTTGAGGCCGACTCACCGGCGCGGTTCGCGGCGATGGCTGCGGCTCACGATGTCCACGTCGTCGACGCTCCGGTATCCGGCGGCGCAATGGGGGCGGCCGAGGGTTCGCTCGCCTTCATGGTCGGCGGGACCGAGGAGGCGTTCGCTCTCGTCGAGGCTCCGTTCGCTCTGATGGGCTCTTTGGTTGCGCGGATGGGCGGAGTCGGCGCCGGCACCAGGGCCAAACTCGCCCGCAATCTCGTCACGTTCGCGTCCTACGCCGCCGTTGGGGAGGCGATGCGGCTGGCCGAGGCGTCGGGCGTCGACTTGACTCTGCTCGGCGAAGTGATCCGCCACTCCGATCGTGTGACCGGCGGTCCCGGAGCGATCGCGATCCGGCCGACCGCCCAGTCGATGGCGGCCGACGACGGGCTCCGGCCGATCTTCGACCACACACGACAACTCGGCGAGAAGGACCTTTCTCTCGCGGTCATGCTGGGCTCGAACTACGAGCTGGACATGCCTATCGCCAGGGAGGCGCTGGAGTCGCTGCATACGGCCCTCGGTTTCGAATAGCCCGCCGCCCGCAAGGCCCGTTCTGTCCTGCGAGAGCACCACCCGGGTGGTGCTCTCGCAGGACAAAACGGGCTCAGTCGGCGAACACGCCAGCGTCGTAGAGGCGGCGAACGTGGGCGAGCACTGCCGGCGCGAGCGCGGCGATGGCATCGGCGTCGTCAGCGACGAGCGGTGGGACGATCAGCGCGCTGACCGTCGCGACCACGGACTGGCAGGCGAAGCGACCGCTCGGTGACCGGGCTCCGAGCAGGGCGGCGAGAGCGTCGGTGATGCGTTCCTGCACTTCATGGCGTCGAGCGATGGCGTCGGCCCCTGCCGCGTACGACTCGACGAGGAACAGCCGGGCGTGGGCCCGGTGTTCAGCGATGGTCGAGAGGTATCGATCGAGCCCCCGTTCGACCCGGTCGAGCGGGTCGAGCGGGTCGCCGGGTCCGGCGATCGCAGAGTCGAGCTCGGCGAGGAGCACCCCGCCGACGAGGTCGAACGCTGCGAGGTACGCCGTGTGCTTGTCGGGAAAAAGTCGGTAGAACGTCTCCCGCGAAACGCCGGCGCTCCGCAGGATCGCGGCAACCGGCGTGCCGACGTAGCCGCCGTCAGCCATCGCCTCCGCCACACCGACGAGGATGCGGAGTCGCTGATCTCCCTCGACCTCCTCGCGGGACAAACCGTGCCGGCCGCGGGGGAGTCGTCGGCGGGTCGCCACCGACGGTGCACCGTCACCCACGGCGGGGGCGATCAGTGCGGATGCGGAGCGCGCCGATGGTCGTCGCCAAGCCGTCGTACTGGCCGGCGAGCATCAGGAGCTCGATCAACTCGTTGTCGTCGAAGTGGGCGGTCAGTCGCGACCAGAGGTCGTCGTCGACGTCGCGGTGATCGACGAGCTGGTCGATCGCCTCGATTATCAGTCCCTCCCGCTTCGTCCACACCCCGTCCTTGGGGAGGGCCCGTCCTGCAACAGCGTCGATTGCCGCGTCTGTGAGCCCCGCTCGTTTGCCGAGACGCCGGTGCTGTTCCCACTCGTAGTCGCTGCCACGCCGGTGGGCGACCCGAAGGATCGCCAGCTCGGACTCCTTCCGCGCAAGGCGGCCGCCGGGCATGAGCGCGGCCGAGAACCACAGCCACCGACGGAAGAGCCGACGGTTGCGGCCGAGCGTGAGGAAGAGGTTTGGCGGTGCAGTTCCGGTGACCCGACCAGACACCGCGGTGATGAACATCGTGAGGACGCCGACGTCCCGTCGGCCGCCCGGAGCGATCCGAGGGTTCGCCTCGCTGCTCAACGAGCTGCTCGATCGGGTTGAGGCGTCGTCAGATCGACGATCTCCTCTCGAGCGACGTCGACCGCGGCGGCGACCCGTCGGCGGATCGCCACGTCGACGGCAGGTTGGACGATCGCTCGTACCGGGAGTACGGGGGCGACGAACCACGGTGCGGCGATGATCCGTGACCGGTTGGCGATGCCACGTTCCAACGCGTCGATGCCGACCGAGAGCGGCGTGACCTTGGTGATGCTGCGCTTGCCGAGAAAGGTCCGCGCTGCCTCGGTGCCGAACCCCCGACTCGTCATGTCGGTGTCGAGCTCGGCGAAGTAGGCAACGCCGACTCGGGCACCCGTCGGGCGCAGTTCCTGGCGCAGGGTGTTGCCGAGCGCCTCGACGGCTGCTTTCGACGCGCTGTATGCGCCGAGGAGTGGGACGTGGACCGCTGCCGCCAACGAGGCGACTGCGACGGCATATCCGTCGGAGTGGGCGACGTGGCGACCGGCGGCGCGCAGCGTGAGGTACGTCCCCATCACGTTCACGTCGAGGGTTCGACGCATGATCTCCGGATTCCCGCCGACGAGGGGCAACTGAGCGGCGATGCCGGCGTTGGCGACGACGACGTCGAGTCCGCCGAGGCACTGGGCTGCACCGTCGACGGCAGCGTCGACCGCTCCCTCGTCGGTGACGTCGCACTCGAACCACGGAGCATCGAGGCGCGTGGCAACGGCGGCGAGCAGTTCGGGTTCGAGGCCGGCGAGGGCGACTTTGGCGCCGCGTTCGGTGAGGCGCTGCGCCAAGGCGGCACCGATCCCACGTGCCGCGCCGGTGATGACGACTCGTCTGCCCCGAAGATCGGACTTGGTGTGCTTGAAACGTAGGGCCATGACCGCGAGGGTACCATCTATGAACATCAGTGTTCATAGATCCCAGCTCGTTCTGTCCTGCGAGAGCACCACCCGGGTGGTGCTCTCGCAGGACAGAACGAGCATGCGGAGGGTGCGGCGAGGGGAGGGAGGTGCGCGGTCCGCGTACGCTTCCCCGCCGTGAAGGGTTCCCGTGCCGGTCTCCTCGTGTTCAGCACCTCAGCGGTGGTGCTCGTGTTGGAGGTGCTGGCGGGGCGCCTGATGGCCCCTTATGTCGGCGTCTCCCAGGAGACCTTCACCGGCGTCATCGGCACGGTGCTAGCAGGCATCGCGTTGGGTGCCTCGATCGGCGGGCGCCTCGCTGACCGCCAGGACCCGAACGTGCTACTCGGACCGGTACTGGTCATCGGGGGCAGCCTGATCTGGGCGTCGTTGCCGATCCTCCGGTTGCTCGGGCCGTTGGTCGGATCCGGACCGTTCGCCATCGTCGTGCTGACGACCGCCGCGTTCCTGGCTCCAGCCATGGTGCTGAGCGCCGTGTCGCCGATGGTCGCCAAGATGCTGCTGGAGTCGCTCGACGATTCCGGATCGATCGTCGGGCGGGTGTCGGCGATGGGCACGATCGGTGCGCTCGTGGGGACGTTCCTCACCGGCTTCGTGCTGGTGACCGCCCTGCCGACGCAATGGGTGGTGCTCCTGATCGGCGGGCTCACGATCGTGGGCGGAATCGTGCTCACGGTGCGGCATCACGCGTCGCTGCCCGGCGGCCGGGCAGCGGTTGTCATCCTGCTCGTTCCCGGTCTCGGTGCAGTGACGCTTCCCCCGCCGTGCGACCGAGAGTCGGCGTACTTCTGCATCAACGTCGAACGAGACGAGTCGAGGCCCACCGGCCGGAGCCTCATCCTCGACCGCACCCGCCACGCCTACGTGGATCTCGACGACCCGACGCATCTCGAACTGCGCTACGTGCGGCTGATTGCGGATGTCGTCGAAGCGGCATCTCCCGACGCGGCCGCCGTCGATGCACTCCACCTCGGTGGAGGCGGGTTCACCCTGCCGCGCTACCTGTCAGCGACCCGACCCGGCTCGACCCACGTGGTCCTGGAGATCGACCCCACGCTGGTTGAGGTCGCCCGGGACGAATTGGGGCTCGCCGAGGATGCCGCGGACATCGTCGTCGGCGACGCCCGTCTGGCGCTGGCCGACCTGCCCACCGACGGGTTCGACCTGATCGTTGGCGACGCCTTCGCCAGCACGTCGGTTCCATGGCATCTCACGACCGTCGAGACGATGCGTCAGCTCCGCCGCGTGCTGCGACCCGGTGGGATCTACGTCATGAACGTGATCGACGGAGGGGCCAACCGATACGCCCGTGCCCAGCTCGCGACGCTCGTCGAGTCGTTCGACCACGTCGCGGCGATCATGCCGCCTGGCGGAGTCGGTGACCTCCGGCAGAACCAGATCCTCGTCGCGTCCGATGCCCCGATCGCTGATTTGACTGTCGACCCCGACGACGGTGTGTTCGTGGCCGAGTCGCGGGTCGCGGGGATCATCGGCGGTGCTGAACCGCTGACCGATGACTTCGCTCCGGTCGACCAGATGCTGATGCGGTAGGGCGAGCATGTCGGGGTCGGGCGCGGAGGCCGGCTCGGTTGCGCCCGCGAGATCGAAGGTGCTGGATTGGCGAGCGCTGGGGCGTCAGGATGCGATGTCGTGAACACGCAACGACGCCGCACCGACGCCGGTCACCGCTCTCTCTACGACCACGGGTTCGTCCGGGTCGCAGCGGCAGTGCCGCGTCTTCGTGTGACCGACGTCGTCGCGAACGTCGCCGACACGATCGACCTGCTGCACCGGGCCGCCGATGACAGCGTCGCCCTGGCCGTGTTCCCGGAGTTGGGTCTCGTGGGCTACACGTCCGGCGACCTTCTCCACCAACAGGTACTTCTCGACGCCGCCGTCGCCGGGCTGTGCACGATTCGCGACGCGTCGGTCGGATTGCCGACGGTTGCCGTTGTCGGGTTGCCGATGCGACAGGGGCAGCAGCTGTACAACGTCGCCGCGGTGGTGCACGGCGGGCGGGTGCTCGGCGTGGTTCCCAAGTCGTACCTGCCGAACTACCGGGAGTTCTACGAGAAGCGGCACTTCTCCGCGGCTCGCTCGGTGCGCCGCGACGAGATCGACGTGGACGGCACGTCCGTGCCCTTTGGGGCGGACCTGCTCTTCAACGCAACCGACATTGCCGATTTCGTCCTCTCCGTCGAGATCTGCGAGGACCTCTGGGTTCCCGTGCCGCCGATCACCTGGTCGACCCTGGCGGGTGCGACCGTCGTCGCCAATCCCTCCGCCAGCAACATCACGATCGCCAAGGCCGACTACCGCCGTCAGCTCTGCGCCGGTCAGTCCGCCAGAACGATCGCTGCTTACGTCTACTCGGCTGCAGGCGCAGGGGAGTCGACGACCGATCTGGCGTGGGACGGCCACGGCCTCATCGCGGAGAACGGAAACATCGTTGCCGAAGGGGAGCGCTTCGCCGTCGACCCGCATCTGGTGGTTGCCGACGTCGATCTCGACCGCCTGATCGCCGACCGTGTGCGCACCACGAGCTTCGGCGACTGCGCCGACGACCATGCGGATCACCGACGCTTCCGGACGGTGAGCTTCGAGCTGGGCGATGCCGGCGATCCCGGCCCACTGCGACGCGACGTCCCGCGATTCCCGTTCGTGCCCGCCGACCCGCGCCAGCGTGACGAGCGTTGCCGTGAGGTGTTTTCCATCCAGGTCAACGGACTCGCGACGCGCCTCGCTGCGACCAGGAGCGACAAGGTCGTGATCGGCGTGTCCGGCGGTCTCGACTCAACCCACGCGCTTCTGGTGGCGGTGCGGTGCATGGACCAGCTCGGCCGTCCCCGCTCCGACGTGCTGGGTATCACCATGCCCGGCTTCGCTACCAGCGCTCGCACCCTGCGCAACGCCCATCGCCTGATGGCCGCTCTCGGTGTTACCGCGGAGGAGGTGGACATCCGGCCGGCGTCACAGCAGATGCTGGCGGACATCGGCCACCCGGCGGCCTCGGGCGAGGCGATCTACGACGTGGCCTACGAGAACGTGCAGGCCGGCGCCCGAACGTCGCTGCTGTTTCGTGTCGCCAACCACCGGGGCGGGATCGTGCTCGGCACGGGTGATCTGTCGGAGCTTGCGTTGGGGTGGTGCACCTACGGCGTCGGAGACCAGATGTCGCACTACGGCGTCAACTCGTCGGTCCCGAAGTCTCTGATCCGGCACCTAGTCCGCTGGGCGGCGGGCGAGCCCGATCTGGTCGGCGCCTCTGAGGTGCTTCTCGACGTGCTCGACACCGCGGTGTCTCCAGAGCTCGTGCCTCACTCCGAGCTGGGGGACGAGTCCGAGAACGGTGACGCCGGGCGAGCCGACGATGTGGGGCAGCGCAGTGAGGACGTCGTCGGCCCGTATGAACTCCAGGACTTCCACCTGTACTACGTGCTGCGTTTCGGTTATCGACCGTCGAAGGTCGCGTTCCTCGCTTCGCAGGCGTGGGGCGATACCGAGCGTGGCCGCTGGCCCGATGACATCGACGTCCGCGACCGTCGCTCCTACACCGACGACGAGATCGACCGCTGGCTTCGGGTGTTCCTCACCCGCTTCATGGCGACGAGCCAGTTCAAGCGGTCCGCCATGCCCGACGGTCCGAAAGTCGGCTCCGGCGGCGCACTGTCGCCGCGTGGTGACTGGCGGGCACCCTCCGACGGAACGGCCGCGTTGTGGATCGCGGAACTCGACGGGTGACGACGACGGTCGGATGGGCCGGGCGGCCCACGCGGTCGGGGGTGCCAGCACCCCTCACCGATTGGGTGGGGCCACCCTGTGATGCCCTCGCGCGGGATGCGATGATCTCGACGTGAGTTCAGAGCCCAGCGACCCGATCGCGAACACCGCGGGCGACGAGGCGGGCGTCCTGATCGTCGACGACCAGCGACCCTTCCGCATGGTCGCGTGCACCGTCGTCGGCGTGACCGGTGGATTCACGGTGGTCGGGGAGGCCGAGAGCGGCGAGGAGGCCGTCGACATGGCGCGGGAGTTGCGTCCGGGGATCGTCCTGATGGACATCAACCTGGGTGAGATGAACGGCATCGAGGCAACTCGTCGGATCGTTGCGGACGCTCCCGAAACCGTCGTCGTGCTCATGTCGACGTACAACGCGTCGGACCTGCCGGCCGGCGCAGCGGACTGCGGCGCCGTGCGCTACGTCCACAAGGAGGACTTCGGTCCCTCGGTGCTCCGCGACGTCTGGCCCGGGTGAGCCCGCACGCGACAGCTTGAGCCCTGGAGGCCTTGAGCCCTGGAGGCCTTGAGCTCTGGAGGCCTTGAGCTCTGGAGGCCTTGAGCCCTGGAGGCCTTGAGCCCTGGAGGCCTTGAGCCCTGGAGGCCCGACGGTGCGCGCGAAGGAGCGAGCGCTCGGGGCCGCGATCGCCCACTCCGACGCGCCTGTTGATCCGGTGTGTCGAGCACTCGTGGCTCCGAACCGGAGTGATCAAATGGCCAACCTTCACCTGCTGACAGCGGAAACCTCTCGGTCGACGAGCCGGTTCCTGTTCGTGTCAGCCGGTGTCGAAGAGGCTGTCGTGGCCGGAGTTCCGTGCCCGCCGTTCGGCTTCTCGTGCTCTGATCTGTGCGAGCCGTTCGACCAGATCAGCAGCCCCCGGCCGGTCACGACCGTTCGGAGGCCCAGAACCGGCCGGCGAACTCGCGCCGCCCGCGTCCAGACCCGAACCACCGGCCCCCGGGTCGCTTCCTGTGCCGTTTCCCTGGCCGGTGGGGTTGGGGTGGCGGGTGTCTGACTGTGGGACCATGGGGCGTCGCCCGGTCCCGTCGACAAGCTGCCAGCCTTCGTAGGTCTTCAGATCGTGGTGGTGATCACACAACAGGTCGAGGTTCGCCAGTTCGGTGGTCTGCACCCGAGCCCAGTCGTGGCGGTGATCGAACTCCAAACGGGCAGCACGGTCACACCCTTGCACGGTGCAGCACGAATCGGTGAACAGTTTCGCGATCCGTTGCGCCACGGTTGGTTTGCGGTGCAGGTTGACCACATCGACGACTGCTTCACCGTTGGTGAGCACGAGTTGAACGACTGATTCGCCGAGGACCCGGCGCAACTCGTCGACCGACACCGGGACACCACCGATCTCACACAGTTCACCGGCACCGGCCCAGCCGCGCATCAGCGCGGCGAGATCGACGCGTACGAGCGTCAACCGGGTGAGTGGCACCCAACCCGAACGCCCACGGCAGGGACCGTCGCCGGTGGCGGTGTCGCCGGCGACGCCGGTTGTGCCGTTTCGTCCGAGGTTCATCAACGCGTCGAACGCGTACGCCCCACGGCCTTCCCGCTTGTCAGGGGCACGGTTCGCTCGGAACGCCTTATCAACCTCGCGTTGGATCAACGCTTCGAACGCTTTCACATCCGCGACCGGGCCGCGAACCTCGGCGTGTCCGGCACCGTTGCCGTACCAGAACCGGAGGTTCCGCTCCCGCCGTACCCGACGATCACGTTCCGCTTTCTCCTCCTCAGACCGCGCCTCGGCTTTACGTCGTTCGGCTTCCTGACGGGTACGGCGCAGCGAATCCTTCTGAGCTTGTTCCAGCAGGTCTTTCTCGGCGTCGGGGTTCACTGCCGCCGCGTCCGCCACCGCACCCGCTTGTTCGGGTGACAGGCGGCCCTCCCGCACCGCGTCAGAGGTCGCTCCCAGGCCGGCCAACCGCTCCGATGTTTCCAGATCGGCTTTGGCGCGGCCTGGGGTGGTGCCCAACTCGTTGGCCAGCCAGTCCGCCGGTGACGCGAACCGGTCCTGTTCCCACTGCTTCGCCTCGGCGGCGCGTGCGGTCATCAGCACCCGACCCGATTCGGCCAACCGTTGCACCGACGCGAACGCCTTCATCACTTCCGGCGCCCAACTCAACGGCACATCCTTCGGTTCCAACGACCCGATCAACGCTCGCAACGGCTCACCCGCAGCCAGGATCTCCGCAGCCAACGCCGACAGCGGTGCCTTCTTCGCCGGGGGCCGGGGAGGCGAACAGGTGTTCGATGTCATGACCCCAACCGTACCCGCGGCCACTGACGCTCAAACCTCCCGGCTGGAGAGATTCCGCTGGGTTCTTGCAAGGTGTCCGGTCGGGCGGCAGACCAGGCCGCCCCGATGGGTGCCGTCAGTCGGCGTCCGCGAGATAGAGCAGAACTGCCTTCACCCGGCGGTGGGTGTCGGGCTCCTCGGTGAGCCCGAGCTTCGAGAACAGCGAGCTGATGTGCTTCTCGACGGCACGCTCCGAGAGGAACAGGGCCGCTCCGACAGCGGCGTTGTTGCGGCCTTGGGCGATCTCGTGCAGAACCTCGCGTTCGCGGGGCGTGAGGCGGTCGAGCGGCGACGCCGCCGCCTTGCTGCGCGCCGACACGAGGACCTCAACGACGCTCGTGTCGATCACCGACCCGCCTCCTGCGACCTCGACGATGGCGTCGACGAGCTGGCGGGGCTCCGACAGACGCTCCTTGAGGAGGTACGCCCGACGTTGGGAACCTCCTTCGAGCAGGCTCAGCGCGTACGCCGGCTCGGCGAACTGCGACAACACCACCACCCCGAGTTCGGGGTGTGACTCCCGGAACGCGGTAGCGGCGCGGATTCCTTCGTCGGTGCCCGTCGGTGGCATCCGGATGTCGGTGATGACGACATCGGGCGGATCGGCTTCGACGGCGGCGATCAGCGACGGAAAGTCGCCCACCAACGCGCTGACCTCGATCTCCGACTGGAGATCGAGGAGTCGGGCGATTCCTTCGCGGACAAGAAGGGCGTCTTCGGCGACGACGACCGTGATCGGCACGGCGGACAACATAGCGGTCCGGTCAGAGCCCGTCCGTTGGCACGAAGCGCACGGCAGGCCGCGCAGGTCGTGCCAACGGACGGGTTGACGCTCTGGCTAATCGATCGTGAGGTCGTGGACCATGCCCTGAGTGAAGTGGGGCGGCCCCTCCGGCTCGGCCCCTGACGCCATGGACTCCGGCGTGAGCCCGACCGGAATGAAGCACGCCACGAGGTAGCGGCCGGCCTCGAGGTCGACGGTGGACTGGGTGGTCTCACCGGGCATCGCCACGATCGTGCCCTTGAGCTCGACCTTCGACATCGCCTCCTCCTCCGGCAGTGCGAGGAGCTCGTCGGTGGACTCGGTCACGTCGTCGTTGACCCTGACGAAGACCATCTCGTGCAGCTCGGTACCGGCGTTCTTCAAGGTGACGAGAGACGCTCCCTCGGCCATGTCGGCGGGCATCCCGTCATATGAGTAGTCCTTCGCCGTGACGGCAAGGGTGCCGAACCCGCAGTTGTCCTCGACGAAGCCATAGGTCGTCTTGGCCGCCTCGGCGAATCCCTCACCGGGCTCGCCGGTCTCCGACTCGAGCCGCTCGGAACCGGTCTTGACCATCGTCGCCACCTCGGTCGCGATCTCCTCGGGGGCCGCCGACTCGACCGCCTCGAACGCGGCCTTCACCGACTCGATGGCTTCGGGCGTCGGGTCGTCGGGCCCGCTGAGGGCGTTGGCTGCGGCGTCGGCGGCGATGACTGCCTGACAGAAGGCGTCGAATGCCGGCGCCTCGGTCGTCGCGGGGCTCGCTGAGTCCGCTGCGTCGTCGGCCTTGTCGTCGCCACACCCCGTCAGGGGCAGGGCGAGAGCGACGGCGCCGAGGCTCAGGGATCGGATGAGTGATGGTCGTTTGCTCATTCCCCGATTCTGCCGAAACGATCGGCGCGTCGACATCGGGGAGACCCGTTTCCTGTGGGGGTGCCAGCACCCCCTCCGCTCAGGCCGGCTTCTGGCCGACGAGCAGCGCCATTCCTCGCCATCGCCAGTTGCAGTCGACCTGGACAAGGCCGGCGTCGCGCATCCATTCGAGCTGGGGTTCGACGGCTGCGAGGATGTCCTCGGGGTCACCGCCTGGCCGGTCGATGCGGCGTTGGAACTCGGCGTCGAGCTCTGGTGTGGCGCACTGGACGATCTCCAGGTTGGCGAACACCCCTCCGGGGTGCAGCGCTCCGACGACCTCCTCGAACAGCGACCTCTTGCGCTCATGTCGCAGGTGGTGGATCGCGAACCCCGACACGACGACGTCGGCGCCGGCGGTACCGGCGGTACCCTCGGGTTCGGCGACAGGGAAGTTGAGATCGTGCTCCTCGATCGTCACGCGCTCGTCGTCTGCGAACCGGTTGCGAGCCAACTCCAGCATCGGCGCAGAGCTGTCGAGGCCTCTAACCCGGGTCGTCTCCGGTCGAGCGTCGAGGATCAGCGAAATGAGCCGACCATCGCCGCACCCGAGATCGATCGCATGACGAACACGCTGTGGCAGGACCTCCACGAGCTCGCGCTCACCCTCCTTACGGGCCTCGAGTCGACCGACGCGGCCGACGTACTCGTGCACCTTCGTCTTATCGCTCCAGCTCGTCATCACGACATCGTAGAAGCGCGTCCTGGCTTCAGTTCTCGGCAATTCCTTGGAACTGGCGCCGGTAGGCGGCCGGTGTGATGCCGACCCGGGTGACGAACTGGCGACGGAACGAGCCAGCGTCGCGATAACCGACGCTTCGCATCACATCGTCGCTCGACAGGTCGGTCGACTCGAGGAGTCGTTGGGCGCGCGCAACCCGCAGATCGTGCAGGCGCACCAGTGGCGAGGTGCCGGCTTCGGCGCCGAAGCGTCGGAGCAGCGTGCGCGTGCTCAGGTGAAACGCCGCCGCCAAGCGGCTGAGATCGTACGGGTCGGCGAGTCGTTCGGCGAGCCAGTTGGTCACGTCGTCGGTGAGGCCGGGGCGGTTGGCCGGTCGACGGTCGACGTACGGCGCCTGGCTGGTCCGGTTGTCGGGAACGAGGGTGATGCGTGCGGTCTGTCGAGCGACGGATTCGCCGCCGTGCCGGCGCACGAGGTCCATCGCCAGGTCGTGCACCGCACTGAATGCCGCGGAGGTGGTGACGCGCCCGTCGGTGACGAGCATCGCGTCAGGCGTTATCGTCGCGGTGGGGGTGCAAGCGGCAAGGTCGTCCGCGAACAACCACGAGGTTGTCGCTCGTCGACCGTCCAGCAGCCCCGCGGCTGCGACCAGGTAAGCGCCGACGCACACGGACGCGACGGTGCACCCGCGGGTCCCGAGCGAGCGGATGAACCCCACCTCGGCCGCTCGCTCGGCGAGCAGGGGTTTGACGTCGATCCCCGGGATGAGCTCGAACCCGGGAACGACCAGCACGTCGAGCCGCCGGTGCCATCGCTGAGGTGCGAGCCCGAACCCGCCGGCGGCGGTGATCGTGTCGGTGGCGCCCAGCACCTCGACGGCGAACGGGCAGGGTTGGCCTGATCCCGTCGCGACGAGGTTC
>WBZL01004041.1_pt1 | contig 12982 bp, 11 predicted proteins | sample 5204291 | NCBI WGS metagenome assembly WBZL01 (sample SAMN12344345, study PRJNA552823) | activated sludge metagenome | biome: Activated sludge suspended growth; feature: Nitrification reactor; material: Wastewater; isolation source: activated sludge from nitrification reactor of wastewater...
CTCCTCCGGGGCGCTCGAGCTGATCGCGACCATCTCCGTGGCGCTCGTCGCGGTCAACGTCGGCCTGCGGCTGGCCGCCGGCCACGTCGACTTCTGGACCGCGATGGTGGTGCTGCTGCTGGCGCCCGAGGCCTACTGGCCGCTGCGGCGCGTCGGCGCCGAGTTCCACTCCGCCGCCGAGGGCACCGCCGCCTTCGAGCAGGCGAGCACCCTGCTCGGCGACGGCACCCAGTCGGCCGCCCCGGGTGGCACGGCGGTGCCTGCGCCGGGCGCCCCGCTCGCGGTCGCCGACCTGACGGTCCGCTACCCCGACCGCGACGTCGCCGCGATCGACGCCCTGACCGCGACCTTCCCCTCCCCCGGCCTCACCGCGGTCGCCGGACCCTCCGGCAGCGGCAAGTCCACGCTGCTGGCGGTCCTGCTCGACGAGCTGGCGCCCGAGTCGGGCCGGGTCTGCGTCGGCGACCACACGCTCGCCGAGCTCGACCGCGATCGCTGGCGCGCGAGCGTCTCCTGGTCGCCCCAGCGTCCCTGGCTCGTGGCCGGCACGCTCGCCGACAACCTCCGCCTCGGGCGGCCCGACGCCACCGAGGAGCAGCTGTGGGCCGCCCTCGAGGGCGTCGCACTGGCGGACGTCGTACACACGCTGCCCGGAGGGCTCGACACCGAGCTCGGCGAGGACGGCGCCGGGCTCTCGGCCGGCCAGCGGGCGCGACTGGCGCTGGCCCGCGTGGTGCTGGCGGAGCGGCCCTATGTCTTCCTCGACGAGCCGACCGCCCACCTCGACGCGACCACCGAGGCGGTGCTCCTCGACACCCTCCGCACGCTGAGCGAGACCTCGTGCGTCATCGTCGTGGCCCACCGCCCCGCCGTCGTCGACGCCGCCGACCACGTCGTCACCCTCGCTCCCCCCTCCCCCGCCGACCCGGCAGATTCTCTGCCGGGTCGAGGAGAGATCTCGGTCGACCCGGCAGAGAATCTGCCGGGTCGCGCAGAGCCTGTGGAGAACCCGGGGCCGGGGCCGGGCGCGGACGCGGTTCCGGACGCGACGCCGGACCCGGCGGTGGCGTGGTGGGCCGGGGCGCGGATGGGCACCTTTCTCGGAGCGATGTCGGTGGCGTCCGGAGTGGCGCTGACGGCGACGGCGAGCTGGCTGATCACGCGGGCGTCGGAGCAGCCGCCGGTGCTCTATCTCATGGTCGCGATCGTCGCGGTCCGCACCTTCGGCCTCGGGCGGCCGGCGCTGCGCTATGCCGAGCGGATCGTGTCCCACGACGCGGCCCTGCGGCTGCTGGCCGAACGGCGCGCGCAGGTCTATGACGCCATCGTCCCGCTGGTCCCCGGCAAGCTCGGCTCCAAGCGCGGTGACGTCCTCACCTCGGTCGTCGACGACGTGGACTCGTTGGTCGACCGTCAGCTGCGGGTGCGCCAGCCGCTGTGGACCGCCCTCATCGTCGGCCTGATGGCCGTCACCCTGGCCACCGCCCTGGACCTGCGCGGCGGCCTGGTGATCCTCCTCTCCAGCACGTTCAGCGCGCTCGGGGGGCTGGTGACCTGGCGTGGCGTCGCCGCCGCGGAGCCGGCGTTCGTACGCCGACGCGCGGCGCTGTCCGCCCGGGTCGAGGAGATCGTCCGCAGCGCCCGCGACCTCGTGCTGTGGGGCGCCGACGACCACGCGCTCGACAGCCTCGACGCAGCCGGCCGCGAGCTGGGAGCGACGACCCGACGCTCCGCCGCGGCCGTCGCACTGGGCCGGGTGCTGCCGGTGCTGGGTGGCGGGCTGGGGCTGCTCGGCATCGCCCTCTGGGTGCCGCGAGGCGCGACCACCGACGCGCTGCTGGCCCTCCTGGTGCTGCTTCCGATCGCCCTGGTCGACGCGTTCGCGCCGCTGCCCGACGCCGGCGCGCTCGCCGTCCGCACCTCCGCCGCGCAGGCTCGGCTGGAGGCCCTCGCCCAGCAGACGCCGGTGGTCACCGAGACCGATGACCCGACCACGGTCGAGCTCACGCATCCCGCGTCGGCGGCCCGGTCGATCTCGGTCGGGTGGGGCGACGACGACGCGTTGGTCGACTTCGACCTCGACCTGCCGCCGGGCGCCCGGGTCGGGCTCGTCGGTGCGTCGGGGACCGGCAAGAGCACCTTCGCGGCGGCGATGATGCGGTTCCTCGACCCTCGATCGGGTTCGCAGACCCTGGCTGACACCGATCTGCGCCGGCTCAGCTTCGACGACGTGCGTCGTACGACGGGGCTCGTCGACGACGACCCGCACATCTTGGCCAGCAACGTGGCCGAGAACGTCAGGTTGGCGCGCCCCGAAGCCACCGACGACGAGGTCCGCGCCGCGCTCGACGCCGCCCACCTCGGGGCATGGATCGACGCCCTGCCTCGTGGGATGGCGACGATGATCGGGGAGGGCAGCGCCCACGTCTCCGGGGGCGAGCGCGCGAGGATCGCCGTCGCGCGGGCCCTGCTCGCCGACCAGCCGGTGCTGGTGCTCGACGAGCCCACGGCCCACCTCGATGCCGACACCGCGAGACGCGTCAGCGACGAGGTCCTGAGCGAGGAGCGAGGTCGCTCCATCGTCTGGATCACCCACGGCACGATCGGCCTCGACGCGATGGACACGGTGATCCGGCTCGAAGGTTGAGCCCCCGGACTCAGGCGGGCGCAGCGACCGCGCGTCAGGCTGGACACATGCGCACCACGCTGCGCACGACTCTGCTCGTCGCGCTCCTCGTCGTCGCAGGACAGGTCTCGGTGTTGCTGACCGGGGCGTGGACCTGGGCGTGGCTCACCGTGCCGGTGCTGGGGCTGGTCGCCTACCTCGACCTTCGCGTCGGCGTCGGCGCCCTGGGGACGGTCACGGTGATCTCGGTGGCCGGCGGGGCGGTGACGCCGCCCGACTCGTGGGGACTGGCCGTCGCGGTGCTGCTGTCGGCGGTCGCCGCTGTCGCGGTCGGGCGGCTGGCCCGGCTGGCGGAGATCCGCGAGTCCGACTGACGCCCGACCGTGCGCCTGTCATGCTGCTGTGCGTGATCTGGCTGCTGTGGGGGGTGACCGCGGTCGTCGCCGTCACCGACTGGTGGGCCGTCGCCCGAGGCCACCGGCACGTCGAGAGCTGGGCCAAGCCCGCGACGCTCGCCGCCCTCTTCGCCACGACCTGGGCGCTGGGTGCGCCCGAGACCACCGCAGGGGTCTGGTTGCTGGTCGCGCTGGCCTTCGGCCTGCTGGGCGACGTGATGCTGCTCGGGTCATCGACGGCCCGCTTCCAGGCCGGCCTGGGCGCCTTCCTCGTCGGCCACCTGGCCTATGTCGTCAGCTTCCTGCTGCTCAGCCTCGACAAGCCTCTCTGGGCGTTCATCGGCGTGGCCACCGCGGCCGTGGCCCTGGTCAGCGCCCGCGACGTGCTGCCGTCGGTCCACCGCACCGACGGCGCGGCGCTGACCGTCCCGGTCGCGGTCTACATGATGGTGATCTCGACGATGGCGGTCGTCGCGTGGGCGACGGGGACGTGGCTGCTGGGTCTGGGCGCCACCGTGTTCGTGGCCAGCGACACGATCCTGGCCGTCGACCGCTTCGTCCGGCCACGCTCGTGGGCCAGGGTCGCGGTCATGGTGACCTATCACGTGGGACAGATCCTGATCGTGACCGGCTTCTTCGAGACCTCGCAGTCCTTCCTCATCATCACCCCCTGACCGCGGCACCGTCTCGTCGAGTCGTCACAAGATGTGACGACTCGGCGGACGGGCCCGGGGAGGCGGTCAGGCCTCGATGACGACCGGGATGATCATCGGCCGGCGGCGGTGGGTGTTGCTCACCCAGCGGCCGATGACGCGGCGGATGTTCTGCTGGAGCTGGTGGGCGTCGTCGACGCCGTCGCGCAGCGCCGCGTCGATGGCGTCGATGATCGGCTGCTTGATGGCGTCGAACGCCGAGTCGTCCTCGGCGAAGCCACGGGCATGGATCTCGGGCCCCGCGGCGACCTTGCCGCTGACCATGTCGACCACGACGATCACCGAGATGAAGCCCTCCTCGCCCAGGATCCGGCGGTCCTTGAGGGAGTGCTCGGTGATGTCGCCGACCGACGAGCCGTCGACGAACACATAGCCGACCTCGACCTTGCCGGCAACGCGCGCCTGGCCGTCGATGAGGTCGACCACGATGCCGTCCTCGGCCAGCACCACGTTGGACACGCCGGTGGCGCGCGCGAGGTCGGCGTTGGCCCGCAGGTGGCGCACCTCGCCGTGGACGGGCATCACGTTGCGCGGGCGGACGATGTTGTAGCAATAGATCAGCTCACCGGCACTGGCGTGGCCGCTGACGTGCACGAGGGCGTTGCCCTTGTGGACGACGTTGGCGCCCCACCGGGACAGGCCGTTGATGACGCGATAGACCGAGCTCTCGTTGCCGGGGATCAGCGACGAGGCGAGGATGACGGTGTCGCCCTCCTCGATGTGCACGAAGTCGTGGTTGCGCTGGGCGATCCGCGACAGCGCCGACAACGGCTCGCCCTGGGACCCCGTCGAGACGAGCACCTGCTGGTCGGGCGGGAGGTCGGCGAGCTGCTTGGCGTCGACCATGACGCCCGGCGGCACCCGGAGATAGCCGAGGTCCGAGGCGATGCCCATGTTGCGGACCATCGACCGGCCGACATAGCCCACCTTGCGGCCATGGAGTACGGCGGCGTCGAGGACCTGTTGGACCCGATGCACGTGGGAGGCGAAGCAGGCCACGATGATGCGCTGCTGGCTCTGGCGGAAGACCCGGTCGAGCACCGGGGTGATGTCGCGCTCGGGCGTGGTGAAGCCGGGGACCTCGGCGTTGGTGGAGTCGACCATGAACAGGTCGACGCCCTCCTCGCCCAGCCGCGCGAAGGCGCGCAGGTCGGTGATCCGGCCGTCGAGCGGCAGCTGGTCCATCTTGAAGTCGCCGGTGTGGAGCACCAGGCCGGCGGGGGTCCGGATGGCGACGGCGAGCGCGTCGGGGATGGAGTGGTTGACCGCGACGAACTCGAGGTCGAAGGGACCCAGCGAGATCCGGTCACCCTCGGCGACCACGTGGCGCACGGTCTCCCGCAGCCGGTGCTCGCGCAGCTTGGACGACAGCAGCCCCAGCGTCAGCTCGGAGCCGACGACCGGGATGTCGCCGCGCTCGCGGAGCAGATAGGGGGCGGCGCCGATGTGGTCCTCGTGGCCGTGGGTGAGGACCAGCGCCTCGACCGCGTCGAGGCGGTCACGGATGGGCCCGAAGTCGGGCAGGATCAGGTCGACACCGGGGTGGTGCTCCTCGGGGAACAGCACGCCACAGTCGACGATGAGCAGCCGGTCGGCGTACTCGAAGACGGTCATGTTGCGGCCGATCTCGCCCAGACCACCGAGCGGGATGACCCGCAGGCCCCCCTCGGGAAGTGGTCCTACCTCGGGGAGCTCAGGATGCGGGTGACTCAAGGACGCTCCTTCTCAGAGAACGTGCGCGGCCACGAGGCCGACACGGAGGGCCGCAAGCTCGTCGTCGTCCAGGGGGACGAGCGGGCTGCGGACGTTGCGGTTGTCGAGGACGCCCAGCAGCTGCAGGGCAGCCTTGGCGGTCGTCGCTCCATAGTTGGGCACGCCCATGATCGCGTCGATCGCGGGCAGCATCGCGCGATAGGCCTCGAGCGCGCCGCCCGTGTCGCCGGCGAACCAGGCGTCGGCGATCCGGCGCAGCTGGTCGCCGCACGCGTGACCCGCCACGGAGATGAATCCGGCCGCGCCGTGGGCGAGCCAGCCGAGGTTGTTGGCGTCGTCACCGGAATAGAAGACCAGGCCGGTGTCACGCATGATGCGGGTGCCTCGGGCATAGTCGCCGACGGCGTCCTTGACGGCGATCACGGTGTCCCACTCGGCAGCGCGCCGATAGGTGTCGGGGGCGATCGCGGTCCCGGTGCGGCCGGGGACGTCATAGAGCATGACCGGGGTGTCGGTCGCGTCGACGACCTGACGGAAGTGCTGGAGGATGCCGGTCTGGGAGGGCTTGCTGTAGTAGGGCGTGACGAGCAGCAGCCCGTCGGCACCGAGCTTCTCGGCCTGCTGGGCGAGCTCGATCGAGTGGGCGGTGGCGTTGGTCCCGACACCCGCGACGATGCTGGCGCGGTCGCCGACCGTGTCCTTGACGACCCGGAGCAGGTCACCGCACTCGGCGAGCGAGCAGGTGGGTGCCTCGCCGGTCGTGCCGGACACCACGAGCCCGTCGTGGCCGTGGTCGACGAGGTGGGCGGCGATGCGCGCCGTCCCGTCGAGGTCCACGGCTCCGTCGTCGGTGAAGGCCGTGGCCATCGCGGTCAGCACACGGCCGAACGGAGCGCTGGGTGCGGACGTCATAGGTGCCAGGCTAGCCGTTCCTGCGGCCACCTTCGCCGGGTGACCGGACTCACCGGCAACCTCGTGTCTCGATTCCGCATCACAGGAGGCGGAAGGGGGTCGCCATGCGGTTGGCTGTGACCGTGCCCGGACCAGTGCGCCCGCTCGTGCGCCCGCTCGTGCGCCCGCTCGTGCGCCCGCTCGTGCGCCCGCTCGTGCGCCCGCTGGTGCTCGGGCTCGCCGCCTGCCTGCCGATGGCGCTGCTGACCCCGGGCGCGCAGCACGCAGGTGATCAGTCGGGGGGCGACGCGGTCGCCGTCCTCGCCATCGGTACGCCGACCACCGCGCCGACCCCCACCCCGCCACACCGGCCGAAGGTGCGCACGGTGACTATCGCGGTCAGCGGCGACGTGCTCATCCACGACAACGTCTGGTCGTCCGCGCAGCACGCCGCCGCCCGCACCGGTCGTGGCCCGTTCGACTTCCGGCCGATGCTCTCGTCGCTGCGGCCGGTGGTCCGCGGCGCGGACCTGGCGCTGTGCCACCTCGAGACCCCACTCGCCCCTCAGGGCGGCCCCTACTCGAGCTATCCGCTGTTCTCCGCGCCACCGCAGGTCGTCGACGCGCTCGCGTGGACCGGCTATGACGGCTGCTCGACCGCCTCCAACCACACCGTGGACCAGGGCTTCGCGGGGATCCAGCGCACCCTCGACGACCTGGACGCCGCCGGGCTCGCCCACACGGGCTCGGCGCGTACGGCGGCCGAGGCGGCGCGCACCATCGTCTTCCGCGTCCACGGCCTGCGGATCGCGTGGCTGAGCTATACCTATGGCACCAACGGGATGCCGGTCGACGCCGACAAGCCCTGGTCGGTCAACCTCATCGACGCCTCCCGCATCGAGCGGGACGCCCACCGGGCCCGCGTCCATGGCGCCGACGCCGTGCTCGTGGCGCTCCACTGGGGCGATGAGTACTCCCACGAGCCCAGCGCCTTCCAGCGCGACCTCGCCGACCGGCTCACCCGCGACAAGGACATCACCGCGATCTATGGCCACCACGCCCACGTGGTCCAGCCGATCGAGCGCATCCACGGCACCTGGGTGGTCTTCGGCCTCGGCAACCTGATCGCCGGGCAGGCCACCACGGCTCCCGGGGTCAACGACGGCCGGATCGCCGTGCTCACCCTCCGCCGGCGCGGTCACCATCCCGTCCGCGTGCTGCGACCGTCGTACCACTCGACCCACATCGACGACTCCGACGCCCGCGGCGAGTTCCATGTCTCCATCGGCGGCCCCCACCGGGCCTGACCGCCGAGGTGCCCGGTGTTGTCCGCCGAGGTGCCCGGTGTGGCCCGCCGAGGTGCCCGGTGAGTTCAGGACCCCTGGGCGGCGATCCGGAGCGCGTGGGCGACCAGCGCGACGGCGTCCTCGTGTGACAGCCCCAGCGAGCGCGCGCGCTCCGCGAACTCGGCCGCGGCCTGGCGCGCGGCCCGGGAGGCGTCGTCGCCGCTGACGAACGTGCCGGCCCGCCCCCGGGTGTCGACCATCCCGGCCGCCTCGAGCTCGCGATAGGCACGCGCGACGGTGTTGGCCGCGACCCCGAGCGTGGCTGCCAGGGCGCGCACTGTCGGCAGCTTGTCGCCGGGGCGAAGGTCACCGGCGGCGACCGCTCCGATGATCTGCTGCTTGATCTGGTCGTACGGCGGGGTCGGGCTGCCGTGGTCGACGGAGATCACGCCCCCTCCTGGGAAGCGTGTCCCCCGGGGGCGACCTTCGAGGTCGGGGCGATCTCGGCTGGTGTCTCCCCCGTGGCGAGCGCGGGCGGCACCCGGCCCTCCCAGAGCCGGTCGAGGAAGAGCTGGCGATCGGTGCGAGCCGCCCAGATCACCCCTGGGGCGAGCAGGAACAGCACCGTCCACAAGATGGCCGCGTCGGCCCGATAGGAGCTGGAGATCGCGGTCGCCGCCGCGGCCCCCTGCGCGACGAGGGCGAGCGAGCCGATCGTCACCACCTGCTGATAGGCGAGGTGGAAGTTGTGACAGCGCAAGGAGTCCGACAGATAGGTCTCCGAGTCGTCACCACCAGGTTCAGCGGTCGCGTGGAGTCGTCGAGCGGAGGCCTCCACGAGCAGCAGCGGGGCGATCGGAGCGACACCGAACACCACCACCGACACCCCAGCGGGAGCATGCCCCGCCGTGGCGGCCCAGACCCCGATGGCGCCGGTGCCGACGGCAGCCGCCGTGGCCAGGCGGGCGGTGATCCGCAGCCGCCGCGGGACGAAGTCACTGGCCGTCACGGTGCGCAATCGGCCGACCCCGCTGCTGCTCGTGAAGCGCAGGGGGAACCGCGCGTCGATCGCGCGCTCGATGGCATCGAGGGTCAAGTGCAGCACCGCCGCCGACATCGGCAGCAGCGCGATCGCGGTGTCGACGTCGAGGAAACGGAACGGGATGTCGGCGGCGACGGGAACCATGAGCACCGACAGCCAGCCGAACCACTTGTCGGGCAGCGCCAGGCGGCGGTCGAGGTCGGGCCAGATCCGAACGGGCACGCGGCAGCGGTAGTGCTTCTCGAAGTCGGCGCGGCGCCTGGTCCGGCTGCCCGGGTAGTAGGCCTGGGCGATCCGGAACAGCCCCGGAAGCCCCAGGAACATGCTGGCCATCAGCCACCGAGTCAGCGGGTCGCCCACGGCTCGACCCTAGGGGCGCCCGGCATCCCGAGCAATCACCGGCCCGACACGCGCTCGAGCCAGCGCCAGGTGAACCAGTCGTGCTCCTCGCGGGCGGTCTCGCGCCAGGCGGCGGGGTCCCAGGGGGGATAGAAGGTGTCGGCGTCGGGCACGTCGAGGTGCACCTCGGTGAGCACCTGATGGGTCGCGTGGGGCAGCGCCAGGGCATAGACCTGGGCGCCGCCGGCCACCATCACGTCGCCAGGCAGGTCGGCCGCCACCGCGACCGCCTCCTCCCAGGAGTGGGCCACGAGGACGCCCAGCCGGGACCAGGCCTGGTCGCGGGTGATCACGATGGTGACGCGACCGGGCAGCGGGCGCCCGATGGAGTCATAGGTCGCACGCCCCATCACCAGCGTGTGGCCCAGCGTCGTGGCTTTGAAGTGGGCGAAGTCCTCGGGGATGCGCCACGGGATGTCACCGGCGCGGCCGATCGCGCCGTTGTCGGCGTACGCCGCCACGCAGACGACACGCTTGCTCATCGGGTCCACCGCCTCTCCCGCGTCGTCGGACCTCAGACGGCGATCGGGGCCTTGATGACCGGGTGGGGGTCATAGCCCTCGACGGTGATGTCCTCCAGCTCGAACGCGTCCAGCGCCCGCACCTCGGGGTTGAGCCGTAGCGTCGGCAGCGCCCGCGGCTCGCGGGTCAACTGGAGGTGCGCCTGCTCGAGGTGGTTGAGATAGAGGTGGGTGTCGCCGAGGGTGTGGACGAAGTCGCCGACCTCGAGGTCGGTGACCTGGGCGATCATGTGGGTGAGCAGCGCATAGGACGCGATGTTGAACGGGACGCCGAGGAACACGTCGGCGCTGCGCTGGTAGAGCTGGCAGCTCAGCCGCCCGTCGACGACATAGAACTGGAAGAACGCGTGGCACGGCGCGAGCGCCATCTGGGGGATGTCGGCGACGTTCCACGCCGAGACGATGTGGCGTCGCGAGCTGGGGTCGCGCCGGATCTGGTCGACCACCTGGGCGATCTGGTCGATGTGCTGGCCGTCGGGCGCCGGCCACGACCGCCACTGGTAGCCATAGACGGGTCCGAGGTCGCCGTTGTCGTCGGCCCACTCGTCCCAGATGGTGATGCCGCGGTCCTGGAGCCACTTCACATTGGTGTCGCCGCGCAGGAACCACAACAGCTCGCCGAAGACCGAGCGCGTGTGCACCTTCTTGGTCGTCAGCAGCGGGAAGCCCGCCGCGAGGTCGAAGCGCATCTGGTGGCCGAAGACGCTCAGTGTGCCGGTGCCGGTGCGGTCGCTCTTCTCGACGCCGTCGTCGAGCACCCGGCGGAGAAGGTCGAGGTAGGCCTGCATGAGGCGACCCTACGACGGATCGCCCGGTCCGGGGCCCGCGACATCAGCGCGAGATCAGCGGCATCAGCCGAGGTCCACCTCGCCGCGCACGACCGTGACCGTGTCGCCGCCGACCCACACGGTGTCGCCGTCGCGGTCGACGTGCACCCGGCCCGCGCGGCCGAGCGCCGTGCCCTGGGACGCGATATAGGACGCGGGGAAGGTCCCGTTGCCGGTCAGCCACTGGCCGAGGCTGGCGTTGAGGCTGCCGGTGACCGGGTCCTCGACCACCCCGAGGCCCGGGCAGAACGCGCGGACCTCGACCGCGGCCCCGACCCGGGCGGCCGCCTCTTCGGCGTAGGGGCCGACGACGCCGACGTCCCACGAGCCGAAGCTGTTCCAGTCGGGGTCGAGCCCGAGCACGGCCTCGGCGTCGGCGAGCAGCAGGCCCACCCAGCCGGGCCCGTTGTCGACCCACGAGGCGGCCACGATGTCGCCGGCCTCGATCCGGAGCGCCCGACACAGCGACGCGATGTCGCTCGGCGACACCTCGCCGAAGCGCGTCATCGGCGGCGCCGCGAACGCCAGCCGCTCCCCCGCCCGCAGCCGCACCAGCCCGGCACCGCACTCCTGCACCAGCTCACCCGGCGTGCGCGGTGACCCGCCGGCCGCCAGCCACGCGTGGGCACTCCCGAGCGTCGGGTGACCTGCGAACGGCAGCTCGGCCCCCGGGGTGAAGATGCGCAGCCGATAGTCGGCCTCGGAACTCGTCGGCGCCAGCAGGAACGTCGTCTCCGACAGGTTGGTCCACGAGGCGAACCGCTGCATCTGCTCGTCGCTCAGCCCGTCGGCGTCGTGGACGACGGCGACCGGGTTGCCGCCGAGCGGCGTGGACGAGAAGACGTCGACCTGGCTGAAGGGGCGCATGCCGCCAGCCAACCACAGCGCGGTTCGTCGTACGCCCGTCCGGCTGGGTGCAGGCTCAGCCTGGATTCAGCCCACGCGGACGACGTCCCAGGTCACGCCGCCATCGTCGGACACGTGGATGAGGTGGGGACCCGCCGGGTCCTCGTCCTGGGCACCGCCTGCCCACACGAGGTCGCCGTTGCCCATCACCCAGGACACCGGGTCGACGCCGGGAACCGGGTCGAACCTGTCCCAGGCACCTGGCTCAGCCCTGAGGAGTCGTTGGGCGCCCACATCGACGATGAACGCCCGACCCCTGGGTGTCGTGTAGGCACCGCTCGGCCCGCCGATCTCACCCGCGGCCCACGTCCTCACCGGGAGACCGTCTGCCCGCCAGCGACGCCACGTCGCGCCGCCATCAGTGGAGAGAAGGTCAGCCGCCACCGACACGTCGCCATGGCTGCGCCTGGCGAGTACGCCGACGATATCCCCGCTGACCACGATGCCGCCCGGATAGGCCCGCCGCGCCACTCGATGCTCCCGCCAGTGGGCGCCGCCGTCGTCCGTCCAGGCCACCCAGACCGACTGGCCGGGGCCCCAGCCCTCGACCCACATCCGCCCGGCGACCGAGCGTAGGGCGAAGGTCCGGTTGAGGCTCAGATGGGGTGAGGCCGGGACGGCATAGACCGTGGCCGAGCCTGGGCGCCACCACCAGAGCCCGGTGGGAAGGCCGGAGATCTGCCAGCCCGAGCCCACCAGGATGGCGCTGGGCGGCGCGGGTCGCACGGTTCGCGCGACTTCCACGTCCTGGCGGCTGCCAGCGACGTCGATCAACGTCAGGTGGAACGCATGCTCCGACCATGACGCCACCGAGCCGTCACTGCTCAGCAGCGGCGTGGCCCGGCCCGGCAGGTCCGCCCTCGGCAGCGTGCGGCTGTGCCCCCAACCATCGCGTGTGCTGGTCGTCGCCCAGGCCAGCGGCCCGCCGCTCCCAGGGCTGGCCGGCGCCAACGCCCAGGAGGCATAGGCGACGTCGCGGCTGAGGAACACGACCCGGTCGAGACGACCCTTGATCTGACGAGGATGACCGTCGGGCCTCGGCGTGACACCGCTGGAGCTCGTCACCTGGGAGGACGGCTCGGGAGCGGACGACGACCGCGAAGCGTGGTCGCAGCCAGCCGCAGCAACCACCAGCGAGGCAGCGACAGCCATCGTCACGACCGCCCGCCGGCGAGCACCGATGCCCATGGCTCAGGGTCCCACGCATCTAGGCTGGCCGCGTGCCCCGAGTGACGACCCTGCGCCGCTACCCCGTCAAGGCGATGGGCGGGGAGGCCGTCGAGATCGCCCAGGTCGACGAGCGCGGGCTGGTCGGCGACCGCTGGTTCGCCGTGGTCGACGCCGAGGGCCGGTTCGCGACCGGCAAGGACAGCCGCCGGTTCCGGCGGCACGACGAGATCTTCGACTACCGCGCCCTGACCACGCTGACCGGCGGGGTCGTCGTACGCCACGCCGACGGCGCCTGGCCGGTCGGTGACCCCGACCTCGACGCCCACCTCAGCGACCGGTTCGGCGAGCCCGTCCGCGTCCTGCCCGAGCTGGAGGTGCCGCACTACGACGCCGCCCCCGTCGCCGTCGTCGGCACGGCGAGCCTCGACTGGCTGGCCGAGCAGACCGGCAGCCCGGCCGACGTGAGGCGCATCCGGCCCAACGTCGTGCTTGC
>WBZL01004043.1_pt1 | contig 12978 bp, 8 predicted proteins | sample 5204291 | NCBI WGS metagenome assembly WBZL01 (sample SAMN12344345, study PRJNA552823) | activated sludge metagenome | biome: Activated sludge suspended growth; feature: Nitrification reactor; material: Wastewater; isolation source: activated sludge from nitrification reactor of wastewater treatment...
TCAGGATCTGCGTGTCCTTGTTGATGGTGAATTTCCGGTCGTCCTTGCCAGCGCCTCCCTTGAGCGTGAGGGTGCGGGTGGTGATGGCGACCACGGTGCCGCGCAACGGAAGGTGCATGGCCTTGCCGGACTCGCCTGACTTGGCCGTCGACTTGGACTTGGATTCGGATTTTGCATCGGCTGCAACGGCGAGGCCCGAGGAGAGGAGGGTGACGGCGAGGAGATGGAGGATGAATTTCATGGGGTGCGATTGGCAAATGGAGCCGTGGAACGGCAAGTTTCTCCATATACCAGTGCTTCGAGACAAACGGCAAGCCTGAATTTTCGCCATTCGACCGAAAACCCCAGGGCGGGTCGTCCTGGGGCGGGAGGGGGGGCAATCACCCGTCAGGCTGCTACCTCGTCTTGTCGAATCCCATGTCCTTGAGCCAGGCGGCGGCGCGATCTGACCAGTGGGTGACGGGGAGTTCGGTGGGGCGGAGGCCGTAGCCGTGGCCGCCCTTCGGGAAGAGGTGCATCTCCGCGGGGACCTTGGCGTTGGTGAGGTCGGTGTAGAGGACGAGGCAGTTGCGGCAGTCCACGGGGTCGTCCTGCGCCATGATGAGGAACATGGGAGGAGTGTCCTGATCCACCTTCACGAAGGGATTTTTCTCGCCGGTCTTCTTGTCGACCATGTAGGCGGGATAGATGAGCAGGGCGAAGTCGGCGCCGCAGGACTGCTCATCGCCGGCGTCGGCCTTCGCGTAGGCGCGGGTGCCCTTCTGGAGCGCGGTGATGCCCGCGGTGGCGCCGCCGGCGGAGAAGCCCATGATGCCGACGCGCTTCGGATCGAGACCCCACTCGGAGGCATGGGCGCGGGTAAGGCTGAGCGCGCGTTGCGAATCCATCACGGGGCCCAGCGCTTTCATGGGCATGGTGCCCTGCTCGTTGAGCTCCTCGCCGTGGGAGGCGGTGGGCACGCGGTATTTCACGACGACAGCAGCGAATCCGATGGAGTTCAGCCACTCGGCGATTTCGGTTCCTTCGAGGTCCCAAGCGAGGATGTTGTAGCCACCGCCGGGGCAGACGAGGACGGCGCCGCCGTTCGCCTTGTCCTTTGGCGCGAGGTACACGTGCATCTGGGGCGTGCCGACGTTGGCGAGCTTGATGATGCGGCGTCCGGCGATGAGCTTGTCCGTGGGCTTGGTGATGTCCGTCTCCTCGCCTCCGACCTTTGCGGCGGGCCCGGGGGGTGTGCCGGGCCAGAGATTCTGGACGAGGGGTTCCGCGTGAAGGTAAGTGACGAAGAGGATGGTGGCGAGGAGGAGGACGGTTTTCATGAAGGAGGAATCTGCCGGGATTCTACAGCGGGAGCAGGGTGTTCTCTTGCATTAATGACGTGTGATGTGGGATCGCGATGATCGACGACGAGATGTGAAGCAGGGAAGTCGAAGGGTCAGCCGTGGGGCCACGCGGTGAGGGCGCCGTCGGGGTCGAATGCGGGCACCGGGTCACCGCAGAGTTCCACGTTTCCGCGGCCGGCGAGGGAACGGGCGACGGCCTCCGATACCAGCATCGTGCCGAGATGCAGGGTGTCGCGGATGCGGATGACGCGAAGCTTGTCCGGCGGGGGCGAGCAGCAACTGCGCACGGCGAGCTGGAAGGCGACGGCGTCGGTGGGAGCGGTGACGGGAATCTTGCCGCGCTCGAGGAAGCCGCTGGTCACCACGTTGGTGTAGGTGGCGGAGGCGTCGATCTTCGAGCGCAGCCGCTCCGTGATGACGTCGGCGAGGCCGAGGCCCACGGCATTGCCGTGCGAAGCCTCCGTGAGGTCGCAGACGATCACGGAGCGGATGCGGGGTGACTCCGGTTCCGGCTGTCCGGGAATCTTGAGGCGTCCGAGGATGTTCGTGTCCATGCCGCAGCCGCTGACGTCCTTGCCCATGCGGTCGACGATGAGGATGTCGAGGTCGTCGAGCGGGAGCCGGGGCATGTTCGCGGTGGCGACGGCGAGCAATTCAGTCTCGCGCGCGAGCAGGCGTTCCGGGGGGATGACCTCGATGAGCGCGGTTTCGTCGTACGCGTTCTCGACGATGGCGACGCCGCCCCAGATGCGGCGCAGCTCGATGAGGCGTCTGGCCGCGAGGGGAATGAGATCGCGCAAGCCGCGGACGCCGAAGCTGTGCATGGTGCTGGCCTGCCGTTCCTTGCCCATGCCAATGACGGCCATCTTCACGATGCCGCTCTCGTGGGGCCCGTGGAAGTCGGTGTGGGGCTTGATGCGGTTGATGAGGAGGACGGCGTCCGCAGCCGCGGCGTGCGCATCCATGTAGAGCGGGTGCTCGAGGCCTGATGCGTCGAGTTCGACGACGTCCATGGTCGCGCGGACCTCGCAGCCCATTTCGACTGCCGTGACGCCGTAGCTCGCCAAGACCGCGGTCTGGCCTGCGGCTGTCGCGCCTCCGTGGCTGCCCATGGCCGGGAAGATGAAGGGTTTGAGATCCATGGCGCGCAACGCGGCGATGGTGGCGCGCACGAGCCGGGGAAGGTTCGCAATGCCGCGGCTGCCCACGCCCACGGCGACGGTGCTGCCTGCGGGGAGAGGCGGCAGTGACGACAGCTGCGGGCCCAGCAGGCCATCCAGGGTTACCAAGTCGAAGCGCTGGGCGTCAAAGCGGAGGCGGGCGGGTTGCAGGCGCAGCGCGGACATGGAGTGGAAAGAGAATGTTGGCGGGAGGCGGGTGCAAGGTGATTTGGAGGGATTCACCGCAGATGGGCTGAGAGGCGGAGGACGCGGTGGATCGAGGGAGGTGACGCGATGATCCCGGGGACGATGATCCCGGGGACGGAGGAGGCCACGGCGGTGCAATGGCGCGGACGATTTCCGACAGGGAGGTGGCGACGCGCGCGTTGCACATGCCTCATGAAAGCTCTCTTCGCCCTCATCCTCGCCTTTGCCGCCGCCCTGTCGTGCACGGCGGCCGAGAAGCCGAACTTCGTCATCATCCTGGCCGACGACCTGGGCTATGGTGATGTGGGATACAGCGGCGGCGAGGCGAAGACGCCGACCCTCGACCGGCTAGTGAAGGAGAGCGTGAAGCTGACGGCCCACTACGTGCACCCGATGTGCAGCCCGACGCGCGCGGCGCTGCTGTCGGGGCGCTACGCGAGCCGATTCGGGGTGACCGCGGCGCAGAACGAGCAGGCGATGCCATTCGGCACGCCGACGCTGGCGAGTATCCTGCAGGGCGCGGGATACGAGACGGCGCTGATCGGCAAGTGGCACCTGGGCTCCGCGATGGAGTACGTGCCGAACAAGTACGGGTTCGGCTACAGCTACGGCTGCACGTCCGGGGGCGCGACGCCTGACACGCACGAGTACAAGTTTGGCCCGTTCCAGCGTTCGTGGCATCGCAACGATCAGTACCTCGATGAACAAGGGCACATCACCGACCTGATCACGCGGGATGCGGTGAGGTGGATCGGGGAGCGGACGGGAAAGCCGTTCTTCCTCTACGTGCCGTACACGGCGGTGCATGTGCCGATCGCGGAGGAGACGAAGTGGCTCGATGCGAATGCGCACATCACCGATCCCGCGAGGCGGCTGCACGCGGCGGACGTGACGCACTTCGACGACTCCGTGGCGCAGATCATCGCGGCGATCGAGAGCAAGGGGCTGCGCGACAGCACGCTGGTGCTGTTCCTCAGTGACAACGGCGCGCACGACAATGTGGACAACAAGCAGGACAAGTATCCTGGGGCGGACCATCGCGAGAGCCTTCAGATCAAAGGGAGCAACGCGCCGCTGCGGGGGTGGAAGTCGAGCGTGTACGAGGGGGGCATCCGCACGCCGGGGTTCGCCTACTGGCCGGGCAGGTGGAAGCCGCGCACCGTGGACCAGCCGCTCAGCGTCACGGACTGGCTGCCCACGCTGTGCAAGATGGCGGGGGCGGCGCTGCCCGCGGAGTTGAAGGGAGACGGGCAGGACATCGCACCGCTTCTTTCCGGGGAGGGGAGCGTGGAGCCGCATCCGATCTACTCAGTGTCCGGCGGATACAAGACGCGCATGGTGCGCGATGGCGTGTGGAAGCTGGTGGTCAGTGGCGAGGGTGCGGCGGCGAAGCGCGAGCTGTTCAACCTCGAGGAGGACATCGGGGAATCGCGGAATGCCGCGGAGGCGTTTCCGGACAAGGTGAAGGCGCTGGAGGCGGAGCTGGCGAAGTTCGCGGTGGATGACAAGAAGGGGAAGCCCGGTGGAAAGGGCGAGTGAATTTCGGGGGCGAAGTCTTGGCTTGCCGTCTGCTCCCACTCGCGTCATAACGAGCCCGCATGCCCGATCCGACCCCGCCCGCAAAATCGCACGGCCATCACCGGCCGATCGTCGTGGCCTTGGTGCTCGGCGTGGTGGTGGGCGTGATCCTGCAGTGGATCATCCATCGCAGCCCGGGTGGCGCGCCGGCATGGGTGGCGGGCCTGCTAGAGACCTGCCGTTTCCTGGCGGACCTGTTCCTGCGCGCGCTGAAGATGGTAATCGTCCCGCTGGTGGTCGCGAGTATCGTCAGCGGCATCGCGGGGCTGAAGTCGCTCGAGGGATTTGCGCGTATGGGGGTGAAGACCTGGGCCTACTACGCGGTCGGCAGCCTCGTGGCGGTGTGCGTGGGCCTGCTCCTCGTCAATGTCGTCCAACCCGGCCGTGTGGATGGGAAGCCCAATGCGACGCTGAAAGCGGCGATGGAGGCAGCGCTCGCGAGCAAGCACGCGGACCAGGTGGGCGATGTGATGAAGCGGGCCGAGGGCGGCGCGAGCTCCCTGGTGGACATCGTCCGCCGAATGGTGCCGACGAACATCATCCAAGCCTGCGCGGACGGTGACCTGCTGGCGATCATCTTCGTCTCCATCCTCTTCGCGGTGGCCATGGTGCTCTCGCCGGGAGGACCGCCGCCGGTGCTGCGGGATTTCTTCAACCAACTGGCGGACGTGATGACGCTCATCACGCGATGGATCATGACGTTCACGCCGTTGGCGGTGCTGTGCTTCGTCATCCCGCCGGTGGCGGAGGTGGGGGCGGACATCCTGCGGAACCTCGTACCGTATGTGCTGACGGTCCTCGGCGCGCTGGCGCTGCACACGTTCGTCATCCTGCCGGCCGCCCTGAAGCTGCTGGCGGGGTATCCGCCGATGAAGCACTTCCGCAATATGCGCGATTCGCTGCTCATGGCGTTCTCCACGGCGTCGTCCACCGCCACCATCCCCGTGACGATGCGGTGCATCCGCGAGAACTCGAAGGTGTCGGACCGTGTCGGCAGCTTCGTGGTCCCGCTGGGCGCGACCGTGAACATGAACGGCACCGCGCTCTACGAGTGCGTGGTGGTGGTGTTCGCGGCGCAGGTGCTGGGGTTCGAGCTGTCGATCGCGCAGCAGTTCGTGGTGGTGCTCCTGGCGCTGGTGAGCAGCATCGGCGTCGCGGGCATCCCCGCGGCGAGCCTTTTCGCGATCATCATCATCATGCAGAACGCGGGCTTCAGCGAGGACATGATCAAGGCGGCACTCGCCCTGGTGCTCACCATCGACCGGCCGCTGGACATGGCGCGCACGGCGGTGAATGTGTTCGGCGACACGGTTGGCGCCGTGGTCATCGCGAAGTCGGAGGGGGAGAAGCTTCCGACTTGAGGCGCGGGACCGATCAATCGCCGGCGAGGATGCGCCATCGGCAGGCGTACTGCTGCCATGCAGCATTCCATTGATCCCGTTCGTGCGTTGATTTCCTCAGTGGTTGGGTTTGCGGTAGTGCTGGGCGTCGCGACGCTCACGGAGAAGAGCATGTCCGAGGGGCCGGACTTTCGCCTTGCCGTCTTCAGTGTGGACGTGACCATCCCCTTGGGGCATCCCTGCATGGGCGGGGGTATTTCGCCAGCGAAGGAGGTGGAGGATCCGCTCTATGCAAGAGGCTTCGTGCTTGCGGGAGCGGACAGCCCGATCGTGGTCGTCAGCTTCGACTGGTGTGAAATCCGCGGCACTTCGTTCGAGAAATGGAAGCGCGCGCTCGCGGATGCGGCGGGAACCCGGCCGGAGCGCGTGCTGGTGACGTGCACGCACGTGCACGATGCGCCCGTGATGGACGAAGACGCGGAGAGGCTGTTGCGCGACACGGAGGCGACGGGAGCGTGGAAGAGCATTCCGCCCCCGCCCCCGGAGGCGCCGGTGCAGGTGGCTTCCGTATGCTGGCCTGCGTTCAACGACGAGTGCATTTCGCGGGTGGTGGCGGCGATGAAAGAGGCGATGGCGCAGGCGCGCCACGTCACGCACATCGGGATGGGCCGGGCGAGGGTGGCGGAGGTCGCGTCCAACCGGCGGTTCATCGCGCGCGGCGGAGCGGTTTCCTACCGCCGGATGAGCCGCACGACGGACCCGGAGGCGCAGGCCGCCGAAGAGGGGACGATCGATCCGTGGCTGCGCACGCTGAGTTTCTGGGATGGCAACGAACCGGTGTGCGCCTTGCACAGCTATGCGGTGCACCCCATGAGCACCTATGGCATGGGCAAGGTCTCCGCCGACTTCCCGGGTCTGGCGCGCAAGCTGATGCAGGAGGCGCATGCGGGCGCACTGCAGATCTACGCGAGCGGCTGCTCCGGCAACGTCACCGCGGGCAAGTGGAACCAAGGGGAACCGGGGACGCGACAGAAACTGGCGGGGAGATTGTACGAGGCCATGGAAGCTGCGTGGCGCGACACGAGGCGGGCGCCGCTGGAACTCGTCGGATTTAGCATGGCCCTGATGCCGCTTGGCGCGCGGAACACGCCGGGGCACACGGAGACCATCCTGCGCAAGCGGCTTGCGGAGGGGGTGCGCCCGTTTGAGCGGAGCGAGGCGGCGATGGGGCTCGCTTGGTACGAGCGCGTGAAGCGCGGCCACCGCGTGGAGGTGCCTTGCGTGGACTTCGGCGGGGCGAATCTGCTACTGATGCCGGCGGAAGCGTACGTGGAATTTCAGTTGTACGCCCAGGAGGTGAAGCCGGACAGCTTCGTGATGGTGATGGGTTACGGAGAGTGCGGGCCGGGGTACATTCCCATCGAGCGGGCGTGGCGCGAACAGGACTCGAACCTCAACGACTGGGCCTGGACGCCGCCGGGGAGCGAGGAGGTGATGAAGGCCGCAATCCGCGAGGCGCTGTCAGGCGGGCGGCAGGATGCCATCGGCGTAGCTCACGGGAAGTGACGTCAACGTGGCGCGGATTTCCTCCTGACGCTCCGGGGTGAGCCAGAGGCCGAGATCGACGTAGCTGGCGAAGTCGTGCCGGCGCTTCTCGTGCGGCATCATCCGCTCAAAACCGAAGCGCGTGTAGAAGGACTCGGTGGCCGACGCTGCCTCCATGGCCACCAGGGCCGGGGGCTCATCCGTGGGAACGAGCAAGAGACGGGTGAGGGTGAGAATGGTGCCGATCCCCTGGCGCTGATGATCCTTGTGCACTATGCCAAAGAGGAAGCGGGATGCATTGGTGTCTCCGGAGATCTCGAGGCCGCCGCAAGCCGCGGCCCTGCCGTTGTGCTCAACGACGAGGAACCAGGAGGTCCCCTGCATCAGAAACTCGGCGAAGTGGTCCCGGAGATCCGGCAGTGCGTCCAGGTTGGAGGTGAAGATGTCCAGGCACGCATCAAGATCGTCCGGAGTGTACTCCCGGATGTGAAGCGTGAAGGAGGGATCCCCGTTGCCGAGCGTCATGAGAAATCAAAGTCCGGTGACGACTTTTGCGGGACCATCGAGGATCTCCACCCGGAACCCGGGGAGGTCCCCCGCCTCGCGCGCGACGACGAAGCTCACCACGCTTTTCCCGGCGGGCAGATCGAGGGTGAGCTCCTCGGTTACTTCCTTGATCGTGGCGTCGTTGACGGCAACGTACACGCCCTTGGCTGCACTGAGCTTGAGCTTCACCTTGCCGGCCGCGGGCATCTCCAGATCGCACTGGGCGATGCGGGGGAAATACGGGTACATCCTCGCGGCCACGGGCAGCTCGTCGAGCGGGATGTCCCCGTTCACGAGGCTGTACTTGAGCACCCAGGGATACTTGTAGGTGCGGTCGTTGAGAGCGAAGAGGCCGACGTGCCGCACGTGGTCGTTGTCCGCCTGTTCCATGGCCTCCATGGTGCGCCAAGTCCGGATGTAGCGGTTTGGCTGCGTCTTGAAGGGGCCTTCGCGGCCGAGTTCGCTGAGGAAGCGCACGAGGTCGAGGAATTCATCCTCGCGCAGGCTCGCGGTGAGGCCGGGGGGCATGAGGGAGACGGGGCTGATCTCCTTTTTCACGATCGTGTTCTTGGCGATCTTGTGGAGGTTGTTGCCCGCGTCGCGGATCACGAGTTCATCGGCTCCGTCCTGCGCCACGCCGCCGGCGTACACCTGGCCGTCTTTCGTCGTGACCATGGTCATGTGATAGCCCTCCTTGATCTTTGCGGTGGGGTTCAAGATGGACTCGATGAGGTAGTCGACTTGCGCGCTGGCGCCGAGGCTGACCATGTCCGGCCCGATGACGCCGCCGATGCCCGCGATGGCGTGGCACGTGGTGCAGAGGAGCTGCTGGCGGCGATAGACGCGCTCGCCGCGCGCGGGGTCACCGAGCTGCTTGACCTTGGCGACCATGGCGGTCATCTCCTCGGGGGAGAGCGGCTTGTCCATCTGCTTGATGTTGCCAGCCTTGCGGAGGGATTCCTCGATGAGCGCGGCCATGCCTTTGCTGCTGGCGAGGCGGATGCCCTCGATGGCGGCGGCTTCGGGAATGGTCTTTCCGTCGAGTTCCTTGGCGAGCAGGCCGGGGAGCTTTTTGTTGCGCAGGAAGGCTTCGAGCACGGGCTTGGCCTCCTCGGCGGTCTTGGCCTGCGTGAGGAATTCGACCGCGTTCTTCGCGGCGAGGATCGGGGCCAGATCGGTCAATCCCACTAGCGCGAGCGGGCGTATGGAGGCGTCGCTGCCTGGCGTGCAGAGGCTTGCGAGGAAGGTCTTGCTCGGTTCGCCGCCCAGCTTCACGAGGCCCTGGATGGCTCCTTCGCGCACGGCAGGTGGCGCGGTGCTGTCGGAGGCGAGCGCGGTGAGGGAGTTGCGGAGGGGCTCCTGCTTCCAGAGGCCCGCCAGCAGTGCGGCGCGCGACTGCAAGGCGGGGTCCTTGGAGTCGAGAAGGGACTTTGCCGTGTCGGCGCTGAGGCCCGCGGGCGCGACGCCGCGCTGCGCCGCCTTGATGAGGGCGTCGAGTACGAGCGGGGGAGGCAGGTTGTTGGGGCTGGTGTTTGATGGCGGCAGGATGCCGCCACTACGGAGGAGGCGATCGAGCTGCTGCGGGTTTGCGGAGTCACCCGCCATGGCGAGAACGGCGGCGGCATCATCGGCGGCGAGCTTGCCGGAGAGCAGCGAGTCGAGGAGGGGCTGGAGCGCCTCTGGTTTGCCCGTTGCCTTGAGGGCGTAGACGAGGTGCTTGGGGTTGGCGTCGAGCTTGAGCTTGCCTTTGAGGAAGACGGGGAGCCAAACGTCGGCCTGCTCCCGGCACATGAGTTCCAGGAGGAAGTCGAGGTTGTTGTCCATCGGGAGGTCGAGTGCGCGAAGGGCGACGGGGATGGCCTCGGGTTTCGAGACGAGGTTGAGGCAGGCGACGGCCCAGAGGCGCACTTGGGGATGTTCGTCTGCGACGGCCTTTTCCAGGAGCTTCATGGCGTCGCGGGTCTCTGTGAGGTGCTGCGAAAGGAGGCGCAGACCGGCGGCGCGGATATGGTGGTCCGGATTGGCGAGGAGCTGGCGGCACCCTGCGGCATCGTATTTGTTGAGCCATTCCCTGCCCCAAGCCGCTTCGAGCGGGACTTCCGCGGCGGCGTTTGCCAGGGCGGGCTGCACTTCTTCGAGGCTGCGGTTGCGCAGCTCCTGCTTTGCGAACGTGCGGTCCCAGCGGCGCGGGCTCTTCAGCTTGCCGACCAGCGCGGGCACATCGAGTTTCGTGAATGCAGAGTTCTCACTGAGCGGCCTGCCCTTCGCCGTGAGGCGCCAGATGCGGCCGTGGTCGTGGTCGCGGCGCGGATCTCGGAAGTCCACCTCGCCGTGCTGGATGATGGGGTTGAACCAGTCTGCGATGTAAAGGGCGCCGTCGGGGCCGGTGCGGACGTCGATGGGGCGGAAGCCGCGGTGGTTGCTGGCGAGGACGTCGGGGAGCTGCTTGCTCACGTAGCCGCTGCCGGCCTCGGTAAGGGCGAAGCGGTTGATGCGGTTGCCTCGGAAGTCGCAGGTGACGAGCGTGCCCTGCCAGTCTTCGGGGAAGTGTGGCTCGTCGATGATCTCCAGGCCCGCCTGCTTCGGCTGGCCGGGGTTGAGGCCGTCGATGATGCGCTTGGCTCCGGGGCTCGTGGCGAAGACGGCGCCCGGAAAGACGAAGTTGATGCCGCCACTGCCGGCGCCGTCGGTGACGAAGCTCTGGCCCCAGCGGTCGAATTCGCGTCCCCAGGGGTTGATGAAGCCTTTGCAGAAGATCTCCAGCTTGCGGGTCTCCGGGCGGAACTCCCAGACGCCGCCGCCCATGAGGCGGCGCACCCCCCAGGGCGTTTCCACGTGACTGTGGATGTAGATGCTCTGGTTGAAGCTGAGCATGCCCTCCGGCGTGAAGCGGAAGGTGTGGATGAGGTGGTGCGTGTCCTCCGTGCCGAATCCGCTGAGCACCGTTTCGCGCGTGTCGGCCTTGCCATCGCCGTCGGTGTCCTTCAGGAACAGGATCTCCGTGGAATTGGCGACGAAGCAGCCGCCGTCGGCGGGCATCAGCGCGGTCGGCACCAGCAGGTCCTCGGCGAAGACCGTGGATTTGTCGGCCTTGCCGTCGTGGTCGGTGTCCTCGAGGACGACGATTTGGTCGATCGCCTCATCACCCGGCTTGATTTGCGGGTAGGTGGTGGAGCAGACTGCCCAGAGGCGGCCCTGGGCGTCCCAGTTCATCTGGACGGGCTTGCGCAGCAGAGGTTCTGAGGCCCAGAGATTGATCTCGAATCCTTCGGGCACCAGGAAGCCGTCCTTCTCCGCCTGTACCGAGGGGTCCGGCAGGTCGGTGAGGCCGCGGGGTTGGGAGGCGAGCAGAGGGTGTGCGGAGAATGCCAGCAATGCCAGGGCACCAAAGGGGACGAGAGACTTCATGGAAAGGGTGGGTCGTGAGGGTGGAGTGGGACGGCGCCGGGATCAGGGCAGCTTTTTTGCCGCGATTGCGGCTGCCTTGAGCGCCGCCATTTTCTTTTCCTGCTCCGCGACGATGGGATCGAACTGATCCATCTCCTTTGCATTCTGGCCCTGTTCGTGTTTTCGGAATCCGAAAAGATAGGTTTCGTTGGCTGGGCGCCAGCGGTTGAAGAAGAGGAAATCCTTCCGGATCACGGCCTGGCGCAAGGCGGTGGCCTCGGGGGTGGACACATCGACTTTGGGCAGGCCGAGTGCCTCGGCGAGGCGGGTGGCCCAGAGCTTGTAGCCGGCTTCGCCGTAGTGCAGGCCACTGTCGGTGAGCGGGTGCTCCGGGCGCTCCTTCCGTGCGCCGCCCATGAGATCGAACGTGTCCACAAAAGTCGCAGCCTGCTTGGCGGCGAACTCCTTGAGGGCGTCGCGGATCTCGCCGAGCTTTGCGTTCTTATCCGCCATGTCGGGAAGCGGGGGGCCGAGGTTTTCGAACGGGGGGGGAGCGACGATGATGATGCGCACGTTCGGGCTCTTGCTGCGCACGAGTTCGAGGAGCTTGCGATAGCCGGTGATGAAGTCCGGCATCTTGAAGAGGCCTTCGAACGGCATGTCCGCCCCGTAGCAGGTGATGGCGACGGTTGGCTTGAGCATCTCCAGGTGCTTCGAGAGGCGTTCGAGGCCCTCTTCCGGGGGGCCGAAGTACGAACGCGCGTGGCCGAAGACGGTGTCCCCGCTCCAGCCCAGGTTGCGCACGACGAGCTTCTTGTCGGTGGCGCCGAGCGCAAGGGCGGTCTCGAGGAAGCCGAACTTCTGCTCGCGTTCGATGATGGTGCTGCCCAGCAGGACGATGCGCTCGCCGTCCTTGAACTCAAAGGAGCGGCCGGCGGGTTGCGCGATGGCAGTGGAGGAGAGGAGCAGAAGGGCGGGAAGGAGGGTCTTCATGCGGGCATGGCGGGGAAGAGGAAGAAGGAAGAATGAAGGGAAACGACCTGCGCAAGCAAGCCTTTCGTTGCATGGAAAAGCAATGAAGTACAGTGGGGACGCCTTTCAGGGGAGCTGCCGGCGGTAGTCACCGCGGCTGAAGAATTTCTCCAGCCAGACGTAGGCGATGATGAAGAAGTAGCGGCTGCCCATCTCCTTGAGCTTCAGTTTGGCCACGCCGGTACGGCGGTTTTTCCAGGTGATCGGCATGACGGTCCAGGTGTAGCCACGCACGATCGCCTTCAGGGGGATCTCGACGGTGAGGTTGAAGTGGGGGGAGATGAGCGGCCGGCAGCCCTCGATCACCTCGCGGCGGTAGGCCTTGAAGGCGTTGGTGGTGTCGTTGAGCGGGATGCGGAAGCAATGCCTGATCCCGAAGTTCACGAGTCGGTTCATGAGCAGCTTGACGCGTGGGTAGGCGATTACGCCGCCACCCTTGATGAAGCGGCTGCCGAAGACGCACTCGTGGCCCTCGTTGAGCTTGTCCCAGTAGCGGACCACGTCGTGCGGGCTGTCGCTTTCGTCGGCCATCATGATGACCACGGCGTCGCCGTGCATGTGGTTGAGGCCGCAGACGATGGCGCGGCCGAAGCCGTTCGGGCCCTCATTGTTGACGGGGCGCAGCCCGGGAATGCGCTTCTGGAGTTCCTGTAGCATCGGCCAGGTGCCGTCCGTGCTGCCATCGTTGACCACGATTATCTCGTGCGGGATTCCCCGAGCATGGAGGGCCGAGTGGAGGTGCTCCACCGTGGTGCCAACGCTGCCTTCCTCGTCGCGGGCGGGGATCACCACGCTGAGGAGGCTCAGTTCTTTTTTGGGGGAGACGGGGTCGGACATGCG
>WBZL01004045.1_pt1 | contig 12970 bp, 10 predicted proteins | sample 5204291 | NCBI WGS metagenome assembly WBZL01 (sample SAMN12344345, study PRJNA552823) | activated sludge metagenome | biome: Activated sludge suspended growth; feature: Nitrification reactor; material: Wastewater; isolation source: activated sludge from nitrification reactor of wastewater...
CTTTTATCTCAACTCCAGAACTGTAATCTATTTGATAGCACCTATCATCATTTATCACGAAAATAGCTTCATCAATAACTTTAATTTCGATGGAATCACCCAGCTTTGATTTCCAAATAATTTTACCAGATTTTTGAGATATTCCCAGTATCCATCCAGAAGAAATTTGAAGTACAAAGAAAGATCTGATTTCAAAAAAATCCTTAATGTAAAATCCAAGGCTACGATAGTCCTGCAACTCCTGTCTCAAAAAAATCTCATTAACAATTTTTCCACTTAAACTATTATATATTCGAAAAACGTGCTCGTTTTTTTTCAGTTTTAAAAATATTAAAACTGAAGTATCTCCCGAATAAAATCTAGCCCATTTGCCAGCTTGAATTAAAAATAAAACCCTATTCTGCTCGAAAGAAAACGCCTCATAGGTCAATTCCTCACCATCATTCCCAGGCAGATAACGAAAAATCATTCCTTTTGAAAAAAAACTTTGCCCATAGAATTCTTTAATACATTGCCCGTCTCGTTTCAGTACAGAAATTTTTTGTCCATTTTGAATATAGATATTTTCTCTCCAAAATTCAGCATTTATCGAATGATTGTTTTCAAATCTCAGGCTGAAATTAATTTGTAAATTTTCGATATCAAAAAAACTTATAGTTTGATCGTTTTCATCATTTATTTTGCGAAACAAAAAAATAGGTGGATTATTGAACTCTGTCAATGTTCCTATTTCATTTAAGAAAAATAATATATCCATTTACTCAAATTTAAATATTGATTGAAATACGGTTAATCCTCCATTATCCAGTTCTGCTTCCATGAGATCAACGACATTGCCTATTGAAATATTTTCACCTGGATTAAGATTGAATAAGGATTCTAGTTTATTCGTATATTCAAGAATATTTCCATTTTTGCACTGGTTTAATAAAGAAATCACCTCATTACTTTTCAATAAATTCATTAAATGTCCTTGAGCTACTTCTTTTGAATAATTCAGTGCATTTAGTTCGAAGATCCATGCGAATCTAAAATCTTCAAATTCAAGCAAATCTGTCACAAATTCACTCGCAAATCGTTCTTTGTCAAGTGTTTCAATTCTTTTATGTGATTTAAGCTCAAATCCAACCTTTATTTCTTCTCCATCCAAAAACACATCAACATATCTATTTCTTTTCGTCACTTTATTAGTGATTTGACGACCAAATCTAATATTTTTAGGAGTGACAAATCCTCCTTCCAAAACATTCATTATATAATTATCTGATCTCCCTATATATTCAACGATCCATTTCCAGCCTTTTCTATTATTAGGATTAGGGTGACTGAAGCCTTTTATCACACTTGAAAAAAAAGAATTTTCCTTAGCTCCTCCTGTTCTTTTTAAAATTTCATTTATTTTTTGAAACGCTCTTGATAAACCTTTGGTATCATTTCCGATGAGCTCAGTAATTGTTTGATTAAATGTATCATCATACTTATAGTAATATTGAAACAATAATCTTATTTCCTCGTCATTCAACCCCCATTTAGAAATTTTCTTGGCCAGCTTTGTATAAAATTGATCAACAACTGTATAGGAAATCAAATCAAGTTGATTTGAAATGCTTGGGATATTATCCAAAAAAAGCCACGACTTAGCCAATTCTGCTTTAACCCACAATTTATTTTCAACGCCTACCCCTTTCATTTGGCTTACAAATCGATCAAACTGGACATCTGACATATCCGCCAGGACTTTTTCAATAGGCCTCAAACTCAAATATTCAAGCGGGCGAATAAATCTCTCCTCAAAAATTTTCCTGTATGAACTTCTCAGCACACCAACCAATTCTTCCACCAAGCAAGAATTATGCACTGCAATTCCGGATTTACCAACCAGAAAATTATGCAGTTCTGCAACTTCCAGGTTGTAAACCGTAAACCGACCCGGAAGCATTTTTTTACTTGTCAAAGCTGCATTTCCTGCCTTTGATAACACCCTTTCCCCGGGTTCTAATTCCCCGGCAGCGCGCCAATCATTAATGTCCACGCTAAAAATTGGATGAGAGAAAGTACACCTAACGGTATCCGCATTGTCAAAGATCAACTCCCAAACGTTATTGGAAGTATGGGTAAAAATACCTGTTACCTGGCAAAGATCATAACGATCCTGCTTATTTTCTTCAATTGGTGGCTCGGACCATCTGAATGGTTTTAATTCCGTGACCTTTGCCTGGCCGTTAATGCCTTGTTCGGGCATGGTTAACCACATTTGGTCGCCTATTGTACTGATCCCGATACTGTCCAGCCAGTTCCCCGGGCGAATCAGTCTTATTATATCATTTCTTTCACTGGTTCCTTGTTTAATTTCCAGTTTTATTTCAAACAAATTTTTTTTGACAGATAGCGTGGTATAAACAAAATCAGATTTTGTTCCAGTATAAGCACCTATTTTATTTTCTAGTCCAGCCTGAAGTCTTTCATCCTGTTTTCTGTAAGCGTAAACCCAATCTCCTGGTAATATATATTCTATTGACCGGGTATTATTATCCAAAGCCATAACCTGGGTGCCGGGAACAAAGCAACCGGTAGCAAGCAGCGTACATCTTGCCGCCTTAAAAATATTTTTGGCGGATCTTAAAGCTACCTCTAAAAAATCGGCAATTTCATCAACGCTTTTTGTTGCCAATGTCACAATAAAGTCAAAGAATGATTTTCCCAATTTGGAGATATTCTTATAATTTTGGGCCCCACCTGTAAAGTAATCTAGCAGCAGTTCAAACACAATTCTTCCAACTATGTACCCTCCCCTTACATCTGACGATATCATATCTATGTAAACCCTGGAAATTGCTTCTTGGATTGAATCAAAGAGTTTTTTACTCAACTGATTTCCTGAAACTGAATTTAAAATTTGCCAATTTTGATAAATAAAAATTAATTTACCAATTGCTTCTAAAAACTCTTTATCTTTTTCATATTTTTCTTTCATTGCCTTTCTCAGACTCAACTCTTTTCCCATTTTTTCAAGCACCTGATAAAATGCATATCCTGGAATTGACGCCTTTAAAACTGTGGTGTTTACGGCATTATTGGCATCATATAAAAACAAAACTGTTTCCCAGAGTCCGTCAATCACACCACAACTTACTCCGTAATTATATCCTCCAGGAGAATAATCCTGTTCTAGTGGTAACAGGCAACAATATGCCCGCCATTTCCTAGGTGTTAACCCGTGGTATTTTGTACAATCATAAATCCCGCTGGGAGCATCACTACAAGAAAAATTCCGACTACTCCCATTATTGTCTCTGTTGGGGTCATCAGGAGCCGCTGCTTGTACCGACGCTTCATCCGACCAATATTCCTCAGTTGCTTGTTCATACCACTCATCTACCATAACCTGAGCTTCCTGCTCGGTCAGATTGGTTTTCCCTTTTATGTACAGACTGTCCTTATCCGCATCGAAATGAAGCCAAAGGACAAATGCAAAAGGCAGGCTGTCAAAAGTGCTCTCTGCAGCATTAAAACCGCCTGAATAGGTCATATTGCTTGCTGTAATTATTACTGCCGGCGGATCAAACAATTGGATAGAATCATAAGCAGCCTGGAGATTCGACCGAAGAAAAACATCCTGATTCTTTAATCCGGCATAATCATATATCTTCCCCCCTGCTGCCGCCAAACTCGTGTTATTGGACACTTCTATGGTCGTCGGACCATCAAATGTGAGTCTCTCAAATCCCGACAACGCCAGCAAATCCCCCTCCAGGGAAAAAGTCTCATCAATAACGGCTTGGAAATAGCCTTTCAGTTTTTCCAGCACCGCGATTTCCACACCCGCATTACTGCCGGTGGAATATTCAGCGGCAGCTGCTTTCTGTTCAAGGGTTTCCAAAACCTTCGCTTCAATCCCTCCTCGCTCAAACGGCGTCAGTTCATCGAAGGGTGACAAACTTGGAAATTTGATTTTCAGCCGGTACGCAATCTCCCCCTCCTGCCGATGCTCTTTGGTCACCAGTACAAAGCTCTGGTAAGCCGCTTCTGCCCGAGTGACCGCTGTCTCATATCGCTCCCGGTAGGTTTCATAAGGATCCACATAGGCCAGTGCCGGGTAGAGGTCGTAACCCAACACCACAAACCCCTGACTGCCGGTATTGTTGACCAGGGTTTTCAGCGAACAGGCCACTGAATCCAGCGCGGTATTGTACAGCGCCGGGATGCCGGTGTTGTGCTCCATCACCTGATAGCAGGTATAGGGTTGACCATTCGCGCCGGTAAGCGCCATCCACAAAAGCAGAAACAGGTATGCCGTTTTTTTCACAATGCCGTGGGTTTGGTTTGTTAAAACAGGGGTTCTCCAATAAATCAACTGGCGTTGCTGCCGGTCACAACAAATCAATGACCAGCATAAGCCGGTCTGACTTATGGAAATTGAATAAACCAATTAAATGAAACTTAGCTCCCGAATGGAGATATGGGCGGAACCTGGCGAGTTTTGACTATTTTCTTTTGACTGAATTGCAAGTATAAATCTTTTGGATGTAAAATCAAATTTTTTGAAAAAAACAAAATTCACATTAACATCCGGACAAAGAAAAAGAGTTGGTATCAAGAGTGCAAATCGGAGAAGTGCATTATTGTCACCTGAATAGAATAGGCCGTTACAACTCCTGACTTACCCCCACCACCTACTCGCTCATATCCATATTATGGAAGATATTGACGACATCCTCGTCTTCTTCCATTTTTTCGATGAGCTTGATGACGTCTTCTACTTCTTCGTCGGTGAGTTTTTTGGTATGCGAGGGAATACGGACCAGTTCGGCATTCTCAACCTCAATATTGCGTTCTTCCAGGGCTTTTTGAAGGGCGCCGAAGTCTTCGAACGGAGAATAGAGCATGGCCCATTCGTCCTCCGTTTTCAACTCTTCCAGGCCGTGATCGATCAGTTCAAGCTCGAGCTCTTCGATGTCCAACCCCTCTGCCTTGATCCTGAAAACGCCTTTGCGTTCGAACATATAACTCACAGAGCCCGAAGTACCCAGTGATCCGCCGAATTTGGAAAAGATATGGCGTATATTGGCTACCGTCCGGTTGGTATTGTCGGTTGCTGTTTCTACCACCATGGCTACCCCGTGCGGCGCGTATCCTTCGTATACGACCTCATCATAGGATTCGGCATCCTTGGAATTGGCTTTTTTGATGGCGCTCTCCACGTTGGCCTTGGGCATATTTGCCGATTTGGCGTTCTGAATAGCCATCCGGAGCCGGGAATTATAGTTCGGATCCGGCCCGCCTTCCTTTACAGCAATAGCGATCTCCCTGCCGATCCGGGTAAATGCCTTGGCCATGGAGGCCCAGCGTTTCATCTTTCGATCTTTGCGATATTCAAATGCGCGACCCATAACTCATTTTTTTAAAGCGGTGCAAAATTAGGATATAACTTTTCAACAATCCCTATATTCGCGAAAATTTTTGCAACCACCACAACCATACGCTTATGATCCAATGGAAGGGAGTTTTCCCGGCGCTTACGACCAAATTCAAGGATAACCTCCAACTCGACATCCCTGCCTTTCAAAAGAACCTGGAAGCCCAGATCGGGGCCGGGATCGACGGCGTGATCGTGGGCGGCTCATTGGGTGAGGCCAGCACCTTGTTGCATGAAGAAAAAATGGACCTGCTCCAGGCTGCTCTCGATACCTCAAACCGAAGAATACCCATCCTGGTCAACATCGCAGAGCGGTCAACTGCCGCAGCCGTCAAAATTGCCCAGGACGCCCAGGCCGGCGGCGCACAGGGACTGATGGCCCTGCCCCCCATGCAATACAAGGCTACGGATGCCGAAGTTGTCAATTATTTTCTGGATATTGCCAAAAGTACGGACCTGCCGATCCTGATCTACAATAACCCTGTCGATTACAAGATCGAAGTAACGCTGGATATGTTTGAAACCTTGCTTAAGCAAGACAATATCCAGGCGGTAAAGGAAAGTACCCGCGATATTTCCAATGTTTCCAGGATCATTTCCAGGTTCGGTGACCGGTTGAAGGTCCTTTGCGGGGTAGATACCCTGGCCATGGAAGAGATCGTAATGGGCGCCGACGGCTGGGTAGCCGGCCTGGTTTGCGCTTTTCCCCGGGAAACAGTGGCCGTATACCGTCTGACCAAAGCCGGGCGAATCGCGGAAGCCAGGGATATTTATCGCTGGTTTATGCCGATCCTGGAGCTCGACATCAGTCCGCAACTGGTGCAAAACATCAAACTGGCTGAGGTTATGACCGGGTTAGGCACGGAAACCGTCAGACCGCCGAGGATGCCCCTGGCCGGCGCTGAAAGGGAACGGGTGCTGAACATCCTGAAGAAAGGCCTTGACGCCAGGCCGGTTTTACCCGATTATCTGAACGCTTAAGCAACCAAAAACAATAAAAAATGGCTGAACTGGGAAAGAACCTCATCGGTCTTGAATGGTCCTCGCAAGGCAAAGCGGTCCTGAAAGCCGTCAATCCGAAAGGACTGGCAGAACTGGAAGGCGAATTTTACACCTCCACGGAGACGGAAGTCAACCGGGCGATGGAAAAGGCCCACAATGCCTGGCTTGCCTACCGAAAAGCCGACGGGAAATCCAAGGCAGCCTTTCTGCGGGCCATCGCCGATGAAATAGAAGCCCTTGGCGACACCCTGATCGAACGCGTCATGCAGGAAAGCGGCTTGCCGCAAGCCCGCGTGACCGGCGAACGCGGCCGGACCTGCGGACAGCTCCGGCTGTTTGCGCAACTCGTTGAAGAAGGCTCCTGGACCGAAGCCATCATCGATACCGCCGTTCCCGACCGGCAGCCAGCCCCAAAACCGGATATTCGCCGGATGTTGACGGCCATCGGCCCGGTCGTAGTGTTCACAGCAAGCAATTTCCCGCTCGCTTTTTCCACCGCTGGCGGCGATACGGCCTCTGCCCTGGCTGCAGGTTGCCCGGTAGTCGTAAAAGCGCATGAAAGCCACCTGGGCACCAACGCCCTGATAGCGGGTGCGATCCGCAAAGCAGCAGCGGATGCCGGCATGCCCGACGGGGTGTTCTCCGCCCTGAACGGAGAAGGATACCGAACCGGCCAATTGCTGGTCGAACATCCGCTGACCAAGGCAGTGGCCTTCACCGGATCCCTGCGGGGCGGTAAAGCTTTGTTTGACCTGGCAGCCAAAAGGCCTGAGCCTATTCCCGTTTTTGCTGAAATGGGCAGCGTGAACCCGGTTGTTTTTTTGCCCGGGTACCTGTCGCAAAACACCGAAAAAGCAGCCCAGGCCCTGGCGGGCTCCGTCAACCTGGGTGTCGGCCAGTTTTGCACCAATCCGGGCCTGGTTTTTGTCCTTGACCATGTCGGTTTGCCGGACTTCCTGGCAGCTTTGAAAACAGCCTTTGCCGGATCAGCGCCCGGTACCATGCTCAATCCCGGAATCCATCGCAATTTCGAATTCAGGAAAATGGGATTGCTGAAAGAAACCGCAGTAGTGACCGAATTCGAATGGGCGGGCGATGCGGACGAGACCCAACTCCAGGCGCGCCAGGCTTTCGCTTCCGTTACCGGGCAGGATTTTATTCAGAATCCGCACCTCCACGAAGAGATCTTCGGGCCGTTTACGCTGGTTGTTCGTTGCGCTGATCCGCAGGAACTGGCCAATGCGGTCACAGCGCTCTCCGGACAACTTACCGCCTCGATATGGGGCGAAACCGGGGAGTTGAACGGCCATACGGGATTGATCGACGTCCTTCAAAGCAAGGTAGGCCGGCTGATCTTCAACGGCATGCCGACCGGAGTGGAAGTCTGCCACGCCATGCAACACGGCGGCCCCTACCCTGCTACCACCGACAGCCGGTTTACATCCGTCGGAACGACCGCCGTCAAGCGGTTTGCCCGGCCGGTTGCCTACCAGGATTGTCCGGACGAAATCCTGCCGGCTGAGCTGAAAAAAGACAACCCGTTGGGGATATGGCGCACCCTGGATGGAGCGCTGTCAAAAAATAAAGGCTGAGGTGAGAAAGACCTTTTTTTGCATCGACGCACATACCTGCGGGAACCCCGTACGGCTGGTGGCCGGGGGCGGGCCGCAACTTGAAGGAAACAACATGGGCGATCGTCGGCTGTACTTTCTGGATCACTTTGACTGGATCCGGAAAGGCCTGATGTTCGAACCCCGCGGCCATGATATGATGTCCGGCAGCATTCTATACCCGCCGGTCGACCCGGCCAATGATGCAGGCGTCCTGTTTATCGAAACCAGCGGCTGTCTGCCCATGTGCGGCCACGGCACGATCGGCACAGTGACCATCGCCCTGGAAGAAGGCCTTGTAACGCCGAAAACACCGGGGCAACTCCGCCTGGAAACACCGGCCGGCCTGGTTACGGTGACCTATAAAACCGAAGGAAAAAAGGTCCGGTCGGTCAAACTCGTAAATGTTCCTTCGTTCCTTTATCTGGAGGACCTGAAGGTGGATTGCCCTGACCTGGGCGTACTCAAAGTGGATGTAGCTTACGGCGGAAATTTTTATGCGATTATCGATCCGCAGGAGAATTTTCCGGGCTTGCAGGCCTTTACCGCCGGGCAGCTCATCGCCTGGAGCCCGGTTATCCGGCAACGGCTCAACGAAAAATACCGGTTTGAACATCCGCTTGACGCCAAGATCCGGGGATTGAGCCATATCCTCTGGACCGGCGACACCCTAAGCCCGGAAGCTGACGCCCGCAACGCCGTGTTCTATGGAGAAAAAGCCATCGACCGGAGCCCATGCGGTACAGGCACCTCCGCCCGCATGGCCCAATGGGCGGCCAAAGGCAAACTAAAGTCCGGTGATTCCTTTGTCCATGAAAGCATCATCGGCAGCCAGTTCAGGGGGACCGTTGAAGCGGAAACGACCTGCGGCCCCTACCCTGCCGTCATTCCCGGTATCGAAGGATGGGCCCGGATCACCGGCTACAACCAAATCATCATCGATGACGAAGACGACCCCTACGCTTTCGGCTTCCAGGTCATCTGATCCCCACCACCCCACTTTAACCTTTATCCTTTATCCTTTAACCTTTATCCTTTAACCTTGACATGAAAGTCCACATCATCGGCGGCGGCATCATCGGTCTCTGTTCTGCCTATTACCTGCGGAAAGAAGGCTTCGAAGTGGAGGTCATTGATCAGGTACGGAAAGGCAGCGCTTCAGACGGCAATGCGGGCATGATCGTGCCCAGCCACTTCATCCCGCTGGCGGCGCCGGGGGTGATCGCACAGGGAGTTCGCTGGATGTTCAAGGCCAAAAGCCCTTTTTATATCAAACCGCGCCTGAGCCTGGAACTGGCGTCCTGGCTGTGGCAGTTTTACCGGGCCTGCGACCAGAAAAAAGTAGAAAACGCCATGCCCGTTCTGCGGGATTATCATCTGCTCAGCAAGGAATTGTACAAGGAGCTCTCCACCCAACCCGGTTTTGAATTTGCCTTTGAGGAAAAGGGGCTGATGATGCTTTTCAAAACCCCGAAAGTAGGCCACGAAGAAGCCGAAACGGCGGAGATCGCCCATTCCCTGGGTATGGAAGCCCGGGTTTTGGATGCAACCGGTGTAAACAAAGTGGAAACAGGTACCCGGACAGACGTCCTGGGCGGCGTATATTATCCGGGAGACGCCCATTTGTATCCGAATCAACTGGTCATTCAACTGGAGACCTGGCTTCGGGACAACGGTGTGGCATTTCACTGCAATTCAGGCGTCAAAGGTCTTTTGGCCAGCAATGGGAAAATATCAGGCATCCTGACGCAGAACGGTGAAACCATTGCCTGCGACCATGTTGTCATAGCCGCGGGCGTCTGGTCGGCAGGGCTGCTCGGGCCGCTGGGGGTGAATTGCCTGTTGCAGGACGGCAAAGGGTATTCCTATACGCTGCCGGCATTGAACCAAAGGCCCGCCGTTCCAACGATCCTGACGGAGGCCCGGGTAGCTGTAACGCCGATGGGGCAGGATCTTCGCATCGGCGGCACCCTGGAGATCAGCCATCTGTCGAACAAGATCAGCCGCCCCCGGTTCGAGGCGATTGCCGAAGCCATACCGGCCTATTACCCCGACATCCAACCGGAAATGCCGGCGCTTCAAAATGTCTGGCACGGGTTCCGGCCCTGTTCGCCCGACGGGTTGCCCTACCTGGGGCGTTCCAAAAAATACAGCAACCTGGTTGTAGCCACAGGGCACGCCATGATGGGGTTGAGCCTGGGCCCCGCTACCGGCAAGGTTGTTTCGGAGTTGATCAGGCAACAACAGCCATCCATTGATGTGCGGTTATTTGAGGTTGAAAGGTTTTAAAAAACCAGGCGGCAACGTCCTCTTGCCGCCCGATCCCCGTTTTTCTCTAAACAACCGTAAACCGTTTTGCCCAGACATCTACCACGCTTTTTCCGTTGGGCAGGTAGGCTTTGATGTCCTTGAACTCAAAGGCATCCCCTTTGGTCAGGCCATCGAGCGCTGAGGTCATCTGGGCGGATAATTTATTGGAGCTGCTCTCATAGGTCACTGTTTTGCCGGCGTGGGTGACGGCCAGCGAAAACTTGAAGATGCGCGACCCCTTGGCGCAGCCTTCCACCGCGAGTTCATGCCGGCCGCTCATTTCTTTTTTGGTGATCTCGCCGCCCATTTTACCGGAAAAATTCAGATACGCGCCGCCGAAACCGGCAACTGACGGGGCAGCGCTGAATGAACAGGTCAGCACCATAACGGCTGCTGATAAGATCAAATGCTTCAAGGTGATTTTCATGGTCTCCATTTTTTTAGTGAATAATTGCAAACTTATGCCTACTTTCAACTCGGATGGGCAGAAGTAGACCTGGGGCGCATGCCTGAAGAGGAACGGCAAACTTTGTCGAAAATGCCATGCAGCCGGCAGATGCTCTGCCATATCCGGCAGTTGGTATACTAACCCGTCGTATTTGCCCGCAAGCGCGTTATTTGCAGCATGGAATTGACGATTTCAAACAGCAAGTATGTTCACGGCAGGGTTCACCTGCGCACATTGGCCGTTCATGCCGGTTTCTGGGCATTGTATGTGATCTCGGAGTATTTTGCCAACCAAATGCACCGGCAACTGTCGGCCAATCCGCAATTTTTCCGGGCTACATTGCTGTCGCTGCCGGTCATGATCATTCCGACCTATTTCATTGCGCTGTTCGCCGTACCCCGCTATTTGCAGGCCAAAAGATGGGCGCTTTTCCTGTTGTGCGCCCTGGCGGCGGCCATTTTTGTATTATACGGCCGGATCAAATGGCTGGGGTTGGTCAATTATTTCGAATCCGGGGACTTCTATGAGGTGCCCGTATCGAAAGTGCTGAAAAACGTTATCCGGGATTACGCCATCATTGCCCTTGGGGTATGTATCCATATCATCGGGGATTACCGGCGGCAGCAGCAAACCAACGAGCGCCTGATCAAAGCGAAAGCGGAAGCTGAGATCCAATTGCTGAAAGGCCAGCTCCACCCGCATTTTCTGTTCAATTCGCTCAACAACATCTACAGCCTGGCCCTCAGCCGGTCGGAACACACCGCTGACAGCATCCTGAAACTGACCGAATTGCTGGATTACCTGGTCTACCGGGCGGGAATGGAAAAAGTGGCGTTGAACAAAGAGATCGAACTGGTGGAAAACTATATCGGTCTGGAAGAATTGCGGTACGGCGATCGCCTGAAAGTGGCGTTTGACCGGTCGGTATCCAATGATGCCTTGCCGGTTGCCCCATTGATCCTGTTGCCGTTTGCTGAAAATTGCTTCAAACACGGAGGCGCGGGGAAAGACGGCCTGTTCCGGGTCGACATCAACCTGGAAGCAGCTGAAAACCGCTTGTCGTTCCGGATCTTCAACACCAAAAACCAGCGGAAAAAGAACCTCCGCGCTTCAGGAGGCGTCGGCTTGAAGAATATACGGCAGCGCCTCGAACTCCTTTATCCCGGCAAATACACCCTGATGATCCGGGAAGAACCCGATGGTTTCAGGGTTGATTTGGAGATCAAATTCGAATAATGATGGCCCGTTTCAAATGCTATATCATCGATGACGAGCCCCTTGCTCTGGACGTCATCGTCCGGCACCTGGCCCGTTTTCCAAACCTTGAAGTCTGCGGAAAGACCACAGATGCGGTTGAAGGGCTGGAACAGATGAAGATCCTTCAACCCGACCTGCTGTTCCTGGACATTGAAATGCCGGAGGTTACCGGACTGGAATTGATCGCCTCCATGCAGAAAAAACCGGCGGTCATCATTACGACAGCCTACCGGGAATACGCGGTAGAGGGTTTTGATCTCGGCGTTCTGGATTATCTGGTCAAACCGATCCCGTTTCCGAGATTTCTCCAGGCGATAGACAAATTCCTGGAAAAACAGCTGGCGGATGCCGGTCCGGAAGTTCCTGAAAAAACGAATGCCATATTGGTAAAAGCCGACCGCAAAACGGTGAAAATCGACCTGGAACAGATCATTTATGTGGAAGGCGTGAAAGACTACGTCAAGATTGTGCTGAATGGGCGGCATCTGCTCACCAAAAGCTCCATCGGCAATTTTGCGGACCTCCTGCCGGCCGACCAATTCATCCGGGTCCATAAATCCTTCATCGTCGCCCGGAACAAGATTTCAGCCTGGTCGGCCAATGAAGTCGAAGCCGGCGGATTCGAGATCCCGGTAGGCAGGACCTACAAAGCGGCGTTTCTGTCCGAAATGCCCCCACTGACAACTGACCACTGACCACTGATAACTGCCCCCATCCTCCGCTGAAGCTACGGCCACCGGGCGACGAAGCTTTAAGCGAAGTTGCCGGGCGGAGACTGACCACTGACCCCCTCCTCCGCTGAACAGGCTGTGTGGGAACAGAAAGTCAATACCCTTAATCCTCATCCAAACGGGAGTCCCCCACCCAAAGTAGCTTGCGTGAGCCCCTGCGGTATACCACGACAGGGTGCAACTAAACGGGTTTTTG
>WBZL01004047.1_pt1 | contig 12968 bp, 10 predicted proteins | sample 5204291 | NCBI WGS metagenome assembly WBZL01 (sample SAMN12344345, study PRJNA552823) | activated sludge metagenome | biome: Activated sludge suspended growth; feature: Nitrification reactor; material: Wastewater; isolation source: activated sludge from nitrification reactor of wastewater...
AACAGCAATCTGTCAGACCCGGATCCGCGAGTAGTGCGTGATCGTTGAGGTTGATGGGCGGATCGGTTCGGTGGCGGGTCGTGATCGGCTGCTGGGCACGCCCGTGTTCCCAGTGGCGCTCTGGGCTGCGGTTCTCCGGGTTCCTGATCGGCGGGATGTGATGGCGGCGTCAGGCCGCGGCGTTGAGTTCGCGGATGCGGGTGAGCACGGCCGGGAGCAGGTGGTTGCCGGGTGGCAGTCGCAGGGTCAACTGGCGGCCGTGGCGGACCAGGCGGGCTGGGACGCAGAGCAGTTCGTGACGGAGTCGGGCTGCGTGGGCGCGACCGTGCTGGTCGATCCCGGTGAGTGCCTGCAAGAGGGTCGAGAGGTTCCCGGCCAGGAGCGCGGCCCACATCCACACGGTGTTCACGCCGTGGTGTCCCGAGGGAAGGTGCCGCAGCGCGGCGCCGAGTTTGGCCTCGCGGATGCGGTCCTCGATGTCGGTACGGCGACGGAACCAGGCCTCGACATCGAGGATCGACTCGGTGGTGCCGGCCTGGTCGTTGGCGGGGATGTTGGTGACGATGAAGGAGACCGCGTAGGCGTGGGTCGCGGTGCCCTCGAGTGCGAGGGCGAGCTGGTCGGGGTCGATGGTGCGCCGCCGCCGCGACCTGGGGTCGGCCGAGATGTCCTCGGCATCCACGCGGACCCGGCGCACGATGGTGTAAGTGTCGGTCGGCCAGCCTGCCGGGGCGTAGTCGACCGCGGCGACCTGCGCACCGGGCATGTCGATCGCATCGGCCCAGACGCCAGCCTCGATGCTGGCGTAAGCGCGCCACATCGCGGAGTTCCGCTTCGCTGCGATCGCGAAGTCACAGCCCTCCGCCACGGCTGCTTTGGCGAGGTCGGCGGTGAAGTAGCCGGCATCGGCGCGGGTCCGCAACCGGTCACCAGCCCGAGCGGTATCCCGGATCGGGTCGGGGATCCCGGCCAGCCCGCGAGTCAGCATGTCAGCGGCGCGGGGCCGGACGTCGTCGTTGCCGGCCAGCAGGTCCGCAGCGGTGGTGAGCCCGGCCTCGGCCCAGGTCGCCAGATGCGGCCGACCGCAGCGCTGCCCGGCGTAGTTGTAGGCCACGCCCTTCTTCTTCGACCCGTAGACCTCCACATCGGTGGAGTCCAGGTCGATGGTCACCTTCACCGACAACGCCGTCTTGCGTTCGGCGGGGAGCAGATCGAAGGCCCGCTGCGCGAGGTCAGCAAGGGCGGCCTCGAGTCCGGCCAGATGGTCCGGCCCGAACCGGCGGGCCAACCCGGCCGCGGTGGTCGAGGCCAGCACCGGCACCGCCGACAGCTCGGCCGCGGCGACGTCGGCACGTTGACGATCCAGCCCGACCAGCGAGTCCGCACCCAGCAACTGCGACTGCGCCATGCCAACCAGGAGCTCGCCTGCTGTGGCGCCACGGTCTCGCTTCTTGATCGGCCCGATCCCACGGTCGAACCCGGACACGACGTCGAGCTTGTCGACGAACTCCGCTACCGCGGCAATCCCCGATGTCGCGGTCAACGACGGGTCCGGCGCGCCGATCCGCACACGCTTCCGGACCCGGCCACGACGACGTACTCTCTTCACCGACAGGGTGTCCTTCCAGCCTGGAACTTCGAAGCCTCAAGAACCTCGATTCTCCAAGCCAGACGGGCACTCTCGTCGTCTCACGCGCCGATCACCCCGCCACTACTCGCGGATCCGGGTCAGAGGTGAGGCCCCTGGGATCCCTCTCGATGCGTGCAACCTTCACCGGTCAAGCCGCCTTTCGCTCCCCATCGTTGGAGCATCCGTTGCCCACCCTCGGTCGAACACGGTATCCGACGCGTCACCTACAGCATCAATACGACCTACAGCCTGACTACCGCTCCTCACCGATTGCATTTCGCATACGGCATACGATACCGTCGCAGCCCATCACGCGGGCCGCTCCAGGCCCCAGCGCGCCGAGTCAGCGCACGACGAGCGACATGCATAGAAGGGGCCGTCCCATGGTCGACAGCAATCTCCCGCCCGACATCCCAAGCCTCCTCAAGGGCATCGAGGAGCTGCGTCCACTGCTCGAGAAGAACGCGGCCCAGGGCGAGACTGATCGCCGCGTTGCCCAGGAATCTATCGACGCGTTGGAGGCCATCGGTGCCTTCCGAGTGACGCAGCCCGCGAAGTACGGCGGCTACCAGGGCGACTCCCGCGCCCAGATCGATGTGGGCGCAGCTGTCGGCCGTGCCGACGGGGGGACGGCATGGGTAGTCGCGCTGACGAACATCGCGAACTGGCTCACCTCCTTGTATGACGCGCAGGCCCAAGAAGATGTCTGGGGCGAAGACCCCAATGCGAAGGTGTCCGTTGTCTTGGCCACAAACGGCCGAACCACGCGGGTTGACGGCGGCTACCGCGTGAGCGGCGAATGGAGCTACAACTCCGCCTCCTGGCACACCTCGTGGGCCATCCTGGGAGCCGAGCTCGTAGACGAAGACGGCAACTTTGTAGACGCAGCGCAGTTGCTGATCCCTCGCAGCGAACTCGACTTCAAGGACACCTGGCACGTCGCCGGGATGCGGTCCACCGGAAGCAACACATTGCACGCCAACGACGTGTTCGTTCCGGACCACCGCGTCATGCCGGGTGAGCCAGCACTGCTCGGCCACTACCCCGGAACTGCTGAGGACACCCCAGCGGTCTACCGCGCAGGTTGGATTCCAGTCCTCAACATCATCCTCGTCGGACCCCAGCTCGGCATTGGGCGAGCCGTTCTGGATCGAGTCATCGCCAAGGCCGACAAGGGCATCGCCTACACGAACTTCGCCCGCCAGAGCGATTCGGTCGCCTTCCAACTGGACATCGCCAAGGCCGCCCTTCTGCTCGATGCCGCCGACGCCTTCGCCTTCCGCGCAACCGAAGAGATCGATCGGCCAGCCGAGCAGGGGACCTATCCCGACTACCTCACTAGGGCACGAAACCGTGCCTATGTGGGATGGATCGTCGAGCACGTGTCACGAGCAATCGAGATGCTCCTCACCGCGCATGGATCGGGATCCTTCGCGGAGGTCAACCCCCTCCAGCGTTTGTGGCGAGACCAAGCGGTCGCAGCCCGCCACGCCTTCGTCCTCCCCGCGTTGGGATATGAGCTCTACGGAAAGGCGCTTCTCGGACGCGAGGACGGCGACACTGTCACCCCGCTGGTCTGACGTCGTGCAGTCGCGACCGATCAGCCGGACCGGTCGCACCCGGTGGGCTCAGCGCGAGCCGTCAACGGCCCTCAGGAGTGACGATGAGTAAGCGCGCCTTGGCTCCACACGTCGCGGAAGTCCTTCAGCGGATCGAGGACGTCTCGCCGCTGATCCGCCAGCGCGCTGCCGACAACGAGAATAATCGTCACCTCGACGAGGGCACGATCGACGCGCTCGAGGCGGCTGGCGTGTTCCGTATCGGAGTTCCACAGCGATTCGGCGGCCTCGGCGCCACCACACGCGAGCAGGTCGATATTGCCCGTGCCGTCGCACGCGCCGACGGCAGTGCCGGATGGGTGACAGGACTGCTCAACTCCGGTGCGTACGCCGTCGGGTGGTTCCCCCAGGAGGCGCAACAGGAGGTCTTCGCGAACGGCCCGCATACGCGGGTCTCGATCATGCTCGCACCGTCATCAATGGCTGCCGCAGTCGCGGGCGGCTACCGGCTGAGTGGGGAGTGGCGCTACAACTCAGGTTCCTGGCACGCAGCTTGGGCGATCCTTGGCGCCCCACTGCATGACGATGCCGGTCGGTTCGAGGACAACGCGATTGTGCTCGTTCCTCGGCAGGACCTGGAGTACAAGGACACCTGGCACGTCGCCGGCCTGAAGTCCACTGCCAGCAACACCTACATCGCCCACGACATCTTCGTGCCGGAGCATCGGGTGCTACGCGTCACTCCAGCCCTCCAAGGCGCCTATCCCGGCGTGGACAAGCACAGTGCCGACGTCCAGAGAGCAGCGTTCATCCCCGAACTTGAGGCCCAACTGCTGGGAGCCCATTTGGGAATGGGCGACACCGTCTTCGGACTCGTCCGAGAAGCCGCGCCAACGAAAAGCATCGCGTACACGACCTACCTGTGTCAGGCCGACTCGGTGCCATTTCAGCTTGAGCTCGCACGGGCAGCGCTTCTGCTGGAAGCAGCCGAGCTCTTTGCCTATCGCGCAGCAGACGAAATCGATGACGCAGCCCAAAGCGGGGCCTACCTCGACTACGCGGCGCGTGCGCGCCAGCGAGGCCAACAGGCACAGGTCGTGTCAAACGTAAGGGCAGCAGTGGACTCCTTGATGACCGCCCACGGCTCAGCTGGATTTGCAGAGTCCAGCGTCCTCCAGCGCTTCTGGCGCGACCAAGCCATCGCCGCTCGGCACGGCCTCACACTCCCGGACACGGGGCTGGAGGTGTACGGCAGGTGGCTTGCCACGGGGCAGGAGGGCAACCCCGTCACACCCCTGGTGTAACCACGCTCAACCAACTACGCACCGGACCGACCGGAGGAGGCAGGGAGTGACCGTGACCGAGTTCATCAACCCGTTTGAGTCGCACTTCGCCGGCAAACACGACTGGCACACGCTCGGGCTCGATCGCCGCTATCCAGCGATCTCGACGGAGCAGTTCAAGGCCATCTTTAGTCGTCATCCCGGCGGGCTCGTCGTGATCACGACGCAAGGTCCACACGGACCGGTTGCGCTGACTGCATCGTCGCTCGCTTCGGTGAGCGCGGACCCTCCGCTCATGGTCTTCTCTCTCTCGGCAAACTCGTCAAGCACTCCATTCGTCGTGGCCGCCCAGACAGCCGTAGTGCACTTCATCGACGCGGAGTCAATGCACATCGCAAAGCTGGCCGCCACCAGTGGGGTGGACAGATTCGCTGACACCACCCAGTGGAGCAGACTCGACACAGGCGAACCGGTGTTTCACGACGTTCCCGTCTGGATCCGTGTGCACCCGATCGAGCGCCTCACGGCCGGAAACTCAACGGTCGTGCTGGCGCAAGGAGTCGAGGCGAGCTTGCCGGCCGAGAGTCTCCGCGAGCTCGGACCACGAGACGGTCTCGCGTACGTCAACCACGAGTGGCACCGACTCGATCCGAGGTCACGCGTCGAGTAGAACCACGCTCACTCCGAGCGGGGCGCCGTCGAGCGGAGCCGGCGCCGGCGCTGACCGTCAGGAACACAACCAGAACCAACACGCCCCCGTCGCGACACAACGTCTACGCACACCAACGAAAGGGATCGACCACCCGTGGCCAACGACCGCATCACCCACAATCCCGCCCCAGTGATTCCCGGCATCTCCGACAGCGTGCGGGTGAGGGCAGGCGATCTTCTCTTCATTTCGGGAGCAGTGGGTTTCGAGGAAGATGGCTCCGTCCCCTCAGACTTCGCGCGCGCGGTCGAACTAACCTACGGCGAGCTGGAGCGTGCGCTCAAGGCTGGAGGCGCCTCATACGCTGACCTCGTCCGAGTCAACGTGTACATCACTCACTTGGACCAGGACAGGCTCAAGGTGTGGCGCGAGACACGCAACAGAATCGTCGCGACTGAGAAGCCCTCGGCCAGCACGGTGATTGGTGTCTACTCGCTCTTCAACGACGCGGTGATCGAGATCGACGCCATCGCCGCGGTGTAAGGAGAATCCCGGTGAAAAGCACGGGCACGTCAGGCACCAACGCGGTTGACTGGGAGCAGCGGGTCGACTTCGACCGGCTGCGCGACGAACGACTCGCGCGGCTAAAGCGGCAGCTGGCCGCATCCGAGCTCGGAGCGGTCCTCGCCTTCGACTTCTCCAACATCCGCTACATGAGTTCGACCCATATCGGGACCTGGGCCATGGACAAACTGATTCGTTTCGCCCTGCTGACCCGAAACACTGACCCGATCGTGTGGGACTTCGGCTCGGCCGCCAAGCACCACGCCCTGTACAACCCGTGGCTGGATGTCACGTCCTCTGAGATGGACGCCGACCCCCACGCTCCTCATGAGGGCGTGAAGCGGCCGCGTCTCGAATCGGGAGCACGGGCGGGGATATCGACCCTTCGCGGCGCGTTCCCGCCAGATGCCGCGATGGCAACCGACCTCGCGAAAAAGATCAAACGCGAGCTCGAGAAGTTCGGTGTTGCCAAGGAGCCTCTCGGGGTAGACGTCATCGAACTGCCGGTGCTGTTCGCTCTGCAGCAGGAGGGCATCGAGGTCGTCGACGGCCAGCAGGTCTTCATGGAAGCACGCCGCATCAAGACAACCGACGAGATTCGACTGCTTACTCAGGCCGCCTCGATGGTCGACGCCGCATACGAGGAGCTGCACCGCTTTCTGCGGCCCGGTGTCCGGGAAAACGAGGCTGTCGGTCTGGTCGCCAAGACGCTGTACGACCTGGGCTCTGAGTATGTCGAGGGCGTCAATGCGATCTCAGGCGAACGGTGTGCCCCTCACCCCCACGTGTTCTCGGACCGATTGATTCGACCCGGGGATCCCGCGTTCTTCGACATCCTGCACAGCTGGAACGGCTACAGAACCTGCTACTACCGCACCTTTGCGGTGGGCTCCGCATCGACCAAGCAACGCGACGCCTATACGCGTGCCCGCGAATACATCGACCGTGCGATCGCGGAAGTCAAGCCCGGTGCCACCACGGCGGACATCGTGCAGGTATGGCCCGAGGCGCACGAGTTCGGGTTCGCGAACGAGATGGACGCCTTTGCCCTCCAGTACGGGCATGGCCTAGGCCTGTCAATCTGGGAGAAGCCAATCTTCTCCAGACTTACCTCTCTCGAACACCCCGAGACCCTCGAGGAGGGAATGGTCTTCGCCCTGGAGACCTACTGGCCCTCGGCCGACGGCTGGGGTGCAGCTCGAATTGAGGAAGAAGTCGTGGTCACCGCGGACGGGTGTGATGTCATCACGAAGTTCCCCGCTGAAGAACTCATCGTGGCCGGCCGTCGGTACTACACAGTTGACGGCCCCCTCAACCTCAACCGAGACAGCCAGTCCCATCTCAACACGAAAGCGGGACGTGGCGAAGCATGAGCACAGTGGGGTTCCTTGGCCTGGGCTCCATGGGAATGGGAATGGCGAGGCGGCTACTCGACAGTGGCCATGACGTGGTTGCTTGGAACCGGTCCACAGGTCCCGTTAACGAGCTCGTTGCCGCCGGTGCCACGCGAGCAAACTCGCCGGCAGACGCGCTAGGGCAAGCCGTGTCCTTCAGCATGCTTGCCAATGATCAGGCAGTCGAGGAAGTCCTCGGGGAAGGCGTTCGCGCCGCTTCCGGTCGAATCCACGTCAACTCGGCGTCCATCAGCGCAGCGGCCACCGAACGACTGGCGACGCTGTTTCAAGATCATGATGCTGGCTATGTGTCGGCCCCCGTGTTGGGCCGCCCTGCGGTCGCTGCCGCGGGTCAGTTGAACATCCTTGCCGCCGGGCCCAACGACTTCGTTGAGGCCGTCGCGCCGCATCTGGAGCAACTGGGCAAGAAGGTCTGGCGGCTCGGCGAGCGCGCGTCGATGGCCAGCGTGGTCAAGATCGCGGTGAACTACAACATCATCCACGCCCTACAAGCGCTCGGCGAAAGCATCACCATGGTCGAGAGGCACGGCGTCGAAGCGGATCTCTTTGTCGATCTCCTGACAAGCAGCCTGTTCGGAGGCGTCGTGTATGAAACGTATGGCACTGCGATCGCGGCCCAAGACTACGCACCAGCGTTCAAGATGAGCCTTGGATACAAGGACCTCGTCCTCGCCCGTGAAATTGCGGATGCCGGCCAGATGAAGCCCGCCACCATGCCCGCACTGTTCGCCGTCTTCGAGCGCGCGCTACAGCACCCCGAGCTGGCTGCATGTGACTGGAGTGGCATCGCGGAGGTATCGCGCCAGGACTTGCTTTAGCCACCAGGCAGCGCATCAGCTCACGAACTCGAACGTCGCCGTCCCAAGGACCGGGGTGGGTGTTGGAACTACAGAAGGAAAAACTTGTGACAAAGCGGATCGTCGTCGTCGGCGGAACCTCCGGGATCGGCCTAGAACTCGCGAAAGCTGTGGTAGCCAGCGGTGACACAGTTGTCCTCACTGGACGAGACTCCCAACGAACGGCACAAGTCGCCTCAACACTAGGCGACTCAGCCCAAAGCGTCGCCCTTGACCTCTCTGCACCAGACAGCATCGCCGCCTCCCTGTCCGACATCGAAGGTCCAGTGCACGGCCTCGTGCTATCCGCCATCGAACGCGACGCCAACAGCGCTCGCGACTACAACGTTGAACGCGCGACGCGACTGACCGTTCTCAAACTGGTGGGCTACACCGAGACGGTTCACGCGCTCCTTGACCGGCTCCAGCCTACTGTCGAAACAGGCGTCGTGCTCTTCGGTGGCGGGGCGAAGGACCTGCCGTATCCGGGCTCAACGACCGTCTCCACGATCAACGCCGGGGTCGACGGGCTGACCCGCACGCTCGCACTCGAACTCGCCCCAATCCGAGTGAACTCGTTGCATCCCGGCATCATCGGAGACAGTCCCTTTTGGGCTGCCAAGCCAGAAGGTGTGCTGGACGCCTACACCGCACGCACGCCCGGCGGAGAGCTCGCCACCATGCGGGACATCGTTGATGCCACCCAGTTCTTGTTGCATAACCGTGGGATGACGGGAACAAGTCTCGTCGTCAACCGAGGGTGGCACCTGACCTGAGGCCCGGCACCGCCGACCACCCCGCTCGACAGATGCGTCAAACACGTCCTGCAACTTCACGGCTAAGCACCCCAGCGGACGTGCTCTTCGAGTACTGCGGCAGTCCTGAAAAGTTCGAGGTCAGGGCGTCGGGCAAACAGTTCAGCGAGGGCTGGCAGGGCTTCTCTCTTACGCGAATGGCGGCGAGGGCTTGGCGAGGCGGCGGTCGGTGGAGCATCGCGCCAATGGAGGTCGGGCCTCTTGTCCGTCAGGAGACTAGGTTCCGCTGCGTCGGGCTCGCGAGGTGACATGCCTGGGGCCCCCCCGGTCGTGGCGTGATTCGGTTTTTGAGACGACCTCCCAAGACCCGAGGGACGCGCCGTCGCGCCTTCGAGAGGGATTGTCCTTGGGCCGCTGAGGTTGTGCGCCTGATACGAGAGCGCTTTCCAGCCCTTCTCAGGAGACCCTTCGACAAGGACGCCGCCCAGGTTTTGAAGTGGGTTTGCGGCGACGAAATCAGCGCTTAGGTTGCTAACTCTGGCCGCGGACCAAGCGCGAATCGTTGCTCCGTGGCTGAACGCGACCACACTGCGGTGGCCCGCGGCGACGAGGAGGGTCTCGGCACTGAACTTGGGGCACGCCTCGCAGCAGTCGAATGTCACGACCAGTCCCTCAGCGATCCGTCGCGCCCAATACGCCCACGGACGGCCGGGATGGCTCCAGCGCAAGGACGATCCCCTTGCCCACGACCTTCGGGCACTCGAGGAGGCTCCGGCCGGCTCTTGGATTGTCGCGGAGTAGCGAAACCGCGTGACCGACCTGGATCTCGCCGCCTCCTCACCGGGGCCCTGCTCGCTGGACATGGCCGATTCAGACCAGGATCTGCAGCGGACGTTCGAGCAGGTCGATGAAGGCGCGCATCCATTGTGCAGCCGTTGCCCCGTCGACAGGCCGGTGATCCACGGCGAGCGTTACACGCATGACAGTCCCGACGGCAAGCTGCCCATCCTCGGAAACCGGCTCCTGCCTGGCGGCGCCAACGGCGAGTATCGAGGCGTGAGGAGGGTTGATGATTGCGGCGAACTCTTCAGTGCCATACATACCGAGATTCGTGACCGAGATGGTTCCTCCCTCTAGCTCCGACTGCTGCAGCCGACGGTTTCTGGCGCGAGCCACCAAGTCCTGAGTTGCCTTGGCCACTTCGCTAACCGTCAGAGCCTCGACGTTGCGGAGCACCGGCGTCACCAATGCGTGCTCAGTAGCCACAGCAATGGCCACGTCCACGCCGGTGAACTGGCGGATAGCGTCCTCGGTCCACTGGACGTTGAGGCCTGGAACGAGCTGGTGGGCCTTGGCCACGGCTTTCACGACTAGGTCATTGACGGAGACCTTCATCTCGCCGCCATGTGTCAGCTCGGCGCGGATCTCCATCAGCCGGTCCACGCGTGCGGACCCGCGCAGGTAGAAGTGGGGAGCGCTCTGTTTGCTTTCGGTCAACCGTCGCGCGATGGCGCGGCGGGCACCGGTGAGGGGTACATCGGTGTAGGACGCTGAGGCGCTGCCAGGCACTGGCGCCGCTTCGCCTGCCGGGTCCTTGGGAGAGCTCGCTGTTCGCTCCTGCAGCGCAGTCTCCACATCGAGACGACGAACCCGGCCATTGGGGCCCGAGCCGCGGATCTCTGCGATATCCAGGCCCGCCTCCCTCGCCAGCTTTCGCGCCAACGGGCTGCTGAAAAGGCGGCGGCCGGCGGCCGTGGGAGGCTCCGAGGGCGGTGCGACTGGAGGCGACGCAGCGAGTTCCTCGTCGACCGGTGCCGCGGCTGGGGGCTCCACGGGGGGCATGTCCGCTTCTGCGGCCTCGGAAGCAGCCAGGGTGTCGTCCGCTTCGGCGGCCTCGGCAGCAGCAATGCTGCCGTCCGCTTCGGGCTCGTCCGCGCCTACCACCGAAGCCGCAGGTTGGTCGGCGACCCCGAGTTCTTTGAGGAGAGCCTCCAGATCGTCAACCTGCTCGCCCGGACCTCCCTGAATTGCGATGGGAGCGCCTACCTCCACTCTGGCGCCAGCCGCCGCGAGGAGGTGCAGTAACACGCCGTCCGATTCTGCTTCGACATCGACTATTGCCTTGTCCGTCTCCACAGAGACGATGGCTTGTCCGGAAGAGAACGGCGCGCCAACATCGACGATCCAGCTCGACAGAACTGCCTCAGTTGTGCCGGTGGCCACCTCCGGCATCGTCAGCACGCTAGCCATCGTGCGTCTCCGCCATCCCCTGCAGCTTGCTGACGACCTCCTCCGTGCGCGCGAACGCAGCACGCTCGAGGATCTTGCTGATACTCGGTGACGCCTCGCCCCCGGTGAGGCGCTCGACCGGCGCGTCCAGCCAGTCGAAGAGGCGGCGACCGATCTCGTCGGATAGCCATCCCCCGTACGAAGTTCCTCGCGCGCCCTGCTCAGCGATGAGCACGTGGTTGGTCTTCCGAACACTGGCCTCGATGGTTTCCCAGTCCAGGCTGGCACGGTCCAGCCAGCGCAGGTCGATCACCTCTGCATCGATTCCGACTTCCGCGACCGCATCAAGTACGGGTTGGGTCATGGCCAAGTAGGTCAGAATCGTCAGCTTCGCCCCCGTGCGGCGCACCGCTGCTTTGCCCACAGGCAGGTAGTAGTCGAGGTCGTCGGGAACGCCAGGACCGGTGGAGGTGTACAGATCGACGTGTTCCAGCACTACAACCGGGTCGTCGCAGGCCAAGGCGGTATTCATGAGCCCGACGTAGTCAAAGGGGGTGGAGGGCGCGACGATCCGCCAGCCGGGCGCGGTCGCGAAAATGCCCGCTGGGTCCATGGAGTGTTGCGAGCCGTAACCGGTGCCCATCGCCACCTTGCTCCGCAGGACAAACGGCACCTTCCCCTCGCCACCGAACATGTGGCGCGCCTTCCCGATCTGGTTGAACAACTGGTCGGCAGCAACCCACATAAAGTCGGCGTACATGAACTCGACGACCGGCCTGAAGCGACCGTCGAGGGCCACGCCGCCGCCGAGCCCGGCGAAGGCGTTCTCGGAGATGGGGGTGCCTAGTACCCGATCTGGAAACTTCTCCTTGAGCCCCCGTGTGGCACCGTTGGTGCCACCGTTAAGCCGGTGCACGTCTTCACCCATGACCACTACTCGGGGGTCAGTCGTCATCCGACGGTCCATGACACCGGCCACGGCACCGATGAAGGAGACGTCCTCTAAGCGTCCTTCATAGTCGTGAGTATCGGAGAACTTCAGGCCGGCGAGCTCGCTGAGGTCTCCTCGCACGCCATGGTCAACGAAGCTCGGGTCGGGCCACTCTTCCGCCTTGATTTGGCGTTCCCTGGGCTTGCCCCCCGGCTTCGGTTCCAGGAGCACATCCCCGAGACTGCGCATCAGAGCTTTGGCTTGAGAGACGGTCTCGTCGAGGTCGGCTTGGCTGAGAATGTCACGACGCATTAGGTGCTTGCGTGTGATTTCAATCGGGTCGCGACCACGCCACTCGGCCTCTTCCTCCTTGCTCCGGTAACGGAAGGCGGAGCCAGCGAAGGGCCCGTTCTGATGGAAGTAGCGGTAGACGTCTGCTTCGATCAGGGTGGGACCGTTCCCTTGCCGCATGTGCTCGAGGGCGTCCTGCATGACCAGGTGAACGGCGAGCGGGTCCATACCGTCGACTTTCCAGCTCCGTACCCCGAAGCCAGGCCCACGTCCGGAAAGACGCGGTTCCCCCGTGACCTCCGCGACATGGGTGGAGACGGCATACAGGTTGTTCTCGATAAAGAAGCACAGGGGCAACTTCCAGGCCGCCGCGAGGTTGAGGGTCTCTAGCGTGGCTCCGATGTTGGAGGCCCCGTCCCCGAAGTATGTGACCGCGACGGCGTCCGTCCCAGCTTGTCGATGGGCCCACGCCGAGCCGGCCGCAAGCGGTACGCCGCCCCCGACGATGGCGTTGGTACCGATGGCACCAGCGGCTTCCCATTGAAGGTGCATGCTGCCCCCCCGGCCATGACTGAAGCCGCCGTCGAGTCCGGCGATTTCCCGCAGCGTGCGGAGTAGCGCCTCCCGCACGTCATCCGGGACTGGCTTGGTGGGGTCGATCCCTTCAGGGTGCAGGTGCCCGAGAACCTTCGCGAGGAACTGGTGGTGTCCCCGGTGGGAACCGTTCACGGTGTCCTGGGTCGTCAGGGACATGCATGATCCGACCGCTCCGCCTTCCTGCCCAATGCTGGAGTGCGCGGGTCCGTGGATCAGGCCGGCTCCGGCG
>WBZL01004048.1_pt1 | contig 12968 bp, 6 predicted proteins | sample 5204291 | NCBI WGS metagenome assembly WBZL01 (sample SAMN12344345, study PRJNA552823) | activated sludge metagenome | biome: Activated sludge suspended growth; feature: Nitrification reactor; material: Wastewater; isolation source: activated sludge from nitrification reactor of wastewater treatment...
AATCACTGGGTGGTTTCAATATATGGGTTAAAACGTATAAAAACTGTTTGACTGTTAGTGTGTCAGCGACCGCAGTCAGTCGGTTGGTTATTATAATTGGAATGAACCGGCTTCTTGTAAATTTATACTGCGGAATAAATAATTTGTAATTATTCTATCATGTCTTTTGCGATGCCGATTGTTAACGTACAAGACCATGACCATAGTAGTAATCGTCCAATACAATTGAGCGCAACAGCTCATGCTCAAACTGGGAAGGTTTTTCAATAAATTGTAAAAACAGTGTTTCCGCTATATGCGCTGGTATTTCAAAATCGTCCAGTAAATTGTTGCGGATGTCGATTGATTGATGAATAAAATCCAGGATGCCATGCCGGATCTCTGCACGTGTTGACGCAGATTGTTGCTCTTCACTCGCCAGTGAACGGAACTCTGGAATAATGTCACCGGTCTGGGATGTCCGGTAACGTACGACTTGTGCGTCGTCGGCACTTAGAAATTTTTCTATGGTAAAGCTTTTTCTATATAAAACCGGTTCGGTCGTGCTTGGTTTGGTGAAATGATAATAATATCCTTGAGTAATGACCTGATGTGTCGTGGCAATCTTTTCGGCAGTGTCAAGTGTAATCAGATAATAGCCGTGAATTTTTTGTTGTAACAGCCGGTTCAAGTATCCCTGAGTTGTCGCTGCATACCCCACATCGACGATGGCGGTTCGCTTATCCGTGTGTAAGCCTGTGTTTTGCAGATAGGCCAGTAGCGCAGGACGTTCATCCATGGCTTGTTCCAGGATGCGTTTCTCGAGAACCTGTAACAGTGGCTTCAGGTGATCGATATTGCCATGTTCAACAAGAACCTTTTTATTATGTGGCCATAGCTTGCGATGTGCGAATGTTTCGCATTCTTCATCTGACAATTGGATGCCGTAGCGTTCAAAAATGAAGTCCGGCATGGGATTGGGCGCATAATCCGTACGGGCGATCTGATAAATATCCTCGAGGTTTGTAATCATGGGTACAGTGATGGCGCGACGCGAGAGCATGAGATATTCAGAGGGAATCGCATGCCGGTCATCGGCTGTCCACAAATCATAAGCCATTTTGAGTATTTGACCTTCGCGTGCAACAAAACACAGGCATTGCATTCCGTCATTTATTGCTTTCTTGGCCAGCCACTGTACAAAAGACAGTATCAGCGGACCAGCTATTGTGAATCCGACTGACCAAGGTGTGGTCGGCACCAATTCGGTCGGATCAAAATGCGGATAAAACAGAGGCTGAAAATTTGCCTGAACAACTGTTCCCAGGGTTAATTGCGTGTTCAGATCATTCCGGGTATCCGGATTGCAGGCGTATTCAATAATGGGTTCAAAACGTGGCGTGGCGCGGGCCAGCTCGACTGGCCGCATGACATGCATGGCAATAAAATTTAAGTCCACGGGTTTTTGTATGTCGGATTGCTCGTTGTCGCCAATAATCATGACTTCGTGCGGCGATACATTTTCATCGATTAGCAGTTGGTGGTAAAAGTCACCTGTGTCCTTTCGCAGGCCGTTGTCGGACGACAAATAAAATGCATGCCACCCGGTGATACCGTATTTTGTCAGCAGGTTCTCGATGAGCAATTTAGGCAGATACATGTCGCTGGCAAGAATGACGCGCTTGCCCAGGTTTTTGGCAAGTTGAAACAAAGCGACCGCTTCCGGGCGTGGCGATACGAGAGAAGACTCGACAGTTTCTTCAAGTGTGCGGAGTTGCGCTATTGCTTCGGTCGAAAGGCCCGACAAGGCGGATAATTCCTTGTAAATGGCGCTTAAATCGACATCACGCCCTGCGGTTTGGCGCGCCTGATTTTCTGCCGCGGCGCGGAATTCAAGATAACGCTCTCCGCTTGTGCCACCGGCGCGATAGGCGATAATTTTCTTGACGTCCTCCGGATTCAAGAGCGGGCGTGTCAACAAGGTATCAAAAATATCGAAAATGACTATACGAACATCGGGATGCCGTAGTGTGGTTTCTATAATTTCCTGCTGATACAGCATGTAGCGATCAATGCGCCAGCGAGACCAGCTTGGAGATTGGTTGTCTTTCAGAATATTGATGTTAAATCCGGATTGCCGGGCCACCAAGGCAAAAACGCGCTCTATGCTATGTGCAAGCGTGGCGTCGTTTTGTCCGGCTTCTTCAGGAAAATCTTCAATGTTGAAACCAGCATTGAATAAAGGCTGAATCGCCTTGGACTGCGCCCAGAACATGGAACCCGCCGGGAAATCGAAATAACCCGAAGGCGCCGAGGTGATGCCGAGTTTTCTGCACAGTCGTTGTCCCATGGCTTTATTGGAGAGCCAGGTATTTGCCCAGTGCGGCAGGGCAGTGAAATTCTGCGGATAAATCAAACCAACATTTTTGTCTCCTGCCAGCAGTGAAAAAATTTTTCTGATCTGCAAAGGACTGCCCAGCAGATGATTCAACAGATATTCACGCCAACCGTCAGCTTTGCCATTGCTGTACAGTGATTTTTTGCTGTGTATATGCGCAATGTACTCATATTGCTGAAGTGTTTGACCAAAAGTGCCGAAAAAAGGCGCGATATCGCGCCCGCGATTCGGTACAACGGCGATGGTCATGTGTTTGAGTTGCGGTAAATGGGATAAGGCGCGCTGGCATGCATGCTTGTCTTTTTCATTTGCTGTCGAAACGAACAGATCATAGGGGTAGGGCATATTATTCAGGAATTTGGCAAACTCATTGGCCAGATCCGCGTAAAAGATATGCGCATGAATGGCAATGCGCCCGGAAGGCGGCGCTGCCAGCGGTTCAATTTCATCAATGTCGGTCAAGCCGGTCAATGCTGTATTGGTATGAATCAGCGAAGGATTTCCGGCATATTGCTGTTCAATGCGCCATAGCTCGTAGTGCTCGGTGCCGGTAAACAGACGTCCGGCAAAGCGGTAAATAATGGCTAGAAGGCGTTGCCGTTCACGAACAGGCAGGGCTCTGTATATTTTTTTTCCGAATGGGAGCATTCTGCGACGCAAGCCGTCCCAGGCTTCACGATGCTGACCATGAACAATGCGCGACACGAATCTCAAGGGTGCCGTGATTTTCCACGAGGATGACTGTGTGAAATCGTTAATAACGCTGATTAAATGTTTGTTATGGGATTCCAGTGCATTATTTGCAGCGGCTGATTCCTGAATGTTTTTTTGCAGGGCGTGTTCCCGTTGTTCGCTGGATCGCTTTTCATCTTCCAGCTGGTTTATGCGCTCCTGAAGTGTGTGAACCCGGACTGTGCCGGCAGCGATTTGTTCTGTCAGCTCGGCAGTTTTGTCATCCCAGTACAAAAACATATCTTCCAGCTGTTCTCCGGTAAATCGTGACTTCCATTTTTCATAGACCCTGCTGCGCGTTTTTCGCAGAAAAATTTTATCCAGGCCACGACCCAGACCGGAATCGCCGTAATTGCGATAAACAGCGCTGATGCTATCAATATGCACGATTTCGCAGCACAGTGAAATCTGAATCCAGAAATCCCAATCTTCAAAGACATCCAGGTTCTCATCAAACTTGCAGTGATCGGAATCAATAAGCGATTTCTCAAATAACACGGCATGGATAGGCAGAAAATTTCTACTCAAAAGCCTGTGTTGGTTGTAGGGTGCATTGAATTCGGTAATCTGGCCCAGCGCATCATCGGTATAGTGTTCAACACGTACGCCTGTGTAGGCGCAGCGGGCGTTTCGCCGGTTTTGTAATGCGGAGGTCAGATTGCTGATATGTTCGGGATAGAAAAAATCATCGTCATCCAGAAAAATCAGATATTTTCCTTGAGTCGCGTCTAGTCCAGCGTTTGCCGCTTTACTGCGATGCAACGGTTGGGGATTTGTTGTCATCCGCAACGGAAAGCGTCCGCACCACTCACCAACGGCGCGGTGCCCCGGGCCTTTCGCATTGACCAGAACGACTTCGATATTCGGATAAGTTTGCAAGGCGACGGAATCCAGCGCGTCGGACAACGTGTCGCGATCCATGCTGCGGATAATCACGCTGACCAGCGGGAGATCGCCTGTGTCTATCGGCAGTCCTGTTTTCTGTTGGCGCGCGTGTTCCGATTGGTACAACTTTAGTGGGTCACTGGCCAGCGCTTTTGTGTCCGTCAGAATATACGCTTCGGCTGCGCTGATGTCGGCTGGCAGCGTATAGGTGCGGTAACGGTTGAGCGCGGCAATATCGAGGTCATAACGCTGCCGGGCATTTTGTGATGCAAAGCAGCGCATGGCTTCCATTTTGCGCGCCGCCAGATCGCTGATGTCGAGCAACAGATTGGGCTGAAAAGGTTGACCAATCTCGTACAGCGCCAGTTGCACAGGGTTTTCGCACCGGCGGACGGCTTCAAGCGTCGCCATGGCCAGCGCGCGATGATCCGGATGGACTTCATAAACCGAGGGTGCGTAGATCAGATCGGCCTGGGTTTCGTGTATCGCAGCCGAAATTTCGCCGATCAGTTTCTCGCCATAATAGAGTTCGCGGTCAGGCTGTTGCCAGAACATGGGCGTTCCAGAACCCAGGATGGCGGCGGCGGCGATGCTTTCGTTCCGACGTTGTTGGACATATGCGCTTGCTTCATCCGGACTGACGCCGTAAGCGCCATCGGTGACAATGATGACGTGGACAGGTACATGTTGTTCAATGTGCCGCATAATGGCCCCGCCGCAGCCAAAGACTTCATCGTCAGGATGGGGGGCAAGCACCAGAACGCGGCTGGCCGTGATATTTCCGGCAGCTTGATAAGGAATGAGCAAATTTTCCAATGAATTTTTTTGTGATATTTAAACAGCGCGCGCTAATTATACATACTGCGCTTCAAAATTCGTTTTTTTGTAATCTCCCGTTGTGTCCGTTAACGTGACCACCGGATGTGCATCCGCGCGTGTTATTGATAGCCCTGCCACTGCCAGTAATATATTGGATTTGGCCGGAGCGACGGCGCGGACAGGCGTGCAAAATAGGTTTTCTCGCGCAATCGCCGGAATAGGGATGCATCAATTTCAGCCGCAGGGCCGTTGCCAAAATAGCCTATGGCGGGAATCAATTGTGGCGATACACCGATTTCCAGCAGCCAGGCGCTGCGCAGTCCGGCGGGAACGGGAAAAACCAGTTTTTCCCGGTTTGCTGCGATCGATTCAATGTACGGTGCTCTGGCGGGCGGCAGGCGTTTATTGAGTGCGTCGATCAGCTGAAAACGCATATCGCTGCGCAGGTGTTTCTGCTGATAGGCTGGCCAGCCTTCAGCAATCAACCGGTCTTTGGCGTGCGAATGCTCGTAATAATGCAGGCATTCCGCGCCGGGCTCCAGATAGAGCTGGTAGCCGTATTTTTTTAAACGATACACCAGATCGGTGTCTTCCCAGTACATGAAAAAACGCGGGTCAAATAAACCGCCGCAACGCTGAATCGCTTCGCGGCGGATCAGCACATGCCCGCCGGACAACGCTTCTACCGGCATGGCGGTGGTGCACGTCCAGGTCTGCAGTGCTTTTTTCCGGAAGTGAAGCGATGGATGCGCGGACAGACGCGGAATTGCCCTGGAAATGGCTTCCCGGTAAAAGCCGGACAGCGATGGATAAGTGCTCGGCGGCATCAGAAACCGGCGGCCGTCGTCCCAGTATACGCGCGGGCCGACGGCTCCGGCGTCGGGGTGATTTGTCAGGCTGTCAGCGAGTTTTGACAGTGCGCCGGGCAGCAGACGGGCATCCGGGTTGAGCAGCAGCACGAATTCGCCGCTGGATTGCGCGAAAGCCAGGTTGCAGGCGCTGGCGAAACCGGTGTTTTCCGGATTGCGAATACAGGTTGCGGTGCCGGGTAAATGCGCTGACAGGAAAGCGCTTTCGGCATCGCTGACGCTGTTATCGACGACGATGATTTCGGGCTTGTCAATAGCCTGTTGTGCGTCTACGGAAGCGACGGCGTCGAGCGTATGTCGGGCAGTGTGGTAATTGACCAGTATGACAGAGATCATGGCTATCTTTGATAAAACCGCGCCGCATAGCGCCGTCCGAATTTACGCATGGGGTTTTCCAGAATCCGGTACATAGTAGCGGAAATCATAAAGGTGGTCAGTATCGATGCAATGAATAATGTAACACCCGTGAATTCAAAGAACGCGCTCATCAAGGGCGGCATGGCGTTATGAAACAGATAAACACCATAGCTGAGATTGCCCATGCCGCTCGCCAGCAGACGCCATGAAACCGTAGTGTTCGCATGCCGGTAAAAGGCCGCGCAGGCGATGATGATCCAGTGATAGCCGAGCGCGCAAAGCAGGTTGAACAAGCCGTAGGTCATGCCGTTGATGGCATTGCCATGCATAACAAAGCCATGGCCGAGAGCGGACAGCAACAGCAATCCCGCAATGCCGTACAGAAAGCCCGACAACCTGCCGCAGTTTTTGCTGATCAGATAAGCCAGCGTACCGAGCAGGAATTCCGGCAGAATGCTGGACAGGTGATGAATGAGCACCAGTTTTGTATGTGCATTTTCCGGCAGAAAATGATGCGCCCACAGACCGGTCAGCAGCGATAATCCCGACAGGAGTAATAATACCGGTGTTGTGTTGCGTATTTTCAGAAAAACCAGCAACCCGAGCAGTAAGTAGAATTCGACTTCCACCGGGAGAGACCAGAAGGCGGGATTGTAATAAAACGCGATTTCTTTTGAAATCGTGGTATGCAGGAACAGCGCATGCTGCAAAATGATGCCGTTATCCCATGTCTTGTGCGGCAGCAGGGCGTAGAACAGGATCGCGAACAGAAACAGCGGATAGATTCTGAACGCCCGCCGGATCGCGAAGGCGGCAGTATTTTCCCGTGCCGGGGAGAGCAGCAGGGGTGCGAAAACAAATCCGCTGATGACAAAGAAAAAATCCACGCCGGTGTACAGAAAATTCAGCCAGCTGCGTTCCACGTCCTGAATCAGTACGGCGTAATGGCAAAGCATTACCATGACGGCGGCAACGCCGCGCAGCAGTTCGATGACCGGATTGATATCCGGTGGCTGGCGGTCAGTATTCATCCTGGGAGACCTTTGCAAATTTTTGCCTTATTCTCGTTCCGCTCATGACGCCGTGCGAAGGTCTCGTTGGTATTTGCGCAGGCCGTGCAAAAGTCTCATTGTATCTTAATGCCGGATTACGCAAGCTCAATCCGGCCTACTCCGATTGAGATGCGATTGTTGAAAAATGTGATCAAGGCAGTTTGCGTGGTTTGCGTAGGCCCGATTAGCATCGCGTAATCGGGCATGTTGTCTAATGAAAATCAGTGTCTCCGCACATCAGCCACCAGCCTAATTGTCGTTCGTCGACCATCTGTTTGTAATCGGGGGTGACATAGACGCCGGAAACCTCCTGCGTCGCGGAAGGTTCGGGCAAATGGCGGAGAATGGCTGGTGTCATCCAGCTGAACAGCCGTTTCCGGCCTGCGCGGCGGGCGATATGGCACGCGGTTTTCAATAAAGTGGTCATGGATTCGCGCGGTCCCAGCAGGTCGAGTAGTTCCATATCGCCACTGGTCGCGTGATCGCGCAGTGTGATGATGCCGGTAATTCTGCTGCTCCAGCGTTTTGCAACGGTATACGTCGCATAGGCATGGCTGGGGTGATTCAGATAGCGCCACTTGAAAAAAACGGCGTCTTTGACGGGAATCAGGCAATCCGGCAGGGTGGATTGCATAGTCTGCCAGAGCTCATCGATGATCGCTTCATCCTGTAGTGACAGCGGTGTGGTTTTGATCTGCAAAGGCAGCGTCACCTGCCGATGATGCCGCGGTATCCAGCTGACTTCCAGAAAAGTGTCGGTACGTGTATACCAGCCGGTTTTTTCGCCCAGTCTGGCATGTCGATCGGAAGGAAAGCCAAAAGCAAAGCGGTAAGGTTTGTCCGGCCCTACCTGTTCGCCCAGGAAAGTGTTCGCAGTATGCATAAACGGACCTCTGCGCGTCAGAATGCCGCGCATCCGTGGCGCGACCATGACATCGCAGATCTGCGCGGCGTTAACCGTTGTGCTATTGAGGCTGAATGTGCGAGGAATGCTGCCATAGTGGGCGATGATGCTATTGCCTATGTGCGCCAGCATGCCGGGTTTTTCCTGTCGGGCGTATTTCCACTGCCACAAGCCGTCTGGCATAGGCTTGCCGAATGACGATTCGAAAAGTTCGAGTAATGCATCCTGATCGTGCGGCGTAGCCCAGCGGCATTGCCATTCTGGCTTGCTGTCAACGTTCTCCATGGAATTCATTTTGTGCGTGATTGCTATTGCATTGCCAGCGGTGCGGCATGGCGAAGTAACCCTGCAGGCGGCCCTTCTGCTGCACGGCAAGTGTTGCGATGCCGATGGCGGACTCGTAGACATGGATACCGCGTTCGCATAAAAGGTGCGCGCTGACCAGATACTCGCCTTTTAGCAGGGGTAATTGATCGAACGTCAGGCTGATGCTGCCGCTGCCATCGGGTTGGCGCTGAGGTGTGATCTGATCTTCCCAGGTGGCGGCGCTGGTGATGGTGCGTGCATCCATGCTGTGAATCGTGACGGCGGCATTGGGGCAGGGTAGGGTCGGGTCGGAAGCAAAGGTAATCCGCACAGAAAGTGATGACTGGCCGCTGATGGCTGCGATAGCTTTGTGATCCTTGCAATCTTCGCCGTCAATCAAAATGCTGACGTTTTCAAGATGCGCATGACCGGCGGCGAATGGCGATGATTCCGCCGCTTGCGGCGTCTGTAGGGTTGAAGACGCAGTGGATGCTGGCGATGCGGTTTCGTCATTTCTGGCCAGCGCGCTTTTGTCGAGAAAAATCTGGTAATCAGCCACTACTTTTGCCGCGTCGCCATCGGCGATCATCTTGCCATGATCAAGCCAGATCACGCGCGAGCATAATGCTTCGACCTGAAACATCGAATGCGAGCAGAACAGGATGGTTTTACCGGCGTCACGCAATTGCATGATGCGGTCAAACGATTTGCGTGAAAAAGCGCCGTCACCCACCGATAACGCTTCATCGATCACGAGAATCTCGGGGTCGACATTGATCGATACGGAAAAGGCCAGGCGCACGAACATGCCGCTTGAGTAAGTCTTCACCGGCTGGTCGATGAAATCGCGGATACCGGAAAATTCAATGATATGTTCGAGCCGGTCTTCAATTTCAGCCGAACTGAGTCCAAGAATCGCAGCGCTCATGTAAATGTTTTCGCGCCCGGTAAATTCTGGATTGAATCCGGCGCCAAGCTCCAGCAGCGCGGCGATGCGTCCGTTGACGCTTAGTGATCCGCTGGTGGGCGTTAGCGTGCCGCAGATCAGTTGCAGCAGCGTCGATTTGCCGGAGCCGTTTTGCCCGACAACGCCGACGACCTCGCCATGCGTGACGGTCAGATCAATATTCCGCAGCGCCCACAGTTCCCGGAAAAATGTCCGCTTGCCACGCCATAGGAACTGCTTGAGCCTGTCGCGCGGGTGATTGTAAAGCTGATAGCACTTGGAAAGACTCATGGCCTGAATCGCGGGAGCAAGATCCGGTTTAGAGAACATCGGCAAATCCTTTGCGCGTTTTCTGGAACCACAGCAACCCGACCCATGCCGTCAGAATGCCGACGGCATAATAAATCATCATTCCGGACCATTCCGGTAACTGTCCGAACAGGATAATCGCGCGGGACTGTTCGATAATGAAAGTCAGTGGATTCAGAAACAGGTAATCGCGAATAGATTCCGGCAGGGCTGAAACAGGATAGAAAATGGGGCTCATGAACAGCAGCATGGTCAAAATCAGGCCGATAAACTGCGTGATATCACGGATAAAAACGCCGATTGAGGCGAGCAGCCAGGACAGCCCCATAATTAACAGCAGAAAAGGCAGCAATACGACGGGCAGCAGCAGCACCGTCCAGGAAATTGTCTGGCCGGCGGCGAGTAGAAAAACGAATAAAACGCAATAGCTGATCGTGGCGTGAAAAAGCGCCGCGCCAAGTGTGACCCAAGGCAGAATTTCCAGCGGAAAGATAATGCGTTTGACATAGTTGACATTATTCAGAATCAGCGTGGGCGCGCGCGACAGGCACTCCGAAAACAGATTGAACACGATCAGACCGGCAAAAAGCAGCAGTGCGAATTCAAACTGGCTGTCAATGCCGCCAGTCTGATTCATGCGTACTTTAAAGACAACACTGAAAACAAACGTGTAAATCCCCAGCATCAGCATAGGTGTGACCAATGACCACAACAAACCGAGCAATGATCCGCGGTAACGGCCGGTCACTTCGCGTTTGATCATGTGCAGCACAAGCTGGCGCTGTTTTTTAAGGCAGAGAAAAATATCGGAAACCGGGATGATTTTAGGAAATCGCAATTCAGTTGAAAATGACAAATACCAATCAGTGAACCGGATTATCGCAGATTCGGCGTGTGTATGCTTAAAAGATATTTGGAAAGATTTCCCCGGATCGTCATATCCGCACGGTTCGATTAGTTTCGCTGCGCGTAAGCACGTAAGCACGTAAGCACGTAAGCTGGGGTGGGGTAACGAACCTCCACGTTACAGACGGTTAATGGCCTACTTCGGCTTAAAAAAAACCGGAAAGCATTCATTCGTGCCGGAATTATAGTAAAATTCGAATAAAGTAGCTTTTATGGATTACTTTTAAACTATTGCGGGTAGTGTGTTCTGTTAAAGTTGCGCGCTTGTTGTAAAAGTGCAACAAGCGGGTTCGCTGAGTTGGGCTTTTTACTTGCAAACCAAAGCTTATTTGTGCAGAATGCAGCATGACTTGGCTTTTGGGTGGTTTTCTGCTAGATATATTTTGCAGTTAGCGGAACATGCGATGAAACGTGAAGTGCAAAATGTGTTCTGGCAATAAAATAACCAAAAGGCAATGTGATAGATTAAAATGATAAGTGAAAAGCTTGCAAGTGATTTACTATCGTAATAGTAATGTTTTTTAATTTTATTCAAGGGAGCTCCCATGGCTATATCTAGTGAAGACAAAACTAAACTTCTCAAAGTTGTTGTAGGGCTTTTTGACGCGGCCCCCGGAAGCGCGTTCTTACCAGAGTTGGAGGCTGCTGTAGATGGCGGCATGTCGGTCAGGGATGTGGCCAAAGTGCTCGTGACCAAGTCTGCTTTTACAGATGGCGTGATGGGGAGTGCAACAACTCCGGCTGCACAGGCTGCAATCCTGGCCGGTCATTTTGGACTGACAGCGGATGGTGTTGCAGACAGCGCTGCTTCACAGGCAATTGATTACTTTACCGCCGGTATCGAAGGCGGCGCGGATATCGGTGATCTCGTCACCGATGCGGTTGAGTTCCTGGCGCGCACCGATCTGCCTGCGGCATTTGCTGAAACAGCAACATTACTGGCGAACAAGGCAGCTGTTGCAGGAGCATACTCCGCTAACGCAGACAACAACAGCACTGACCTGACACAACTGCAATCAATTCTGCAGGATCCAAGAATTACCGGTGCTGCGCTTCTGACGCAAGCCGAGATTGACGCTATCGTTAATACTGATACTTTCACGCTGACTGCAGATACCGATATTGCAACGGCGAATCAATTTATCTCTGGTCTGGTATTTACACCGGGTGGGAACGACCGCATCAACGCGCTTCAAGATGAAGATGTACTGACGGGCGCCGGAGCTAATCCAACATTGACAGCAACATTGGGTAACGCCAATGACAATGGCGCGACAATCATTACGCCAACGTTGACTGGTATTGAGACGCTGAATGCTTCATTTACCGGTTCGGGTGGTGGTGCGGTAACAGCACTGGATATGCAAGACTCGTCTGGCCTGATTTCAGTGAATATTGATCGTGTTTCCCAGGCAGTGAATACCGCAGAAATCGGCAACATTGAAGATGCTACGGTTAATCAACTTGCAGTTAGAGACACCAATGCAAACGATGCCGGTGTGGTTGAGTTCTCTTACAGCGCGGGTACGCTGGCCGGTGAAAATACCGTGTCTCTGGAAGTGGATAACGTTCAGGTTGGCGCGTTGAATATCGGACAGAATACCTCCGGTATCGCAGCCCGGGGCGTGAGCACGCAGGGTTATGAAAACATTACATTGAACAGCACGGGCGCAGCGAATGCGATCGGCACGTTCAACATTCCTATGGATACCGGCACGGCAGGTGTGTTGACGATCACCGGCGATACCGATCTGATGTTGGGTGGCGTGGCGGATGCTGTTAATACAGCAAATAACGCACTGACTGAAGTTGAAAATCTGCACGTGGTTGGTACAGGTGTTCAGCTTGCTGGCAGCCGGATTGCAACCATTGATGCATCGGCTTTGGCAGGCAACTTCACTATCGTACTGGATAACATTCTGGATGTTGGCAAAGCGGGTACATCTGGTGTTGATCAGGACGTCAGTGTCATTGGTGGTGCAGGAGATGATACCTTTGTGCTGTACGATATCGTGCAAACGGGCGACAGCATAACAGGCGGCGCTGGTAGCGATACATTGCTGTTCTATTCCGGTTCGGCGTTGAACAGTCTGGCGGGTAGCATTGAAAATGCCAGTATGTTTGCGGATGGTTCAATTGCGGACAACAACGGTAACGTAGGTCGTATTTCCGCTGACTTTGACAATCTGCCGGATGTAACTAGCGTGACAGTGCGCAATATCAGTTCCGATGTTGATCAAGCGCTCTTTGGTGGCGATGGCGTATTGGAAAATGCGGCCGATGGCCCTGTTAACTTTTTCCTGACGGATCTGACCGATACACAGGCGACCGGTATTACTGCGCTGCATTCAACAACCTTGAATAACCAGATTCAGAATACAACCATTAACGCGGCAGTGAAAAACGATACAGCGGATAACACGCTGGGCGTAACACTAAACGATGGTACAAACACTGATCCACGCTTTAACTTCACGATTGTGACCGCATTGGCGGGCAATACATC
>WBZL01004049.1_pt1 | contig 12967 bp, 9 predicted proteins | sample 5204291 | NCBI WGS metagenome assembly WBZL01 (sample SAMN12344345, study PRJNA552823) | activated sludge metagenome | biome: Activated sludge suspended growth; feature: Nitrification reactor; material: Wastewater; isolation source: activated sludge from nitrification reactor of wastewater treatment...
TTGTAACAATAAATAAAACCACCTAAAATGGAAGAAAAGAAACCTAAGCTTTTACTCTGCGAAGATGATCCCAATCTCGGCAGCGTTTTAAAAAATTATCTGGAGCTAAATGATTATGATGTAACGCTGGAACGGGATGGCCGACTGGGGTTGGCCGCTTTTCAAAGAGAAAAATTTGACCTCTGCCTGCTCGATGTAATGATGCCGAATATGGATGGCTTTACACTGGCTGAAGAAATCAGAGATATCGATCCTGATGTGCCTTTATTTTTCCTAAGCGCCAAAACGATGAAGGAAGATGTAATACAAGGATATAAGCTGGGAGCCGATGATTATATTACCAAACCGTTTGACAGTGAAGTATTGCTGATGAAAATAAAAGCAATATTGAAACGAAATGAAGAGCAAAATAAAGAAAGCGAAAATATGGAGTTTGATCTGGCCAGCTACCATTTCAATCCCAAACTGCGTCAACTCATTCATGATGGCATTACACAAACGCTTTCGCCCAAAGAAAATGACTTGTTGAAGATGCTGGCTGAGCATTTAAATGATTTGTTGCCCAGAGAGCAGGCGTTAAAAAAGATTTGGGGCAGCGATACTTATTTTAATGGCCGCAGTATGGACGTTTATATTGCCAAGTTGCGCAAGTACCTGAAAGATGATCCAAAAATTGAAATTGTAAATATCCATGGAAACGGCTTCAGGCTCGTAGTACAATAATTTAATAACTCAAAAGAAAATAAAAAGGGATTACCGATTGTTGTAATCCCTTTCTTGTTTTAAGAGAACAAAGTACCTGTGGTGCCCGGTTTGCTTTTTCCGAGATGTTCATAAGCTTTTGCTGTAACCTCCCTGCCACGTGGAGTACGTTGTATAAAACCTTCCTGTATTAAAAAAGGTTCATACACTTCTTCTAAGGTGCCGGCTTCTTCGCCCACGGCTGTGGCAATGGTAGTAATGCCCACGGGACCACCTTTAAATTTTTCAATAATGGTTGAAAGGATGCGATTATCCATATCATCTAATCCATGTTCATCCACATTCAAAGCTTTAAGTGCATGTTGGGTAATACCCAAATCAATCTGTCCATCATTTAATACCTGGGCAAAATCTCTTACCCTTCTCAATAAGCCATTGGCAATACGTGGTGTGCCCCGGCTTCTTCTTCCTATTTCTTCAATGGCGTCTTTTGAAATATTTGTTCCTAGAATATTTGCAGAACGATGAATTATTTTATTCAACACTTCGGCTGTGTAATATTCCAATCTTGATTTTATGGCAAAACGAGACAATAGCGGAGCCGTCAGTAATCCACTTCTGGTAGTAGCGCCAATAAGCGTAAAAGGGTTCAGATTAATTTGCACACTACGGGCATTGGGTCCACTGTCTATCATTATGTCAATACGATAATCTTCCATCGCTGCATATAAATATTCTTCCACTACAGTGCTGAGGCGGTGTATTTCATCAATAAAGAGTACATCATTTGGTTCCAGATTTGTAAGCAGCCCTGCCAAATCTCCCGGCTTTTCTATTACCGGTCCTGATGTTTCTTTTATGCTCACTCCCATTTCATTTGCTACAATTCGGGAAAGCGTTGTTTTTCCCAGTCCCGGTGGGCCATGAAACAATACATGATCTAAAGCCTCGCCCCTGATTTTTGCAGCTTTAATAAATATGCGTAAGTTTTCAATTATTTGCGCCTGCCCCGAAAAATCATCAATGACCGATGGGCGAATCGTATTTTCAAAAGCAATATCGGCAGCAGCCAGATTTTCTTTAGCACTATTTAAATTGGAGTTGGACATGAATTTATCTTCTCTAGATTGTAAAACTAAATATTAATTATCAAATCCAATTTTTGCTTAAGTTATCATTCCCAAAATCTAAATAGCATTACAAAAAAACATCCCGCCGGCTGGCGGGATGTAGTAAGAAATATGATGTGCTTGACTATTTCAATATCTGAATCACATAACCTTTCTTGGAAGTTCTTACACCATCATCATAGTAGAACTCAACCAGATAATTACCGGAAGGCAAATAGGTCAGATCAATCGGAATTACTCTGCCATAAACCAGATTGCTCCAGGTAGGCGATACTAATTGCTGATCAATACCACTCTTTGTAACCTTACCATTTACTAATCGGCCTGTCATGTCAAATACTTTCATACCAAGATAGTTGTACAAGGTACTATTGATACGAATGTTGAACAGACCGTTATTTGGATTTGGATACACCAGTATGGCATCATCTCTCAGTAATCTTTGTCTTTCAGGACAATCAACCACTTTCACCAAAGTAGTATCACGGGCAGTACAGTTTACACTATTTGTATAAGTATAAGTAAGCGTATATGTTCCTATTGCTGTTGCTGTTGGCACAAAATTGAAACCGGAAACGCCAATACCTGTCCAGGCGCCACCTACAGGTGATCCTACTAATGGAACCAATGTATCGCTGATACAGATTCTTTGATTAAATAAATCATTGGCAACAACAACCGGCGTAGCACGTACCGTTAAAGTAGCAGATCCGGAGTTGGTTGATTGTGCACAGCTATTGGTAACCACCGCTCTGAAACGGGCACCATCTAATGAAGTGGGAACATTTGAAACGGTAAGCGAAGCAGTAAACACTCCGGTATAATATGGACTAGCAGCTGTAGAAACCGAGTTAGCCAGATTGTTCCAGGTACCACCACCATCAGTGCTTATTTGCCATTGATAAATAGTAGGTGTAGGAACGCCGGTACCGGTTACACTAAATGTCGCTGAAGTTTGACTGGTAGCACCTATTGCACAAATATTTGCATTTGCAGGATTGGTAACTGAAGGTGCAGAAGCAACAACCAAAGCAACAGCATTTGATGTAGCTGGCGGAGGACAAACACCACTTACTACACAATCATAGTTGCCCGCATTTGCAGCAGCTACATTAAACAATCTAAGTGTTGCTGTATTTGAGCCTAATACCTGCGGACCATCCACTAAGTTTACGCCATTTCTTCTCCACTGATAAGTAATACCGGTACCTGTTGCAGATACTGAATAAATAATATTTGCACCTGGGCAAACTGTTTGTGTGGCAGGTGTAGGCTGCACTGTTATTGCAGGCAGTTGATTTACAGTAACGGTTACATTCGCAGATGCTGTACAACCGCTTACTGTGCCTGTTGCAGTATATGTAGTAGTTGTTGGTGGTTTCACCCAAACAGTATTTACCGGTGTGCCCGTATATGGAATTGTTGCGGCTGCATCTGTAAATACATTTGTTAGCGGACTGAATACAACTGGCGAGTTAACGGTTGAGCTATATGTAATTGACCAGTCAACAAGCATACCCACATCACCACCTCCATTATCTGACACATTTAATGTCCAGTTTCCTGTACCTGTACAAGGGAAAGTAAGCCCGGTCCAGTTATGTGCAACACCGGTTGTATTGGAAGGAAGATAACTACCGGTAGGAATAAAGCCTGTACCAGGGCCCGATTCTGGCATTACCGTGGCAGCAGCCAAATCAAATGTATAAACAGCAGGTGGTGGTGTACTTGCACTTGATGTACCCAGATTTGCTGAGTTTCCAAATGTCAATGGAGGAACACCCAATCTGTCAAACAGGTAGGTAGTACCACAAGGGCTTGTTACTTTAAAGATAAGATCACCCGACCAGGAGTGTCTTGCATTAATACTGATTTTTAAATCAGCAGGGTTGGTAATGGTAACACCCGATGGAATGGAGATAGGTGCCGTAGTAACACCCGCAGCATTATTATCAGGAATAGCAAGATTGATGTTACCTGAACTTAAAGTAGTGCTTCCACCTGTTACTGCATTCGCAGTTAATTGTTGAATATTTCCGGCGCAAATAACCGGAGCAGCAGGAGTAATGGTAATAACCGGAGTTTGATTTACAGTTACACTAACTGTTGATGCTTTTGAACAACCATTCGCATCAGTTGAAGTTAAAGTATATGTATTTGCACCCACCGGAATATTAGTAACATTGAAACTTACATTTTGATTGTTGCCTCCGCTAACAACCGGTGCACCAATAGTACCGGGCCCGGTTAATGTATGTGTATAGTTTCCAAATCCACCTGTTGCAGTAGCTGAAATAGTAGATGCTCCCGGTGAGCAAGTTGTAGCCGGATTGGAAGTAATACTGCTGTGAGATACATTACTTACGTTTACCACTACTTCAGCCGTAGTAGCACTGCCACCACCATTGGTACAGGTTACTGTACATACATAATATTGAGTAGAAGCTGTTGTAAATGTATAAGTATTATTGGTTGCACCTGCAATATTAGTATAAGGACCACCGGAAGTTGGTGATGATTTCCATTGGAAAGTAATGCCATTCGCAATTGAATAACCACTCAGTGTTAAAGTTCTGGAAGTACCTGCACAGTTCGTTGATGTAACCGGAGAAATAGCACCGGGTGAAGGCACACCGGCACAAGCAGGAATACAGGTTCTAGCTAAAGTATAGTTTCCACTATTAGTGCCAAATGCAGTAACTAAAACATAATAAGTGGTACCTACATTAGCAGAAAAAGTAACCTGAGATTGAAGACCACAAAAATCATCATTGCTGGTGACACAAGTGAGGGTACCACAAGTACCGCTAAACACACCAATTTTAGTATCAAAAGCGGAGCCGCATAAACTTAAAGTTGTCAAAGACCCATCACCTGCAAAGGTGTACCAAACACCGGGCGCAGTGTTGAGCGTAGTTGCACATCCTGTAACTGCATCTGCTGTTGCAGCTGCGGTGCTTCCGGTAAGTGTTTGTCCGCAATTAATAGTTAATGCACCCGTACATAAATCATTTGCAGGTGGAGGCAGCGTACAACTGGTACACTGTACAGTTGTAGTACGGCATGAGGATTGAGCTCCGCAGCCCGGTGTATTCCAGTGTGCATATAAAGTGCCCGTATATGTATTTGCAAACACCAGCGGGGTAGTACCAGATGCTACAACCGGTCCATTAGAAGTGCCTGAGCGAACAGTTATAAAATCTGTTGCTACACTACTCGTAAATCTTAATGTTTGGCCGTTTACGGCTCCGTTAATGGTTGAATACTCTCCGGCAAATGAACAAGTAGAAATAGTTACAAGTGCCCCTACTGGACTAATCGTTGCGGTTCCGAATGAAGAAGTATTGGTACATGGTCCACCTCCTCCAGAACAACTAGTACACTGTACAGTTGTAGTACGGCATGAAGATTGAGCTCCGCAGCCCGGTGTATTCCAGTGTGCATATAAAGTGCCCGTAAATGTATTTGCAAACACCAGCGGAGTAGTGCCGGATGCTACAACCGGTCCATTGGAGGTACCGGAGTGAATGGTAATAAAATCTGTAGCTATACTACTCGTAAAACTTAATGTTTGGCCACTTACGGCTCCATTAATTGTTGAATACTCTCCGGCAAATGAGCATGTTGAAATTGTAACTATAGTTCCTGACGGATTAATAGTTGCAGTGCCGAACGAAGAAGTATTTGTACACTGACTCTTCGCATCAAAATTTTGCGTTAGAAAAAAAGCAAATAGTAGAAAAAAGTAAAACTTTCTCATAAACAAAGTTTGGTTAAATGAATAGTACAAACCCTTTTGATAGGGCTTTACGGGTGGAAGTTAAGATTTTTTTTTGTGCACCAACATTTTTAGGCCAAAATATTAATTGGCAAAATCCGTTATATGGCCAATGCTACAAATCAAAATACTACGATATCCAATAAGATTGAAATTTTTGACGTTGATTTTCCATTGTGGGGCTTTATTTCATGCAGGTAATGCCCAAATGATAACCGGCATCTGGCATGGAAAAATAAACCGGCAAAAAGCCGAAGTAAAGATTATTCAAAATGGCGACAGCCTTACCGGTACATCTTATTACTACGAATCGGCCAATAATTACCGCCGATACAGCATTAAGGGCTATTTTGACCAGCGAACCAATACCACCGTATGGTGGGACGACCATTTGATTGAAGAAAAATCAGGAAGATTTAGTATGAATATTCCCGGCAAAATCCCAATGCTTTCTCAGGCCGACTTTAACTGTCCCGGTGGCTCAAAAATGATGCTGGATGGCACAGTTTCAGACAGGGAAACAGTAGCCAAAACATTGGGCGAAGTGCATCTGGATAAAACCGGTAGAACAATTTTTGAAGACGAATGGGATTTTGTAATTGAAAACTATACTACAGGTGCCAATGATCCGGATATTATTGACAGTATCGCTGCTATTGCCTTTATACCTCCTCCAACAATAAAGAAGTCGGAAACTACAACTATACCTACTGAGAATAAGACAGAAGTAGTATATACTCCACCCGTTGTTGTTGAAAAAAAGCAGGGGCCAGTAAAAACAACTGCAATAACTGCCCCATTAACTATCAAAGAAAAATTTGTAAGCAGGGAAAAGAAATTTATCAAAGAAATACCCGTGGCAGGAGATTCTATTGAATTAAAATTTTACGACAATGCCGAAATTGACGGCGACTCCATTTCGCTTTTCATAAATGAAAAATTAGTTTTTGAACATGTAAGACTGGCTGCTACCGCTTATATCTACAAAATAGCAGTAACCGATTTAAAAGACACTACCGAGCTGGTCATGGTGGCTGAAAATCTGGGAAAAATTCCGCCCAACACTTCTTATATGGTAGCCATGGTAGATGGCGTAAAATATGACGCCTATCTGGCCAGCACCGAAGGCAGCAGTGGCATGATCAGGTTGGTAAAGTCAAAAACCATGAAAGCAATAGAAACAAAAAAAGAAAATTAATTATTTTATACAGCTACAATTAGTAATTATTCATTTGCTTATTAATAAAAACGGTTTTGCTTTACATTACCACATTTATCATCTTGTTTTTTACATAAATGATTTTTTTGGGCACTTTACCATCCAGCCATTTTTGTACAATAGCATCCTGAAGTACTAATGCTTCCACTTCCGGTTGTGTTATGTCTAATGATAAGGTGAGCTCCGTTCTTGTTTTACCGTTGATAGCAACGGGATAAGCTTTTGAACTTTCTTTAATATATTTTTCATCCCATTTTGGAAATGTTGCATCCAAAACCATGCTGATAATTTCATCGGTTTGTGTCGCATTTATTTGCTGATACAATTCTTCAGCAATATGTGGCGCATAAGGTGTAATTAAAATAAGTAATGGATTGAGAATTTCTTTTTTATGACATTTCAAATCAGTAAGCTCATTTACACAAATCATAAATGTACTGACACAGGTATTGAAACTAAACCGTTCTGTATCTTCTTCAATTTTCTTTATCGTCTTGTGCAGTACTTTCAATTCAGCTGATGTTGCCTTTTCATCCGTCCAAATTTTTCCCTTTTGCTCATCAAAAAATAAACGCCAGAATTTCTTAAGAAACCGGTGTACTCCTTCAATGCCTTTGGTATCCCAGGGTTTGCTCATCTCCACCGGACCCAGAAACATTTCATACATACGAAAAGTATCGGCCCCGTATTTGTAAACCAAATCATCGGGATTTACGGTATTGAACTTCGACTTGGACATTTTTTCGGTTTCTACACCGCAGATGTATTTGCCGTCATCCAGAATAAAGACAGCACCTGCATGTTCATTATTTCTCCAGATTACAAAGGCATTTGTATCCAATTCCAGGCCGTCCACCATGTTTACATCCACATGTATTTTATCCAATTGCTTTCCTTCATATTCATCTTCATTGTTCAATAAAGATTTAGAAACAAAAGTATTTGTGCCATGCAAGCGATATACAAACCTGCTGCTCCCTTGTATCATTCCCTGATTGAGCAGTTTTTTAAAGGGTTCATCAAATCCAATCAAGCCAAGGTCATACAGCACTTTGGTCCACATCCTACTGTAAAGCAAATGCCCCACAGCATGTTCGGTGCCTCCTACATATAAATCTACCTGCCCCCAATAATCGCTTGCCGCCCGGCTGCAAAATTCTTTTTCATTAGCCGGGTCCATATATCTTAAAAAATACCAGCTACTGCCTGCATATCCGGGCATGGTAGAAGATTCAGCTTTACCGCCTGCAAAAACTTGGCTATTCATCCAGACTTCATTATTGGCCAAAGGCCCTTCGCCCTTTTCTCCATGTCTTATATCATCCATATAAGGAAGCTCAAGCGGCAAAACCGACTCATCTAACGCAAAAGGCACATCATTTTTCCAACTAACCGGGAATGGCTCGCCCCAGTAGCGCTGCCGGCTAAAGCCCGCATCACGCATTTTGTAGTTTATTTTTCTTTTACCAATTCCTTTTTCTTCAATCTTTTGAATGGCAGTTTCCAATGCATCTTTCATCACCATACCGTTGAGGAAATCCGAGTTTTCCAAAACCGCTTCTTTTGTTGCATTGGCTTCTTCGCCATTAAAATGATGCCCGATAATATTGGTAATGGGAATATTAAAATGTTTTGCAAACCTAAAATCTCTTTCATCGCCACAAGGCACAGCCATAATAGCGCCGGTGCCATATCCTGCCAGCACATACTCCGATACCCAAATGGGAATTTCTCTTCCATCAAATGGATTGATTGCATAAGCACCTGTAAAAACGCCGGTAATTTTTTTCTCCGACATTCGCTCTCTGTCACTTCTGCTTTTTACATAACCCAGATATTCCGCTACAGCTTCTTCCTGTTCTTTAGATTTTATTTGATGAATAAGATCCATCTCGGGTGCCACTACCATAAAATCAACTCCAAATATGGTATCAGGCCGGGTGGTATAAACTCTTAATTTTTGAGCTTGGCCTTTGATTTCAAAATCTACTTCGGCTCCACTGCTTTTACCAATCCAGTTGGTTTGCATTTCCTTCATACTATCGCTGAAGTCAACTTTTTCGAGCCCTTGCAGCAATCTGTCGGCATAGGCGGTTATTCTTAAATACCACTGCCGCATCTTTCTTTTTTCTACTGGATGGCCTCCTCTTTCACTTACGCCATTCACCACTTCATCATTTGCAAGTACGGTTCCCAATGCTTCACACCAGTTTACATCGCCATAGGCACTATATATCAGCCGGCGCTTCATCAGCCATTCTTCTTTGGTAGCCGTTGAAAAACTGTTCCATTCCTCGGCCGTAAACTTACTGCTGCCTTTTTTTTCATATTTGGCAATCAACTCATCAATGGGTTTTGCCTGCTTGCAGGTATTGCAGAAATAGCTGTTGTACAACTTCAAAAACAACCACTGTGTCCACTTATAATATTCCGGTTTGGAAGTATTTACTTCACGACTCCAGTCGTAACAAAAACCAATTTTATTCAACTGGCTTCTAAAATTTTTAATGTTCGCTTCCGTTGATACGGCGGGGTGAATGCCATGCTCTATTGCATACTGCTCAGCCGGAAGACCAAAAGCATCATAACCCATGGGGTGCAATACATTAAATCCTTTGAGTCTTTTATAACGGGCAAAAATATCGGAAGCGATATAGCCCAACGGATGACCTACGTGCAAACCCGCACCACTGGGATAGGGAAACATATCCAGCACATAATACTTGGGTCGGGCAGGATCGTTTGCTACCTGATAAACATTTTTATCATTCCACTCTTGCTGCCATTTTTTTTCTATCTCTCTGAAATTATATTCCATTTCTTAGCGATATCTTAGTTTTATTAAAATTTATTATAAATGTCAATGTCCAATGCTATCAAAAAAAAATTTTGGCAATTTGCCATTACAGCATGTAAGTGACAGGCTAAATATTTCTACTTAATGCTTGCAGAAATCTTTAACAAATTTCTTGCCTTTCGTATAGCAATATGAACCGGGGACAATCGTTAATGCAATTCCGCTATTAGCGGAAGCATGGCAAAAATACTGATTGTACTGCTTAATGAGCTATTTTTGCCTTGCCCGTTTTGGTTTTACTTTCAAAAATTGAACGGGGCCAACAATCCATTAATCTGTAAAAAAAGTTTCATGTCTCAATCCGCCAAGTCCTCAATCAAAAAGGGCAAACCTTCCTACTTTATGTCTGTGCTCGGTGTTACACTAGTTTTGTTTTTGCTTGGCATTGTAGGTTGGTTAGTTATCAATGCTACCAAAATAGGCGATTATTTCAGGGAAAATGTAGAAGTAAGGGTCTATTTGTTACCCAATTTGAATCCAAAAGACAGTACAGCGCTGACCAACTACATTGCCGCAAAACCTTATGTAAAAACAATGCGTTATGTTTCTAAAGAAGAAGCACAAAAAATTTATATGCAGGATGGTGGCGAAGACTGGGGCAAAGTGCTGGATGAAAATCCCTTGCCCGATGCGGTTTTTTTCAGTCTGAAAAGGAGTTATGTAAATCTGGATACGCTGGCCGTAATAAAAAAAGACCTGGAAGCACAAACCTATGTTACAGATGTAAAATATCCTGAAGCATTGGTAGGCAAACTCAATCAAAACATAAGGATTGTAAGTGCCGTATTATTGGGCCTTGCTATTATAATTGCGTTGGTGGTTATTTTCCTTATTGACAATACCATAAGATTAGCCATGTTCAGCAACCGGTTTTTGATAAAAACCATGCAAATGGTGGGTGCCACCCGGCAGTTTATTGCCAAGCCTTTAAATACAAAGGCCATTATCAATGGGGCCATCAGCGGGGTTATTGCTTCTGTATTATTATATATTATCATTCTGATACTGGAAGGAAATATTCAATGGTTGAAAACCATACATGACAATGGTATGTTGTTGTTGTTGTTTTTAACATTAATTGTATTAGGTGTTGGAATTACGCTTTTCAGCACCAATCGCAGTGTGGTAAAATACTTGAAGGTGAAACTAGACGACCTTTATTAAAAAACAGTAAACCTCAACATTGCGACTTTTCTTTATATTGCAGCTCCAAAAAAATTGAATCATGAGTAAAACTGGTAGCCCGGCTATGTTTGGCAAAGAGAATTATTTGTGGATGTTGATAGGGGTTGTAATTATTGCGCTGGGCATGTTTTTAATGTCGGGCGGCAGAAGCAATGTGGATCCCAATGTATTTGACAGCGGATCGGTGTATAGTGCCCGTCGTATTACCATTGCACCCATACTTATTTTAATTGGGCTGGTAGTGGAGATGTATGCTATTTTCAAAAAACCAAAAACAAACAATGCCTGACAGGCGATAATGCAATAAGATTTCAAGGCGATGCAATTTTGTATCGCCTTGTTTATTAATATTGCTGCTTACAAAACTTACAATACAAATGGGAATCGCTGAAGCTATTATACTTGCCATTGTAGAAGGATTTACCGAGTTTCTTCCGGTATCTTCTACCGGCCACATGATTATTGCCAGCTCATTACTCGGTATTCAGCACGATGAGTTTACCAAGCTTTTTGAAGTTTCAATTCAGTTTGGTGCTATACTGGCTGTGGTAGTTTTATATGGAAAAAAGTTTTTTCAGTTTCGCAACTGGCAGTTTTATGCAAAATTGATCGTTGGTGTTATTCCGGCTTTGTTATTGGGTTTTTTATTTTCTGACCAGATAGATAAGATGCTGGAAAGCCCCACCGTTGTTGCTATTTCCTTGTTGATAGGCGGTGTTGTTTTAATGTTTATTGATAAAATGTTTCAGAAACCAAAATTAGAATCGGATGATCAAATCAGCTATGGAAAAGCATTTACAGTAGGACTCTTTCAAACGATAGCCATGATACCCGGCGTAAGTCGCAGCGCCGCTTCCATTATTGGCGGTATGTCGCAAAGGTTTACACGCAATCTGGCTGCCGAGTTTTCTTTTTTTCTTGCAGTACCTACTATGTTTGCCGCATCTTTTTACACCTTGTTTGTAAAAAAATGGACAACTTCAGAAGGCGTTGTGGTCAAGGGATACAAATTAGTAACCGATACACAGGAGCATACAATTGCCTTCCTTACCGGAAATTTGGTAGCATTTTTGGTTGCCCTACTTGCTATTCGTTTTTTTATTAATTATCTGAAAATTTATGGTTTTAAAGTTTTTGGAGTGTACCGCATACTGGCAGGTATCACACTGTTGATTTTATTGTTTACAAAAGTGATTGAATAATTCTGCTTCAGCTTTCCTACATTTACTAAAACCAACTGAATGCAGACAGCTTCTAAAAAGGTAGTGAACGGATGGGCCATGTACGACTGGGCCAATAGTGTGTACAATCTGGTTATTACCTCCACCGTTTTTCCTGCTTACTTTGAAGCCATTACCGGCGATGGAAATGAAAACACAAAACAGGACACAATTACTTTTTTGGGTCGTGAGTTTGTGAATACTTCACTGTACAATTATACGCTTGCTTTTAGTTTTCTAATCATCGCAGTCATATTGCCATTACTTTCTTCCATTGCTGATTTTAAAGGAACCAAAAAGAGATTTCTGCGTTTTTTTATGACGATGGGCAGCATCGCCTGCAGCGCCATGTTCTTTTTCGATAAGTCAAATTTGTGGCTGGGTATTCTGTGTATGATTTTTGCCTGCATCGGCAGCTGGGCAGGTCTGGTTTTTTATAACTCCTACTTACCCGAAATAGCTGCACCGGAAGATAGAGATCGCATCAGTGCAAAAGGTTTTGCTTATGGCTATGTAGGCAGTGTGCTTTTACAGTTAGTAAGTTTTGTTTTGATTTTAAAAAACGATATGTGGGGCATCAGCAGCGGTTTTGCTTCTCAGCTATCTTTTCTTTTAGTGGGTATCTGGTGGTTTGCTTTTGGCAACTATGCCATCAACCGTATGCCCAAGCCGGTGGCGGCAGGTGAAGCCAACCAATACGGCGACCTGCGAAACGGTTATAAAGAATTAAGAAAAGTAGCGTTTCAGCTTTTACAATTACCCGTTTTAAAACGCTTTTTGCTCTCATTTTTCTTTGTGAGCATGGGTGTGCAAACGGTGATGCTGGCTGCCACCCTATATGGCAAAAGTGAATTACAAATTGAAACACAAAGCCTG
>WBZL01001648.1_pt1 | contig 12957 bp, 10 predicted proteins | sample 5204291 | NCBI WGS metagenome assembly WBZL01 (sample SAMN12344345, study PRJNA552823) | activated sludge metagenome | biome: Activated sludge suspended growth; feature: Nitrification reactor; material: Wastewater; isolation source: activated sludge from nitrification reactor of wastewater...
CATACGCACGCAGCGCCACCTCGGCGCGGATTCCCGGTCGGTCGAAGACGTCGCCACCATGCACGACGAGGTCAACGTCGTGTTCGAGCGCCGCATGCAGCGCGGTGGCATGGTTCGCCAGGAAGTCCTCACCGCGCCTCCGTCGCACCACGCGCGGCGCGACGGGAAGGTCGAAGCCGAGGTGCGAGTCGGCAACCAGGAGGCCGCGTATCATGTGCGATCAATGACGCGGGGTTCCCGACTGCGCGGGAACGGGGACCAGCGTCGTACCCCTCACCCCGGCGCGATCATCTTCTCCGGCCGCACGATCGCATCGAAGTCCTCGGCCGGGATGCCGTCCTTGATCGCCTCCTCGCGCAGCGTGGTGCCGTTCTTGTGGGCGGTCTTGGCGATCTTCGCCGCCCGATCGTAGCCGTACTTCTCCTTGAGTGGCGTCACCAGCATCAACGAGTTGGCCAGCCCGCGCGCGATGTTGTCGAGCCGCGGTTCGATCCCCACCACGCAGTTGTCGGTGAACGACATGGCCGCATCCGCCAGCAGCTGCACCGACTGGAGGAAGTTGTAGGCCATCATGGGATTGTAGACGTTGAGCTGGAAGTGCCCCTGCGACCCGGCGAAGGCGATGGCGGCGTTGTTGCCCAGGATGTGGGCGGCCACCTGTGTGATCGCTTCCACCTGGGTGGGGTTCACCTTCCCCGGCATGATCGAACTCCCCGGCTCGTTCTCGGGGAGGGCGAGCTCGCCGAGCCCCGCGCGCGGGCCGGACCCCAGGAAACGGATGTCGTTGGAGAGCTTGAAGCACGCCATCGCGACGGTCGTGATCGCTCCGTGCGTGAAGACCATCGCGTCGTGCGCCGACAGCGCCTCGAACTTGTTGGGCGCACTCGTGAATGGCAGGCCGGTGATGCGCGAGATCTCGACCGCCACCTGCTCCGCAAACCCGACCGGCGCGGCGAGCCCCGTACCGACCGCGGTCCCGCCCTGCGCCAGTTCCATCAGCGCGGGCAGCGTGAGCTTGATGCGCTCGATCCCGTTGGCCACCTGCTGCGCGTACCCGGAGAACTCCTGGCCCAGGGTCACCGGCGTCGCGTCCTGCGTGTGCGTGCGCCCGATCTTGATGATGTCCGCCCACGCCCTCGCCTTCGCATCCAGCGCGGCGTGCAGGTGGGTGAGCGCCGGCAGCAGGTGCTTCACGACCTGCTCCGCGCAGGCGATGTGCATCGCCGTCGGAAAGCAGTCGTTGGAGCTCTGCGACATGTTCACGTGGTCGTTCGGGTGCACGGGTTTCTTGGAGCCCATCACCCCACCCATCATCTCGATGGCGCGGTTCGAGATGACCTCGTTGGCGTTCATGTTGGACTGTGTCCCCGACCCCGTCTGCCACACCACGAGGGGAAAGTGGTCGTTGAGCTTGCCGTCGATCACTTCCTGTGCGGCGCGGACGATCACCTCGCCGATGGCCGGGTCGAGCTTGCCGAGCTGCATGTTGGTGACCGCTGCAGCCTGCTTGACGATGCCGAGGGCGCGCACGATCGACGTGGGCTGCTTCTCCCACCCGATCTTGAAGTTGCCGAGTGAGCGCTGGGCCTGCGCACCCCAGTAGCGGTCGCTGGGGACATCAATCGGGCCGAAGGTGTCGGATTCTGTTCGGAAGGTGGTCATTTCCTGAGTGTGGTCGGTCGGCACGGGAAAGATATCCGCCTTTCCCTCATGGCGACCGACGGCTTCCGGTGCTGTCTTTCCGGTGGCACCTGGTCGCAATCCCCGAGGTCGGTCGAGATGTCACCTGCGACGTCGCCACTCACTGGAACGGTATCCCACCGCACCCCGGTTGGTGACCTGTACGCCGCGCTCGCGAGCAGCGCCGCAGGTCTCACCACGGCGGAGGCCACCGCACGCTTCGCGGCCACCGGTCCCAATGAACTGCAGGTGCTGGCACGCCATTCCGCGTGGACGACGCTCGCCGCGCAGTTCCGGAATGTCCTGGTGGTCATCCTCCTGGTCGCCACCCTCCTCTCCGCACTCCTTGGCCACACCCTGGAGGCGGTCGCGATCGCGGTCATCGTGCTCTTTGCCGTACTGCTTGGTTTCGTGCAGGAGCACCGCGCCGAACGGTCGCTGGAGGCGCTGCGCGAGATGGCGGCTCCCGTGGCACATGTGCTGCGCGATGGTGCCGAGCGTGCGATTCCCGCGCGGGAGGTTGTGCCGGGCGACGTGATCTTCCTGCGCGCCGGTGACCGTGTGGCTGCCGACGCCCGGATCACGCACGCCATCAACCTGACGATCGACGAGGCGGCACTCACCGGCGAGTCGGCGGGCGTCGACAAGCACCACGACATCCTCGACGTCCCCGAACTGGCCGTGGGGGACCGTGCCAACATCGCCCATGCCGGCACCCTCGTCACACGGGGGCGTGGACAAGCCCTCGTCGTGGCCACGGGGATGTCGACCGAATTCGGCCGCATCTCGCGGCTGGTACAGACCACGGCGTCCGGTCGTACGCCGCTGCAGGAGAACCTCGAGCGCCTCGGGGCGACGCTGGGCAAGGTGGCGCTCCTCGTGGTCGCCACGATCGTCGGACTGGGCATGCTGCGCGGCGAACCGGGACTCGAAATGCTGGTCTTCGGGATCGCCCTGGCGGTGGCCGTGGTCCCCGAGGCGTTGCCCGCCGTCGTCACCATCTCCCTCGCGATCGGTGTGCGCCGGATGGTGAAGCGGCACGCACTCGTCAGGCGGCTGCCGGTGGTGGAGACCCTGGGGAGCACGTCCGTGGTCTGTTCGGACAAGACGGGCACGCTGACTCGCAACGAGATGACCGTGCGCCGCCTGGTCACGGTGGACGGCGAGGTGGAAGTCACGGGGGGCGGGTACGATCCGGCCGGCGTGTTCCTCGTCGACGGCGTGGAGGTGCCCCCATCCCCTGCGGTGCTCGACCTCCTGGAGGCGGCGCTCCTCTCCTCGGATGCCCACGTCGTGCGTGACGCCAGCGGCCGCTGGTACATCGAGGGCGACCCGACCGAGGGGGCGCTCGTGGTCGCAGCCGAGAAGGCGGGGATCGACCAGGGACGCGCCAACCAGGCGCTCCCCCGGCGCCACGAGATCGCCTTCACCTCGGAACGCCGTCGCATGACGACACTGCATGCCGACGCCACCGGGACGCTTCGCTCGTTCTCCAAGGGCGCCCTCGATGCGATCCTCCCCGACTGCGCCCGGGTGCGCGGGTCCGGGGGCACGCATCCGCTCCTTTCCCAACACGCCGACAGCGTGCGTCGCGCCGAGCACGCCATGGCCGCAGCCGGGTTGCGGGTGCTGGCGGTGGCGACCCACCCGTCCTGTACCGTCGATGGCGCCGAGCGTGACATGACATTCCTCGGGCTGATCGGGATGATGGACCCGCCGCGCGCCGAAGCGCGCGAGGCCGTCCGCACCTGCTGGAGCGCCGGGATCACGCCGGTGATGATCACCGGTGACCACCCGTTGACCGCCACGGCGATCGCCGCCGAGCTGGACCTGTTGCAGGACCGGCACGTGGTCCTCGGCCGGGACGTCGCCGCGATGTCCGACGACGCCCTGCGAGACGCGGTGCCGCAGATCGGGGTCTACGCGCGTGTCTCGCCCGCGGACAAACTCCGCATTGTATCCGCCTGGCAGGCCCGTGGTGACGTGGTCGCCATGACCGGCGACGGCGTGAACGATGCGCCCGCCCTCAAGAAGGCCGACGTCGGCATCGCGATGGGCATCACCGGCACCGACGTCAGCAAGGAGGCCGGGGCCGTCACCCTGCTCGACGACAACTTCGCCACGATCGTCGCCGCCGTCGAGGAAGGCCGGCTCGTCTTCAGCAACATCCGGAAGTACCTGACCTACCTCCTCTCCTCCAACGTGGGAGAGATCCTCCTGATGGCGGGTGCGGCCGTGCTGGGACTCCCCCTGCCGCTCACGGCCGTGCAGATCCTGTATGTGAACCTGGCCACCGATGGCCTGCCGGCGCTGGCGCTGGCGGTGGATCCTCCCGAGCCCGACCTCATGGCGCACCGGCCGCGCGATTCCCGACGCGGAGTTTTCACGCCGGCGCTCATCACCGTTCTGCTCGCGGGGGGATGCTGGTCGGCCCTCGTGAACCTGACCTTGTTCGGTACCCTCCTGGCCCGGGGCCGCCCCCTCGCGGACGCGATGGCGCTCACCTTCGCGTCGCTGGTCTTCATCCAGTTCTTCAAGGCCTACAGCTACCGCTCGGTGGAGCACGCCGTCTGGCAGCGGCCCTTCGCCAATTCATGGCTCAACCTCGCGATTGCCTGGGAGGTCGCCCTGCTCGTCGCCATCCTCTACGTGCCGGTGTTGCAGGGTCCGTTCGGCTCCTTCGCCTTCGGGTGGCAGGACTGGGCACTCGCGCTGCTCCCCGCGGCCACCGTGGTGCCGGTCATCGAGGGCGTGAAGGGGTGGCAACGCACCGCGCAGCGGGCGTAGCGCCCTACTCGTGATACGAGAAGAGCAGGGACTGGTAGCGCCAGCCGTCGCTCGTGTAGACGGCGGACAGGACCAGCCGGCCGCGCCGTGTGTCCTCGTTGTTCCAGTACACGAAGTCGGCGGCGATGCTCGCGATGCGGCCGCGCCGATCGATGCGCACCTGCTCGAGTCGCTCGCCCATGCGCGTCGCTGCCTGGAACCCGCGCTCCTGCGCCGTGAGGAACGCCTCGAGGGTGCGAACACTCGTGCCACCCGCGTCCGTCGTTGACGTCGAGGTGAAGGTGGGAAGGAAGAGTGTCCGCCACTCGGCGAATGTTTCCCTGGTGTAGAGTCTCGTGTAGTCATCGACGAGTCGCTGGAGCGAGCGGTCGAGATCACTCGACTGGGCGGCAGACTCCGTGGCAATCGCGGCCAGGGTCACGCCGAGCAGGAGCCGGGAGAGGAACGCGTGCACGGGTCGTCGGGTCAGGGTGGAATGACGCTTCGTGAGGGCAGCATGGTGACCGGGAGGGATGCTGGGCTCACTCCGGGACGATGGTTCCATAGTCGACGAACAATTCTTCCCCCGCGGCGATGGGCCGCACGGCTTCGAACCAATCTCCCTCGTCCACCGAGACGACGTTCGGCGTGTCCGAGTGATTGAGGAAGAGCGACAGGTCCATCCGCTTGAAACCGTCCGCGGGGACGAAGTACTGCGTCTCGTCGAAAAGGCAGTAGGTCTCCACGAGGTATCTGGCGTGTTCGGGGAGCGACTCCACCTCCCCACGCGGCATGGCGATCCACTCGTCGGCGGGATGCGGGGGGCTGAACATGTCGCGACAACCCTGCGGAATGTCGCGCACGGCGAAGACGCCGACCCCCGCCACAGGTGATGGCCGAAGGACCACCCAGGTATGGTGCAGGAGGAGGTCGCGCAGGGCGGCGCGGCGCGCGGCGGTGCCGCGCGGATAATCGTCGGATGTCACGACGCCCAATGTAAGCCTCGTGCTCTGCGGCGACACACGACCTCGCGCGCACCCTCTGGCACTTTCACGGGTCCAACGCATATCTCCGGCGATCTCCCGGTCTCTCACCTTCCGGCGTCTCGATGATCACGATTCGCACACACGCTCGCCCCGGCGCGGTCAGCCTCGCCGTCGCGATCATGTTGGCCACGACCGCCGTTCACGGGCAGGTCGTGCGACTGGAGACGCCCGAGGCCGTGCTGCGCGACGCCTTCTCGTTCGTTCGCGGCGTCCGCGAGCTGGCGAGCGGCCGCCTCCTGGTCGCCGACTGGATCGAGAATCGCGTCTCGCTCGTCGATCTTGCCGCGGGCACCGCACGCCCCGTGCTACGCGAGGGCGCCGGCCCGGGCGAAACCCGCCTCCCGATGGGACTCATCCCCCTCCCCGGCGACTCGACCCTGCTCCTCGACTACGGCAACAATCGCCTCACCGTGCTCGGGCCCACCGGCACCGCCGTCCGCTCCCTGAACGCCTCAGAACCCGGGCGTGGCGCGGTCCGGGGGGTGTTGTCGACCGGTGACTACGTCTTTGCCATGCCCGCGTGGGCCGAGGGGCCGGCGGCGCTTCCCAACGATTCCGTGCGGGTCATGCGCTGGAACCCGGGGCGGCGCGAGGCGCCACAACCGATTGCTGTCGTGCATGGCACTCCCGGTCGGCGCGACCGCTCGCCGTCCCGGGAACCTCGTATTCCCATCGTGGGCTTCGCGACGCAGGATGCGTGGACCGTCCTGAGCAGTGGCGCCCTCGCCATCGTCCGCGGCGCGCCCTGGCACGTGGAAGTGCACCAGTCGGGCGGCATCGTGCGTGGTGCGCCGGTCACTGCGGCGACGCGCCCGGTGACGCGAGACGACAAGCGGCGATTTGTGCGCGAGTTCTCCGCCGGCGCGCCGCAGAGCGGGCGCGGCCCCAACGGCGGCATGGGACGGGCACCCCTCCCCGATGCAGCCGCCGTCGAACGCTTCGTCGAGACCACCGAGTGGGCGACCTCCTTTCCCCCGTTTGACGCCGGCGCCGTCCACGCCACCGCCGACGGCGCCTTGTGGGTCGGGCGCCCGGAGATCCCCGGCGAACCGCGGCGGTACGAGGTGTTCAACGCGCGTGGGGCGCACCTTCGGCAGGTGGTGTTGCCCCTGGGACGTCGTGTCGTGGCTGTCGGTCGACGCGGGGTCTACGTCGTGACGGACGACGACAGCGGCATGCAGGCGATCGAGCGTTACCGGCTGCCCTGAGCAGGCGGGCGCCGCCAGGGATTCGCATGCCGTGGATCCCGCAGGAACGCGCTGTCCGTCAGCGTCTCCAGGAACGCGATCACGTCATGCTTGTCCTGCGCCGTCATGGAGAACCCGTCCACATTCGGCGCCTTGTTGGGGTTCAGCCGACCGACGCCGGCCCGCGGCCCCGGCGGAAGGGTGCGACCGCCCGCCGCATAGTGATCGAGCACCTCGCCGAGGGTGGCGATGCTGCCATCGTGCATGTAGGGCGCCGTCACCGCGATGTTGCGCAGCGTTGGCACGCGAAAGCGACCGACGTCGTCCGAACGACCGGTGTGCTCGTGGAGCCCCGTGTTGGGCGCCGGATAGGACGTCCCCCCTTGCAGGTTGTAGAGCCCGGTATTGAAGAAGGCCGGCTCGACCGTGTCGCCACCGGCCACGCGGACGTTCCCGCTGAAGTTCCATCCGCCGTGACACTGGAAGCACCCGCCCTTCTGTCCGGAGAAGAAGAAGAGCTCCCCGCGTTTCGCGGCCTCTGAGATGGCATCCCGCTGGCCCGCGTAGCGATACCGGTCGTACGGCGACCGCACCGAGATCAGCGTGCGCTCGAACGCGGCGATGGCCCTGGTCAGGTGCTGGATGGTCGCGGGGGCGTCGTCTCCCGGAAAGGCGCGCGGCACCAGCGTGCGGTAGATCGGGTCGTCGCGCAGCAGTTGCAGCACGCGCCCCTCGTGGCCGCGCAGCCCCAGCTCGATCGGCTCGGTCCCGAACATCGGCACCAGGGCCTGATCCTCCAGCGCATGCATCGTCGGATGCGCCCAGGTCAGCGCCGGCGCGTACGCGATGTTCGCGAGGCTCATGCTGCCGCGCGGATGGTGTTCGCCGGTGGTGCCGATTGCCTGTCCGCGCCCGTCGGTGAACGCGAGGTCCTGGCGGTGGCAGCTGGCACATGACTGCTTGCCATTGACCGAGAGGCGCGCATCGTAGAAGAGGTAGCGTCCCAGCTCGACCCGCGCGACCGACATCGGGTTGTCGGCCGGGACCGGCGGCCTGGGGAATGGTGCCGGGATGTCCCACGTGAACGGCGGCTCCTGACGCGCGCCGGCTGCCGCGAGGACCACCAGCACGGCCAGGACGACGCGCCGCATCACGCTACCTGGGCACCTGGACAACCCTGATCGCCGACAGCAGGCGGATCGACCGCGCGCCACGCTTGTCGGTCGGTACCACCAGGCGGAATGCCCCGGTCTCGCCGTACATCGCGGCGCCATTCGCCCGGTCGGCCACGAGGACCTTTCCCTCGCTCAATGCGGGGTCCACCTCGCCCATGGAGAACAGCACCTGGTACCCGTCCGATGCCACCGCGAGGACATACGTGGAGAGCGACCCACCACGCGCCCCGGGACCAAGCGCGACCCCCGCACGCGTGAGGAGTTCGCTGATCCAGACGCCTTCGTATGTGGTCGCAATGCCGTTGCTCGTTGTGGTCACCGTGGCACGCGGCATCGCGGCGAGGTCTGCCGCAGTGAGTGTCAGGGTACGGGATACGGCCCCGGACACCGTGATCGTGGGTGGCGCCTCCTGACCGCGCACCGACATCGGCGCCACGAACACGGCCAGCGCGAGCACCCCCTTTCCCATCGATCGCGCCCCCTTCGCCTTGCGCCTCGGCTTCCACCAGATCAGCGGACCGGTCGCACTCGTGAAGGCCAGCATCAGGCAGCTCAGGATGCCGAACCAGCGCGACCACTCGGGCGCAAAGGCGGCCACATGCCAATCCTCGGTGAGCATCTGGACGCGTGTCCCCATGGGTCGGGCGTTCTGGTCGATTACTCCGCGTACACGGCCGTCGTTGCCGTCGATGAACACGATGTTCCGGGCACGCTGGCCGTATTCCCCGGGCGTCTGTTTCTGCACCCGGTAGGTGCCATGGGCATCCCGGGGGATGGAAATCTCGCGGATCGGGCCGGCCACGGATACCTCCGCGATGCGCGCAATCGAGTCGATGCTCACGGGCTGTGCGGAGCGAGGCGACCCGGGAAGGAGTCGTACATCCGGGGCATCGCCCATCGTGCGCCGATAGATCGGGTCCAGCACATCACCAGCCGCCATCATGAGGGCAGTGCCGCCGAAGAGCAGGATCCCCACGACTCCCACGATGCCGCTGATGTTGTGCAGGTCATAGTTGATGCGGCGCCATGGCGTGCGCCACCGGAAGCGGACGATCTTGCGGGGCCACCAGAGAATGACGCCGCCCAGTGTCAGCAGCACCGCGGCCCCGGTGAGGATCAGGGTGATCGTCAGTCCGATGCGTGGTATCAGGAAGGTCCGATGGAAGGCCCGTGTCGCGGCGATGACGGAGTGCCCCATCCCCCGTTCACCAAGGATGGTCCCGCGATAGGGATCCATGAAGACCTGGTGAAAGCGGTACTGCACGCGCGCCGCCTCATCGGGGCGATCAGGGACGATGATCCAGTTGGCCTTCGCCGGTCGTGGGGCCGCGCGGTCCGCGATCGCCACGAGTGAATCCCAGGGGAGTCGTGTGGTGCCGGGACGCACGACGTGCAGCGTCGGGTAGATCAGGCGATCGAGTGGCTTTTCATAGACGAGGATCGCCCCCGTGATGCCCAGGACCGCCAGGAAGAGGGAGGCGGGAATCCCCATCCATCGGTGGGTCCAGAGGAGGAACTGCCGGAGCGGGTGTCGATACGACCGGGCCATGGGTGACAAGTAGCGTGTCGCTCGGATCAACGAAAGTCCGGGCGGTCCGCGCGATCATGTCCGAAGATGCACCGACGAGGCCTCCTGCAACACAACGGGCCGGGGCATCAGCCCCGGCCCGCAGGTCCTGCGTATGGGCAGGTTACCGACCCTTCGGCGGATAGAACGCGACCGTCAGGTCGCGACCGCCGTTGAGCGCGGCGTGCTGCGAGTTGGCGTACAGGATCTTCCGGAACTTGTCGTAGTAGATCCCGGTCGTCTCAGCGCCGCAATCGAGGAGGCGCGAGAATTCCACGACCGTGGTCGCGACCGGGCCATTCCCGCGTGCGATCCACGTGTCGCTCGGCGAGTCGTCCTCGTTGATGAGGATGTCGCCGTTCGGGAGCGCCGTCAGGTTGTCCGGATCGTCAAAGCCCGTTCCCGCGTCGGAACCCCACACCGGGTCCGCCACCTCGTTGGGGACGTTGACGCCGGGCTCGACGTAGTTGCTGACGATGGCCGACCCGCCGCGCAGGACGATCTTGAGCACGAGGCCATTGTTCTTCGGGAGGTTCGAGCTCTCCGTGACGGCGACGTACATCACCTCATAGGTCCCCTGGCGCACGATCTCGACGTCCTCCGGCCGGTCCCAACCCGTGGCGCCGACGGCCTGCGCCGCCGCGTCGGAGTCGAAGGTCGTCTGGTCGAGGTTGAGCTTCACCCAAACCGCCTCACCGGTACGCGTCGTGCCGTTGCGGACCTTGAGGGCGTAGAGCGTGCCCTGGGAGAGGTCACCCTTGCGCGTCGGCACGAACTTGAAGATCGCCCCCGACTCGCCCGGCTGGCCGGCGTTGGCGATCCCGCGGGACTCCGAGATGCCGTAGAGGTTCCCCTGGGCGTCGAAACGCAGCCCTTCGTGCGACCGCGCACCGAGGGCCGGCAGCGCCTTCACGTCACCCGTGGCCGGGTTGTACTCGTAGATCAGGCCGCGCTCGATGTTGGGATACTGCGGATCGCGGAAGGTCGCCGTGATGACTTCTTCGGCCATGAGGATCGTCCCCCAGGGCGTCCACACGAGGCCGTCGAACGACTCCCAGTCCTGACGCTCGGCGACCAGCGTGCTGGCGCCGGTGAGCAGGTCCACACGGCTCAGCGCGGCGTAGTCATCGACCTCGTGCGTGCGGTACAGGTAGCGGCCGGCGCCCTCACCGGTCTCGTTGAGCGTCAGCATGTCGAAGTTGACTTCGTCGTTGGTCGTCGCGAAGTCGTCTTCGTACGTGAGGATCTTCTGGGTCCACCCGGCCGGCAGCTGGAACGGCTGGTCCGTGGGGTCGTTCACGATCTGGCCGTTATCGAGGCAGGCGGCGTCACCGGTGACCGGGACGATGCTCGGCGGGGCCGCGAAGACGCCGTTCGACGCAGCGAGGTCGAAGCTGGCGGTGGGTTCGTCAGATGTGAGCGTGGTGTGCGGATCGGTGCAGGCGCTCAGGACGCCGACCGAGGTGAAGAAGACAAGTGCGCCGAGCTTTCGCATGGAACCTCCGAGAGAGTGTGGCGATGAGTCGGAACACTCGATCGTGAAGGTTTCTTTCTGGTGACGGATTATCGGACGTGATGTATCGGTTGAGCCACGTGCATGGGCACGCCTCATGTTCCTGGTCGCCGTGCTTCTCATCATGCTGGGTTGGGCGCGCGACCGGGCGACTCTTCGGTTTCAGCGATACCTGGCAACTGGTCGGGAACAAAGGAAAGACGGCGTCATGGTCTCCCCCGCGGAAGTGGAACTTCCGGTCCCCCAAAGGGCTACGCCGCCCTGCCCAGGCCGCCGTCCGGTGACTCCCGTCAGGAGCCCGACGATGACACCTTTCGGACGTCGGCCGCGTAGCTCACTCCGGCACAACCCCCACACCAGGGTACCCTACATGTCTCGTCGTCTCTCTGCCCTCGCCCTCGCCGGCCTCGTGGCCGTCAGCTCCATCGCCGCCACCGCCCTGGCCGATTTCAGCGGCGGCTGGGACGTCCTCGTCCAGGGGCCCCAGGGTCCCGTGAATTCCGTCCTCACCATCGAGCAGAAGGGGGATTCGGTCACCGGCAAGTTCGAATCCGAACTGGGCGTCGCCCCGATCTCCGGCCAGACCAAGGGTGATTCCATCAAGTTCGCCTTCGCCCTGGACGCCGGCGGCCAGATGCTCAACCTCCTCGCCGTGGGCGCCCTCAAGGACAAGGACAACCTCGCCGGCAACATCGTCGCCGAAGGGATGGGCGAGTTCCCATTCGAGGCCAAGCGGAAGTAGCACCCGAGCAGTACAGGTAGGTGAAGGGGCCACCCCGATGGGCGGCCCCTCGTCGTTTCCGTCCCCGCGAAGGCGGGGACCCAATATCGTCACGGCTGCTACTTCTTGCGCAGCACGACCGGCCCGATGTCGATCCCGCTGATCACGCCGGCCTTGTCGCGTACGATCGAGACCTCGAGCAGGACATCGGGTGCGATGAGTTTGTCACCGGCCAGGAGTAGAAACTCCGACTTCGGCACGAACCCGGGTACCTCCACCATCATCCTGCCCCCCTCCATCCAGATCCGCTGCGAGACCGGCGTCGGGCTCCCGGTCACCGCCTGGGGTACCGGATACTCCCCGACCAGCTGCGCGATCGTGGCGCTGTCCATCGCGACCGGTTCTACCTCACGCGGTCCATACTCCGGCCACTGATACTCCGCCGCAAGCGCGTAGAGCACCTCCGACGCCAGCGCGCTCCCCGCATCGCTGTTGGTCATCACCGCCGCCCCCTGCCCCGTCTCCGGGAAGTAGAGCACCTCGGCGCGGTACCCCTCGTTCGCCCCCCCGTGGCCAAAACGGAACGCGCGTCCCGCGTTGGTCAGCATCGGCCCGAGCCCCGACGGCTCCTTCTGTACCGTGAGCATCGCGGCCGCCGTGGCCGGCTTCAGCACGTTGGTCGACGTGCCCGCGCGCGCCGCACTCACCTCGATGGCCCACCGCATCAGGTCCGTGGGAGTGGTCCACAAACCGGCCGCCGCCATTTCGGGATACGTGTGCCACTTCCCGGGGACCAGTGTGCCATCGGGCCGGTGTCCCGACGCCGCTTCGGATCGACGCGCGGCAGGCAACGGTTGTTCATACGTGCTGCTCGTCATCCCCATGGGGCCCAGCACGAGGCGCTGCGCCAGGGCGGGAAAGGCCTCACCGGTGACGTCCGTCATCGCGAGCTGTTCCACCGTGATCCCGCCCCCCGAGTACCGCCAGCGCGCACCGGGTGTCGTGTCCACACGCACCGCGGATGTGTTCGCGGGTTTGGTCCCATCCAGGATCTCGGGCACCGTGGGAACCGGGACACCGTCCCCGTACCCCGGGAATCCGTGCACCGTCATCCCGGCGCTGTGCGTCACCAGGTGTCGCAAGGTGACCGGCATCGCCGCTGTAAATCGGTTGTCCGGCACCTTCCAGCTCTTCAGGTACTGGTTCACCGGCGCATCGAGGTCGAGCGTCCCTTCATCGACGAGCCGCAACAGGACGGTGGCCGCCACCGGCTTGCTGATCGATGCCGCCTGGAAGAGGGTC
>WBZL01004054.1_pt1 | contig 12951 bp, 11 predicted proteins | sample 5204291 | NCBI WGS metagenome assembly WBZL01 (sample SAMN12344345, study PRJNA552823) | activated sludge metagenome | biome: Activated sludge suspended growth; feature: Nitrification reactor; material: Wastewater; isolation source: activated sludge from nitrification reactor of wastewater...
GGGATACCCACGAAACCCTGTCTCACTCTGGAACCAGTCCCCACCAATCGTCTTGATGACATCGTCCACCTCAGCCTTCGGGAGTGTGAAGGCGAGCCAATCAATGGTCTGAGTGAATCCTCCTGATCCCGTCATTTCTTCCTCCTTGGGGTCTGTGCGATAGACGCCCCCGTCTTACCAAGTCGGGGGCGGGCCGGCTGCGCGCGCCGCCGGCTATCGCCGCCTTGCGCGCTGCGCTCTGCCTCCTTTTTCTGAGGCAGACGCAAGGACGACCTATGTCCCTTCGCCTGCAGCGCTTCTTTCACTCGTTCCAGGTCGAAACGGACAAATCGGCAGAATCGATCCACGGGAATCTCGCCCTTGCGGTACGCCCGTCGGATTGACTTTGGACTAACTTTGAGGACAGCGGCCAACTCATCGACGGTCAACCATGTTTGTTCCATCACATCTCCTTTGTGTTGCAGCGCTCGATATCTTGGCGAACCATACGCATCGGCGTGCCGTGGTGAAAGAGGCCCGTTCGTGGACACTAGGGGACAATAGGGGACACTAAGGGACACTACGTTGTACAGACGGAGAGCGAAGGGTGACGAAACAATAGAAGTGGCAGCAGCTATGCAAGAAGGTGGTCAGACATCGATGCTAGGTATAAGAGAAGGGCCAATGCCGCTCCAGACGCAGTATTTCAGATATTCGTGTCCGATGGTTTTGAAGGAAATGATAGGGCGATTGGAACCATGAGTGAGTCGAATGGCGGTAGAGAGAATCAAAAAATCGGCAGAGATATTACAAAAATTTGCCCTAGGGCCAAAAAACTCCACATAGGTCCGAATGGCTCTAATTATCTCGCGAGAGGAGTTTTTGGATAGAAGATCAATATCTCGCTATCGATCAGTCCAACATTCAATGGCTGCCTTCGGGCCACCATTGCCAGATTAAGTAGGTACATCCATTTCACAGAACCACTCAACCAGGAACACGATAATGGGGTGAACTCGAGAACTCATTTCTATGGCAGGCGAACCGGGAAGAATGCCGCGCACACATCTCCCTCACGCCGCTCGCAATGATCATGGCATTTGCGACAAACAACTTGTCCTTCTTGGCAGCGCCTCAAAAACGGCATGCCGAAGCCATCTACTGAATCATGCCATGCGGGCGCATCGCCCGGTGCTCGTGAGCGAGTGCATCCGCTTCGTCCGCCGACTTCATGTAGTTTTGCGCAATGGTCCGGCAATGCGCAGCATGTTCCTTGGGTTCAGTTTTTCCTTGCGGCTCCGTATGCTTTTCATAAAATTCGGCCGTCGTCTCCCACCCTCTCGCCTTCTCTCTCAACTCTTGTGCTGCTGGGCATAGTAATTGGCCAGGCCCACATGATCATTTGCGTTGATCATTCGTTGAGTAGATGTCTCCGCACATCCACTAAGTGAGACTGCCAAGCATGCCATGGAAACGATGACCGCCCATCCACGCTTTAACATGATACCCCTCCCTCCTCAGTGGTGAACCAGTTCACTGCGCGCGTAAGTACTTGCCGCGTTTCAATTACCTGCTAGGCAAGTGCATACCCTTTCGGCCAGATGAGGGCGCCTATGCCCATCTGACGACATTTCCGGAACTTCCTTCCCCCGAACTCTCACACCCCCCAGCGGGGGCATTCCAATCACTTTATTGCCCGGCGCCAGTTTTGGTACCTCGATAAATTGTCCTTCCCTGTTCCTCCTAGGCATTATTCCTCTTCCTGTCATGCGCTCTTTTCTGTTCCTGATAGCGCCGTCTCCCTCCGCTGATTTGCTCTGCGCAGGTCCCACCACCGCCAAATCACATAGATCGCGGGAATGACGAACAGCGTCAGAATCATGGCTGAAAATACCCCTCCCACCTGCGGAGCGGCGATGCGTTTCATCACGTCCCCCCCTGTTCCGGAGGCTGCCATCACCGGAATCAACCCGACGACGTCGACAACCCCAATCATCATCATTGGCCTGATACGCTCGACCGCCCCTCGCTGGACGGTCTCAATGAGATCATGCAAGGTTGTGAGTCCACCTGCCGCCTTACGCCGCTGACACGCTTCATCCAGATATGCCAGCATGACCGCGCTGGTCTCAGTTCCTGTCCCGACCACGGTGATGATTCCAACCCAGACCGCGATGCTCATGTTGTAGTTGAGTTCGGCGAGATACCAAAAGGCGCCTACCAGACAAAGCGGCACCCCCAGCATAACCATGAGTGTCTGGGCCACTGAGCTGAAGGTAAAGTAGAACATGACGAAAATGATAACCAGCGTGAGGGGCACCACGACTTTGAGCCGTTCCTTGACCCGCTCCATGAACTCATACTGGCCCGACCAGGTGATCGTATAGCCCGGTGGCAATTGCACCTTCTCGCGCACGACCTTCTTGAGATCCTCCACGTATCCGCCCACATCCCGTCCAGCCATGTCCAGATAGACATAGCCAGCCAGCCGGCCGTTTTCATCCCGAATCATTGGAGGTCCGTTTACAAACCGGAGCGTGGCCAATTGGGCGAGAGGGACTTGCGCACCGGTCGGTGTATCCACCAGCACCCGCCGCAGTTTTTCTGGATCATCACGAAGTTCGCGGAGATAGCGCACATTAATCGGGTAACGTTCCCGGCCCTCGATGGTGGTCGCGATACTTTCACCACCGATAGCCGTCTCGATAATCCGGCCGACATCCATTAATTTGAGGCCATACCGCGCAATCTCCTTACGGTTGATGTCGAAATCTAGAAAGTAACCGCCTGAGACACGCTCCGCATAGACGCTGCGCGTGCCGGGTACGTCCCGGAGAACCATCTCCAGATGTTTGCCAATGCCCTCAATCTCCTTGAGGTCGGACCCGAAAATCTTGATCCCAACGGGAGTGCGCACACCCGTGGTGAGCATGTCAATCCGCGCCTTGATCGGCATCGTCCAGGCGTTGGTCACCCCCGGGAACTGCAGGGCCCGATCCATTTCATCGACGAGGCCCTCATAGCTCAACCCCGGTCGCCATTGGTCTTTCGACTTCAGTTCGACCACGACTTCCATCATGCTGAATGGTGCGGCGTCCGTAGAAGTCTCGGCCCGCCCTGCCTTGCCAAAGACCCATTCGACTTCGGGAAACCCTCGAAGCTTCCGGTCCATGAGCTGCAACAACCGACTGGCTTCCGTGACCGACAGGCCGGGAAGTGTTGTGGGCATATAGAGAATGGTGCCCTCATACAACGGCGGCATGAACTCAGATCCCATGCGTTGATACACGGGAACAATGCTGGCCATCAGTACGATCGCCAAGACCACGACGAGCCACCGGTGGTGGAGAGCGGTCCGTAGCATGGGCGCATAGAGACGCTGCAAGAGGCGGCTGACGGGATGCCTCTGTTCAGGAAAGATCCGGCCGCGAGTGAAGGTTGGCAGTAACGCCGGAATCAACGTAATGGCCAACACCGCGCAGGCGGCAATGCCCAGGAAGTTCGTTAAGGCCAATGGCTTGAACATCCGGCCTTCTTGTGCCTCCAGCACGAACACGGGGAGGAAGGAAACTCCGATCACGAGTAACGAACTGAACATTGCCGGTCCGACTTCTTTGGCCGAATCGATAAGAATCTGCGTCCGGTCGCCAACTCTGCCGTTCTGTTCCCATTCCTCCAACCGCTTGTGCGCGTTATCCACCATGACGATCGGGGCATCCACCATGTCCCCAATGGCAACGATAATGCCGCCCAGTGACATGATGTTCAATCCAATATCCAGGAAGTAAACAAAGGTAAACGCAATCAGGATTGCCAAGGGAAGACTAAGAATCGGAAGGATCGCGGAGCGAACATGAAGGAGAAAGCCAACGATCACGACACCAGTGACAATCAGCTCTTCAGCCAGATTCGCGTTTGCCGTCGCGACCGATTCGTGTATAAGGTCACTGCGGTCATAGGTCGTGACTACTTTGACACCCTTCGGCATGGAGGGCTCAAGTTCTTTGAGCTTGGCCTTGACTCGCTCGATCACGGTGAGCGCGTTCTCCCCATAGCGCATGATCACAATTCCGCCTGCAACCTCGCCCTTCCCATCGAGTTCGGCCAGACCGCGCCGCATGTCCGGCCCAAGTTTGACCGTGGCCACGTCGCGCAAAAGAATTGGCGTCCCGTTGTCGTTGACACCCACCGCCATCTCCTCGATGTCCTCGGCCTTCTTGATATACCCGCGCCCCCGGACCACATATTCGATTCCCGAGAATTCCACGACGCGTCCGCCTACATCGTTATTGCTCTGCCGGATGGTTTCCACGATCGAGGGAATGGACAGGCGATAGGCCAGCACTTTGGTGGGATCTACGTTCACTTGGTATTGGCGAACAAAGCCGCCGACGCTCGCCACCTCGGCGACGCCTTCCACGGCGCGGAGCCAATATTGGAGATACCAATCCTGAAAGCTGCGGAGTGATGCCAGGTCTTGCTGTCCCGTTTCATCAACCAAGGCGTATTGGAAGACCCAGCCGACGCCGGTCGCATCAGGGCCGAGTTGGGGCATAACTCCTTCCGGCATCCGCCCACCAAGTTGACTCAGACGCTCCAGGACTCGTGTGCGGGCCCAATAGATGTCGGTGCCATCTTTGAAGAGAATGTAGACATAGGAATAGCCGAAATCGGAAACCCCCCGCACAACGGTCACATTGGGAGCCGATAAAAGGGCCGTGACAATGGGATAGGTAATCTGGTCTTCCACGAGATCGGGCGACCGACCCGGCCAAGTGGTGTACACGATCACCTGTGTGTCCGAGATATCCGGCAGGGCGTCAATAGGAGTCTGTTTCATGGCCCAGAGCCCACCCAAGGCCGACGAAAAGACGAGCAAAAAAACAATGAAGCGGTTTCTTGCACAGTATTCGATAACCCGTTCAACCATAGGTGCTTAATCCTTCATCTTCATGCCGGGCATGCCACCCATGCCTTCGACCACGGATTTGAGCCGGCTTTCGCTGTCAATCAAGAAGTTGGCCGAAGTCACAATGTGCTCCCCCTCTTTGAGCCCATCCAGTACCTCCGACCATTCCCCAGCCCTCACACCTGTTTTGATGAGACGCGGTTCAAGCCGTCCCTCACCAAGATGGAGAAACACAACCTGCTTCGCGCCGGATTCGATGATAGATTCTTGTGGAATGGCGAGCCTCACACCAAGTTCAACTCGAAGCTCCACGTTCGCATACATATCCGGCTTGAGCTTCTCATCCCGGTTGTCGAGCTCGAAGCGAACTTTGGCGGTGCGAGTTTTGGGATCAAGTGTGGGATAGATGAAGCCCACCTTTCCCTTCAAGACTGTCCCCGGATCATAGGAGAGCGTCACAGCTGCCTGTTGCCCGATCTTCACGAAAGACAGTTCATACTCATAGATATCCGCCAAGACCCACAGATGAGAGAGATCCGCAATGGTATAGAGTTCTTCGCCTGGATCCACATGGGCACCAGCCAGCGCTTCTTTTCTGATGACCGTCCCGGTGATGGGTGAATGGATCGGAAGCGCTTTCATGACTTTTCCAGTATATTCAAGCTCCCGAAGATGGTCTTCGGTGATATCCCATAGTTGGAACCGTCGCTTGGTCGCCTCAAACAGATCTTGAGACCCGCGCGCGACCTCGGGAAACTCACTAGTTCCCAATCGTTTTTGTCCCTGCAATGCGAGCAGATATTCTTCCTGACTCGCAACCAAGTCTGGACTGTAGATCGTAAAGAGCTGTTGTCCTCGCTTCACATGATCACCGAGCGCGCTCACAAACAGTTCCTCGATCCAGCCGTGAAACTTGATCGTGACCTTCCCCAGCTTTCGTTCGTCGACGGCAACCCGCCCGACGGTCCGAATCACTTTCTCCAGTGGCCGTCGAGCTACAGGTTGGTACTTCACTCCGATCATCTGCAGCCGCTCCATCGGGACGCTGACGACGCCCGGCGACTCAGAAGGGCCTGCCGAAGATTCAGGGTTAGGGTTCGGCCTGGGCTCCTCAATGGTCGACCTGGACTGGGATGCCATACCCGGCATGTCCGGCATTGTGTCTTGTCTTGAATCGACGGTCGGAAGCCACGTCTGAGGCCACCACAACAACACAATGCCTGCCAAGACGAAAACGATCAGCATACTCAATGCAAAAAGTCCGCGATGACTCATGATCCAGGCTTCCTTTCCGTCCGTCCGCCACTTAACGGTCCCCCAGTCACCGCTTCAAGTCGTGCGAGGGCTTTCTCATGGTTCACCATCTCTCCATGGAGTTCGAGTTGGCTGTCCTGCAGGGTCAGCAGACTGTTGAGCAACGTCAAAAAATCCACCTTTCCCACCCCATAGCCAGCTTGGGCCGCCTGAAGCGCCAATGTCGCTTGCGGAATAATCGCGTCGCGCAAAATGGTGATGAGACGCTCAGCCCGCTGAGCTTGTACAAACCCATCTTTGACCTGAAACAACACATCTTGTCGGGTTGCCGCGAACTCCTCGCGGGCACCTTCAAGGCCGGCCATCGCTTCGCGTACCCCTTGTTTCTGTTTCGTCTCATAGAACAGCGGAATCTTTATCCCGAGCATGACCTGATACCCGTTGTCGTTGATCCGGTCGTTCCGAAGTCCCAAGGCCGTGATATCGAAATCGGGGTAATACTGCCGCTTGGCGAGCGAAAGCGATCGCTCGGAGCGATCGATGCCCTTGGCCGTCGCCAGAAGCGCGGGCGAGAATGCGTCGGCCCGCTGACTGAGCTCATGCAAGGGGATGGTGAGAATCGTGGTGTGGATTTCGTCTGGTGTTCCCAGTGGACCGGCTGGCGGACGGTTGACCAGACGGTTGATCGCGGCGTGGAGGCTTTCTTTTTGCTGATCTAACACTGCCAACCGATCCAAAACTCGTGAAATCTCGAGTTGGGCTCTGAAGACATCCTGTTGGGCGGCTTGCCCCACGCTGTACCGCGCTTTGGCAGTCTTCTCGAACTGCAGCAACAGCGCCTTATTGCGTTCGACAATCTCGATGCTTTTATGCACGAAATGCAGGTTAAAGTACCCCTCCTTCAAGGCTGCAATGAGTCTCAGCCGAGTGGCATTAAACTCCTGTTCCATCCGCTCGGCCTCACGTTGAGCGACCTCGCCTTTCAGACTCAGCTTACCGGGGAAGGGAATCTCCTGTCCGAATCCATATATCGCTCCTTGGAGTGGATCGGTCATCGGCATGCGTTGATATCCGAGCTGGAGTCTCGGGTCGGGAAGCGTCTGGACTTGCGGCACCACAGCCTTGGCCGCCTCCCAACGTTGACGGGCTGCTCTGATTTCCGGATTAACGCCTTCCAGTTCAGCAATCAGACTCGCAAGGTCAATGCGACGCTCCCCCTGCGAGCTGTGAATAGTGCTATTAGACGGGACATTCCCAGGATCTTCCTCGGCACGAACTGACCATGGTGAGACCAGCACGATGAAAAAGAAGAAAAATGCAAAAGACCAAATCGGATTTCTGGCGATAGATGGTGTCACGGCAGCACCTCCACAGTGCGTGAAAGAATAGAGACAATCGCTTGCTCATCCGAGCAGCGATCGGCAGCACTGGAGGCATGGGATCAGATCCGGAGGACCGGGGAAGAATCTATGGAGAGAGGCACAATAGAGCAAACGTTGCTCCAAGAGCACTGCGTAGACGCTGACAAACGCGTGAGTCCGTCACCAGAACTAAGCAACATTGTCGCGGGCGTCACATCCCTGACGACGACGCTTTGCTTGCTCTGGCGTTCGGGAGACGAGGTGAGTGACGGCGGACACATGACTGTCCCGTCCATGGGGCAAACCATGTGCTCTTCCACTAAAGCTGTTAAAGCTGTACCCTTTTCTGCCATCGACAGATCGACCAAGGCACACATCGACCCAATCACCTGACAGAAGGTAAAGAGCAGCAGCAAGGCGACATATTTGGTAGGCTCTCGCCGGATCATACGAGCGATAAATCTCCTGATGATCTGCTCAAATGCAGGCATAGTTTCCAATAATCGCAGGGGGCCGTCAAGTCTGCCCAAGCTCATGTAAAAAGAGAGCATGGGTAGTGCCAGAGAAGCTTCTATCGGCACATCGTCTTCCTACACCTGCCGTTTCAACATGTTAGACGGATATTCAAACACGGTTCAGAAATCTCAACGTGTACTCGTGTTGAGGCATTTAGGGACAACACAACATCACCCATCTGCGGTAAATCGCACCACGGCTCTTTCTCCTCAGCCTCGCGACTTGAGGCTTGTCTCCTCTTCCTTGAGGCTCTGAATGAACGCATTCCCCACCTGCGAGAGACCGAGCAACTGAACGCAGACGGGAGATGATCTACGAAGCCTGCCAATACGAATCATCCTGTTTCACATGACGGCGCCTTACTCACTACACGTGATCTGATCAGTTTATCTGCACTCTCCGTAGCCGCAGGCTGTTCATGACGACGCTTACGGAGCTGAAGGCCATAGCCGCGCTCGCCAGCACGGGACTCAACATCAGACCGGTGAACGGATACAACGCACCTGCCGCGACAGGGATGCCGACCACGTTATAAATAAACGCCCAGAATAGGTTCTGCTTCATGACCAACATCGTCTTCCGCGCAAGCCTGATTGCCGAGGCGACGCCATGCAGGTCGCCACGCATCAGCGTGACATCACTCGCCTCGATGGCGATGTCCGTGCCGGTCCCGATGGCCATTCCCACGTCGGCCTGTGCTAACGCCGGCGCATCGTTAATACCGTCTCCGACCATCGCGACGACCTGACCTGCCTCGCGCAGACGGCGGATCTCGGCCACCTTGCCCTCCGGCAACACCCCGGCCACGACTCGATCCACGCCGACCTCGCTCGCCACCGCCTGCGCTGTTCGCTCGTGATCGCCGCTCAGCATGACGACAGTTAATTCCATTTGCTTAAGCTGCCGGATCGCCTCGCGGGATGTTGCCTTCACAGGGTCCGCCACTGCGATCAGTCCCGCCGGCTGGCCGTTGATGGCCACATACACCGGTGTCTTCCCTGCTCCGGCCAACTGCTCCGCCTGCGCGAGGAACACCTCCGACGGCACCGCATAGTCCGCCATCAGGCCTTCATTCCCAACAAGGATCGCCGCTCCCTCCACCACACCCGCAGCCCCTCGCCCTGCAAAGGACTGAAAGGATTCCACCTCCGCCAGTGGAAGCATTTGATGTCCGGCCGCAGATACTATCGCCTCGGCCACTGGATGTTCCGAGGAAGCCTCCAGAGAGGCCACGAGACGAAGAAATTCACGATCGGACCACTTGCTGCCCTTGGCCCGGATTACATCGCTGACGGCCGGTTTTCCCTCCGTGATCGTGCCGGTCTTGTCCAGCACCACCGTGGTAATCCCAGCGGCCCGCTGCAGCGCCTCTCCACCTTTGATCAGGATGCCCTGCTCCGCCCCTCTTCCCGTTGCCACCATCATTGCCGTGGGTACTGCCAGTCCCATCGCGCAAGGGCAGGCAATGATCAGCACCGCTATGGCCGCAGCAAAGGCTTGCATTGCAGACGCCTGATCCACCGCGACATACCAGACCACGAAGGTCGCAAGCGCCAAGGACATCACGATCGGCACGAAGACTCCGCTGACTTGGTCGGCCAGTTTTTGGATCGGCGCTCGCGAGCCCTGTGCGTTCCGCATCAGCTTGACGATATGGGCTAGCACGCTGTCTGCGCCCACCGTGGTCGCCTGATAGCGGAACGCGCCGGACTTGTTAATCGTGCCACCAATAACCCGATCCCCTACCTGCTTCTCTACCGGCATCGCTTCACCGGTCAACATGGATTCATCAACGCTACTCTTGCCCGACAGGATGTGGCCGTCCACTGCGATTCGCTCGCCAGGCCGGACCACGACAATGTCTCCACTCCGCACAGCTTCGACGGGCACATCACTCTCGACGGTCTCCCGCACGACGCGAGCCGTCCTGGGCTGCAATCCCACTAACCGACTCAGGGCAGCCGAGGTCTGTCGCTTGGCACGGACTTCCACCGTATGCCCCGTCTGAATCAGAGCAATAATCATCACCACGGCCTCGTAATAGACATGCGGCCGGACACCGTGATTCAAGAAGAACTCGGGAAGGACGGTGGCCAGGGCGGAATGGACAAAGGCCGCGCCGGTTCCCACCGCAATCAGCGTATTCATATCAGCAGCGCGATGCCGGAGCGCAGACCAGGCCCGTACATAAAAATGCCGCCCGGTCGACGCCATGACTGCTAGCGTAAGCCCCATCAGAACGTAGGACCAAACGGCTGGAGTCGCGAACGACAACCAGGATGCCACTCCCCTCATTAAAGGCATGAAGAAGCCGACGGCATGGCTATCCGGTTCACCCGCAACCATGAGCGGCATGGATAACGCCATCGCCAACAGGCCGGCTGCGCCGTTCCACAAAGCCTTACGCCGTGCCAAAAGGTATTCCTCTTCCTGTGCCCTTTCCTGTCCTACCTGTTCATCGAAGGAGCTTGGGCTCTGAGTCGCCGGTTTGGCTTCATACCCCGTCCGGTTGATCGCCTCGACCAACGATGCCTCCGAAGTGACGGCGGAGTCATAGGTGATGACGGCCTGCTTCAACATCAGATGGACGGACGCATCGAAGACCCCGGGTTGTGCCTGCACCGCCCGCTGGACGCGGCTCTGGCAAGCGGCGCAGGTCATGCCCTGGACCGGAATCGTCACCTTCCGGAGCTGCGGAGTGACTGAAACCTCCGTACCGGCAGGTGGGGCAACCTTGTGCTCCAGCAAAGCGACCTTGTTCATGCAACCCTCCCGGCCGCCTCGGCCTCATACCCCACCTCGTTTACCGCCCTCGCGATGTCCGCCGGTGTGATTTCTCCTTGATCGTACGCCACAAAGGCCTCACCAACTTTCACGGCCTTAACTCGCACGCCATCAAGTTGGGTGAGCACTTTCGTAACCTGTCCAACACAGTGCCCGCAGCTCATTCCGTCTATTTTCAGAATCAAATCTTTCATGATGCGCCTCCAGGGTTTAGTGAACGAACCAGACTGAGCCCCGTGCTCATCAAATCGCTCGTACAACCCTATAGACGGAAACCAAGCTGAAACCTTACAGTGCGGCTGTTCTGAAGAAGAAACGAGATTGGCGACTGGTACAGAAAGGTTTGAAATGCAAGGGGCTCAGCAGTATGGACGGTATTAATCCGTCCCCTCCGCCAGTGGAAGCGAATTGAAATCACGTGTCACTAGTGGCATCTGAAGCGGTGGGAGAATTCTGCCAGTATGATGGCATTGAAATCCCCCATGAAATACATGAGATGGATTCACGCCTAGCATAGAGGTGCAAGGCAATAAGGCCTAACGTATGGAACGTCTGATCCTCATCGTTGAACAGCTTGAAGAATCAAAGCGCCTCATTCTAATCGGAGGCATTCCACAATTGCGGATGGCTTTACTGTTGCTTGATAACGCAGCCGAGCTGCTGATGTACAGACAGGTGACAGAAGAATTTTATTCCGTTTTGATATGGGAGAACTTGCTTCGGCAGTGGATCGAGATTCAGGAAAGCGAGAGAGAGCCGGAAAGGAAACAGAAAGTTCAGGCTGAAATTGATTCTATTCGACCTAGAATCATTTCGGACGCTCAAAAGCGCGACATTCAAAAATATTTCGATGAGAAGGTAAAGTTCCTGGTTCGAAAGGACATGATCGGACACGCGGAAGGCGAAGTACTTTCGGCAATCCATCGATACAGAAACCTAGCATATCATCAGGAGAAACTGCGTAAAGAAACAATTCGGCCTGTTGTTTTTTTACTATTTGAAGTCGTTTGTCACCTTTTTGTTTCGATAAGTCCTGTGAGCATTGGTATCTGCAGCGGAGACGACTTTTCTTCATTCGAAAGCCGCTATGGGGGTAAGGGGTTCGAATTTTTAGATGAAGATGGTCGGCAACACATAGCGAATCAACTTCGAGAAGGGCTTCCTCTGGAAGCTATAGAATTGCGCGATGCGCTTCATACTCACCTTGAAAAGCGTTTCGATGATATAAATTCATCTCTAGAATTTATTGCTGAAAACACGCAATGGAAAGATGATTACGAACGTACACTAAAGCGGGTTCAATTTTGGAAGCTCCGGCCAGGGGAAATTTCTGACGATGAATTTCAACGTTTCGTCCCAAAGTACACTATGCAAATGTTTCAGGATTGGCATGGCAAGGTGAAGATGTTCCACACGATAGAGGGAAAAGTTGAGATTTTCACGGAATTTGCACGCCTTGAACGTATGCTCGAACCGATTGAGGAATGGATTCATGACGCTGCTTCGGACGTTGATCGGGCGATTAGCCTGGAAGTGGATCGGCAGCGAGGCAAATGAGCCTGAAGCATGGAGGAGAAGTTTACCGCCCGAAAATTGCCCAACCTCACCTGAAATGCCCTGACTCGGCATAACATCGAATCGACGCCTACCAAGGCGGATATCCACCGATCAGACAATTACATAGGAATATGACTTGGACTAGAAGGCTGATGCTCTATTCGATAACAAATTCTGGTGTCAATAGAGTGTCATCTCCACAGCAAAAGAGGCCCGATTACACCTGAAGAGACATGAAGAAACCTGAGAATCAAACTTGAAGCAAACCTGTTCCAGCAGCGGCTTTCGCCTGAACGTATTAAGACTTGTGGATGATGACTAGAAGGGCTTGGGAAGCAAGGACTCTACCACTGAGCTACGCCCGCCCCGTGAGAACGAGAGACCGAATCCTACGCCGGCGTCCGCGCTAAGTCAAGGCAACGGCTCACGCGCGGCTCAGTTCCTATATTCCGCCACCGCAAACTTCCGACGGCCCACACGCAGATGGAGCGTCGTACCGACCGCCAACGGGATCAGGGCGTTGGCATCGGTCAACTTCTGCTCCTCCACCTCCACCCCGCCTTGAACGATCAGGCGTCGGGCTTCGCTTTT
>WBZL01004055.1_pt1 | contig 12946 bp, 7 predicted proteins | sample 5204291 | NCBI WGS metagenome assembly WBZL01 (sample SAMN12344345, study PRJNA552823) | activated sludge metagenome | biome: Activated sludge suspended growth; feature: Nitrification reactor; material: Wastewater; isolation source: activated sludge from nitrification reactor of wastewater treatment...
GGCCGGCAAGGACGCCTTCGGACGCGGCTCCGGCAGGGCCGTGGTGCAGGCGCCCCGCTCCCTGCCCCGGGTCATCCAGTTGCCCCGCGAGGTTTCCGGCTGCGAGCACGGCTTCGTCTTCCTGTCCTCCATCCTGCACGCCCACGTGGGCGCCCTGTTCGCCGGCATGGAAGTCCATGGCTGCTACCAGTTCCGCGTCACCCGCAACTCCGACCTGTTCATCGACGACGAGGAAAACAAGAACCTGCGGGAACTGCTCCAGGGCGAGCTGCCCCACCGCCATTTCGGCGACGCCGTGCGGCTGGAGGTGGCCGACAACTGCTCGGAGGAGATGAAGGATTTCCTGCTGCGCCAGTTTCACCTGACGCGGGACGATCTCTACCAGGTGCGCGGCCCGGTGAACCTGGTACGGCTCATGAACGTGCCGGACAAGGTGGAACGGCCCGACCTGAAGTTCCCCCCCTTCTCCCCCGGCATGCCGGCCCAGTTGGCCAGGCAGCCGGACCTGTTCAAGGCCGTCACCGCCGGCGACATCCTGCTGCACCATCCCTTCCAGACCTTCCAGCCGGTGGTCGACTTCATCCGCCAGGCCGCCGAGGACCCGGACGTGCTGGCCATCAAGCAGACCGTGTACCGCACCGGCACCGACTCGGAACTCATGCGCCACCTCATCGCCGCCGCCCAGCGCGGCAAGGAGGTCACCGCCGTGGTGGAACTGCTGGCCCGCTTCGACGAGGAGGCCAACATCAACTGGGCCGAGAAGCTGGAAGCGGCCGGCGCCCACGTGGTGTACGGCGTGGTCGGCCACAAGACCCATGCCAAGATGGCCATGGTGGTGCGGCGGGAGAATGGAAAACTCAAGCGCTACTGCCATCTCGGCACCGGCAACTACCACGCCCGCACCGCCCGGCTCTACACCGACTTCGGCCTGCTGACCTGCAACCCAGAGCTGTGCCAGGACGTGAACGACGTGTTCCAGCAGATCACCGGCCTGGGCGACGCCGGCGAGCACACCTACCTGTGGCAGTCGCCCTTCACCATGCACGCCCGCATCATCCAGGCCATCCGCGAGGAAACGGAAAGGGCGCGCCGGGGCGAGAAGGCCGTCATCGTCGCCAAGATGAACGCCCTGCTGGAACCCCGGGTCATCGCCGCCCTCTACGAAGCCTCTCAGGCCGGCGTGCAGATCGACCTGATCATCCGCGCCGTGTGCGCCCTGCGGCCCGGCATTCCCGGCGTGTCCGAGAACATTCGCGTGCGCTCCATCCTGGGCCGCTTCCTGGAACACCACCGCATCTTCTATTTCCTGAACGGCGGCGAGGAAGTCGTCTACCTGGCCAGCGCCGACTGGATGGACCGCAATTTCTTCCGCCGCATCGAAACCGGCTTCCCGGTACTGGATGCGAAGCTGAAGAAGCGGGTCATCAACGAAGGCATCAAGCCCTATCTCAAGGACAACACCAAGTCCTGGGAAATGCAGCCCGACGGCGGCTATCGGCGCCGGGCCCGGCGCGGGCGCGGCTTCGAGGCCCAGGCCTTCCTGCTCAACCTGCTGGCGGCGAAGATCTGAGGCGCCGCCGCCGGTGGCGCGCCGGCCGCGGCGCTGTTCAATAATAGAGGTCGCTGGAAGACCCCGCGCCCTGGAGCGGGCCGAGAGGGTTCTTCTGCACGGACTCTTCCTGGATGTTCGGGCTGCCGCTCCACTGCTTGTAAACCACCTTGTCGCCGACGACCACGATCAGCGCGCCGAACTTCCAGCCCGTGGTGAGGGTTTCGCGCTTGAAGTTCATGAAGTCGAGCATGAAGTTGCCGACCCGGTCCTTCTTGATCCGCCTCGGCTCCATGAGGTAGCCCTGGCAGGACTCCCGCGCCTTCATGCATTCGACAATGCCGGGCGGCACCGCGCCGTTCTCCCGCATGGGCGGCGGCAGGACGGTCTGCACCACCTGGGCGTGGTTGAGAATCCGGATGTTCGGCGTCTTGAACGGATCGAAGCCCAACTCGCGCACCGCATCCAGGTCGGTGACGAAGGGTTCGATCCTGTCGTAGCTGGCCTTCGCTTCCTCGAAACTGGCCCAGGGCTGTACCGATTTGTCCTGGGCGGTGGGCAGCAGGCTCGAACACGCCGACAGCAGAAAGGCCGCAAGCAGGCCAATGAAATTTTTCATGACGCGATACCGGGGCACCCATACCTTGGCCATCTGGTGATGATGTAAAGGTAGCCCACAAACCCGAGTTCGCATGCCTCGGCGGGAGCGGCGGTGCCCCGGCCGGGAATCCGCGGCCCGGGATGTGGCGGGGCGCCCATACGCCAGGCGCCTGGCGCCCCATGCCCGTGGCTATGCGCCCGGCATCCGCGATACGCCCAATCGGGCGAGGCGGGCTTCGAGCAGGTTCAGGCCCGCGACGATGTTGTCGCCCAGGGGCACGGCATTCGCCCGGATCAGGCCGACCCGCTGCCGCACCGAGAAATGGCTGCCCACGAACACCGGCGCCCGGGCCGCTCCGGCCAGCCAGGCGATGTCTTCCAGCAGAGCGGCCGCGTCCGGGGCATCCCGGCCCGACAGCACGACCCCCGCCACATGGCTCTTGCCCGCCACGTGAATGAGCTGGCGGATGGGCACATTGCCGCCGAGATAGACCACGCGGAAGCCGCGGTGCAGGGCACCCAGGGCGAATAGCAGCAGGCCGATCTCGTGCACTTCATGGGGCAGGCAGGCCAGCAGCAGAGGCCTGCCCTTCGACAGGCCGGAGGTATGGTGCAGGCGTGCGCCCAGCTTGTTGCGTAGCCAGGCGCTGAAGAAGTGTTCCTCGGCGATGCCCGACGGCCGGCTGTCCCAGCGCTCGCCGATCCTCTCCAGCACGGGTATCAGCACGTGCCGCGTCAGCATGTCGATGGGATAGACCGCGCAGGCCTCGTTGTAGATCGCATCCAGGCGCTCGGTGCTGAAATCCTCCAGGGCGCGCAGGGTTTCCCTCAGATAGCCCTCCCAGGCGGCCGGCCCCTCGCCGGCGGGCGCGGCCTGTTCCGCCCATTCGGCGAGCGTCGCGGGAGGCGCCTCGCCGGTTTGCAGCAGGCCGCTGATTTCCGCCAGGCCCAGGCCCTGGCCGAGCAGTTCCTGGATACGACGCACGCGCGCCACATCGGCCGGGCCGTAGAGCCGATGCCCGGAATCGGCGCGGTGGGGATGGAGCAGGCCATGGCGGTTTTCCCAGGCGCGCAGGGTGGAGGCGTTGACACCGGTGCGATGGACCAGGTCCCTGATGGGGAAGAGGGAAGGAAAGCTGTCAGCCGGGGCGGATTTCGTCATGAATTTATTGTACAACATACTTGTACTTGTACAATTTATGTGTACAATATTTTCCATTCCCCGGCCGGCCAGGCGAACGCTACCGGAAGGAAATTCGCATCGCGGTTTCGGTTGTGTCGGTTTACCGGACTTGTCCGTATGGCTTGTTTGCCTACCCGTTCAGCTTCACTTCACCTTCACTTCACACTCACCCTCTGGAGAAACACCATGAAAAAACTCGCAGCCCTCGCTCTCGCCGCCGCCTCCGCCGGCCTCCTTTCCACCCCGGCGCTGGCGGCGGGCGACCCCGTCGTCGGCAAGCAGAAGGCGACCGCCTGCATCGCCTGCCATGGCAGCGATGTCTATCCGGGCATCTTCTACACGCTGCAACTGGGCGGCCGGAACGCCGACAAGCTGGAAATCAAGACCATGAAGTACAAGACCGGCAAGATCCTGCATCCCATGATGAACATGGCGGTGGCCTTCTTCGACGAGAAGGAAATCCGCGACATCGCCGCCTACTACCAGTCCCTGGGCAAGCCCGCCTTCACCTCGTCGCTGATCAAGATCAAGACCGACGACGACGATGCCAAGGCGCCGGCTCCGATGGCCATGCCGTATGCGCCCATGGGGATGCCTTACGCCTATCCCGCCGCCCCGGCCAAGTAACGAGCCTTTCTTCCTGTTCTTGTGTGTTCCCGCGTGGGTAACCGGGTCATGCCGCGTCATGCGGCCCCGAGGACCCACGCGACGAACGCTTCCGGCGCCAGCGGCTGGCTGAACAGGTAGCCCTGGCATGCCTGGCAGCCTTGTTCGGCCAGGAAATCCCGCTGGGCCTCGGTTTCCACCCCTTCCGCCACCACCTTCAGACGCAGGCTTCGCGCCATGCCGATGATGGCGGCGGCGATTCGCATGTCGTCGACGTCCCCGGGGATGTCGCGCACGAAACTCTGGTCGATCTTGAGCTCGTCGATGGGGAAACGCTTCAGGTAGGCGAGGGAGGAATAGCCGGTGCCGAAGTCGTCGATGGACAGGCCGATCCCCAGCGCCTTGAGGTCGCGCAACCGTTCCACGGCCTGTTCACCCTGGCCCATGATCATGCTCTCGGTGAGTTCCAGCTTGAGCCGATCGGCGGACAGGCCGGTTTCGCCCAGGACGGCGGCCACCCGCCGCGCCAGGTCCGGCTGCCGCAACTGACGGGCGGACAGGTTGACCGCCATGACCAGGGGCGGCATCCCGGCCTCGATCCAGGCCCGGGCCTGAAGGCAGGCCTGGCGCAGCACCCATTCGCCCAGGGGCGCGATGAGGCCGGTCTCTTCCGCCAGGGGGATGAAGCGGGACGGGGCGATCATGCCCCGTTCCGGGTCGTCCCAGCGCACCAACGCCTCGCAGCCCACCACGGTCCCCGTGACCATGTCCATCTGGGGCTGGTAGCGCAGCACGAATTCTCCCTGGTTCAGGGCCCGGCGCATGCGGGCTTCCAGCCCCAGCCGATCATTGGCCGCCCGGGTCAGTGACGGCGTATAGAAACAGCAGATGTTGCGGCCGGATTCCTTGGCCAGGTACATGGCCACGTCGGCATGCTGGATCAGCTCGGTGACCGAGCGGCCATCTCCCGGAAACAGGCTGATGCCGATGCTGGCGCCGATGTAGACCTCGTGGCCGCTGGGCAGCTTGAAGGGGTCCTCCAGAAGCTGGATCAGGGACTGGGCGACGCTGGCGGCATCCTCCGGCCGCTCCAGGTCTTCCATGATGAGCAGGAACTCGTCGCCTCCCAGGCGGCCCAGGGTGTCCTCCTCCCGCAACCGCTGCGCCATGCGCCGGGCCAGGGCATCCAGGAGTTGGTCGCCGACCGGGTGGCCCAGGCTGTCGTTGATGTCCTTGAAACGATCCAGGTCGACGTACAACACGGCGACGCTCAAATGGTGCCGCTCCGCGCGGTCCAGGGCGTGTTCCAGGCGGGATTGCAGCAACAGGCGGTTGGGCAGGCCGGTGAGGGGATCGTGGTGGGCCAGGTACTCCAGTTTGGCCTCGGAGGACTTCAGCAGGCTGATGTCGGTCATCACGCCGACGTAGTTGCAGGGCAGGCCCTCGCCGTCCCGGACGGTGCTGACGGTGAGCAACTGGGGGAACAGCTCGCCGTTCTTGCGTCGGTTCCATATTTCCCCCTGCCAATGGCCGGTGTCCAGGATGCTATCCCACATGGTCCGGTAGAAGGCCGTATCCTGGCGCCCGGATTTGAGCAGGCCGGGGTTGCGTCCCAGGGCCTCCTCCAGAGTGTAGCCGGTGATCTCGGTGTAGGCCCGGTTGACGCTGAGGATGGCGGGCCGCAGGTCGGTGATGACCACGCCTTCACGGGTGTTCTCGAATACCGCCGCCGCCTGGCGCAGGCGGGTATCGGCGCGCACCCGCCCCACCGCCAGGCCGGCGATGCGGGCGAACTCGCCGATCAGGTCGAGTTCCGTCCGGTCCGGGGCGCGGGGCTGGCCGTAATAGATGCCGAAGGTGCCCAGCACCTGGCCGGCCTCGTCCTTGAACGGGATCGACCAGCAGGCCCGCAGGCCCGCCGCGACGGCGAGATGGGCGTAGGGCGACCAGTAGGGATGGTTCTGGATGTCCTCGACGATCACCGTTTCGCCCAGGGCCGCGGCGGTGCCGCAGGATCCCCGCCCCACCCCCGGCTCCAGGCCATCGACGGCGCTGTTGTACGCAGCCGGCAGGCTGGGCGCCGCGCCCGTGAAGAGTCGGCCGTCGCGCGCGTCCCGCACCAGGATGGACACCCGCATGTCCGGATGGATGCCTTCCAGCCGCGTCACGATTTCACCCAGGATATCGGGCAGGGGGCGGTTCCCCACCAGGCCATCCAGCACGGCGATGCGGGTCTGCTGCAATTGCTCGGCCACCTTGGCATCGGTGATGTCGCGCCAGGCGCCGATCGCCTCAAGGACGGCGCCGCCGGTGTCGCCGGTCAGGCGCAGTTCGTCGTGTATCCAGTGAATCCGGCCCCGGCTATCGAAGAAGCGGTACTCGTGGACCAGATGGCCCGACGCGAGCAGCGCGTCCACGTTGGCCAGGGCGGCATCCCGATCGGCGGGATGGAGATGCGTCAACCACCAGTCCCCCCGCAGGGCCTCCCCCTCGGAATAGCCCAGCAGCCGGCCGATGTTGCCGCTCACCCAGCCCGGCGTGGCGCCCCCCTCTCCCAGGCGCAGGGTGTAGAGAATCACCGGGCTGGTGGCCAGCACCTGCTCCAGGCGCCGGGAGGTCGCCCGCAGATTGCCGCGCTCCCGCGCCAGTTCCGCCTGGCGCTGGACCTTGTCCAGGGTGGCCGGCAATTCGTGCAGATAGCCCGCGTGCTTGGAGATGTAGTCGTCCACGCCCAGGTGGAAGGCCTGGGCGGCGACCTCCTCGCCGCCCTGGCCGGAGACGATGACGATGGGAATATCCAGGCCGCGCTCGCCGCGCAAGACCTTGACCGCCTCCAGGGCGTCGAGCCCCGGCAGGCGGTAATCCAGCAATACCACGTCGTAATCCGCCGGCAGCCCGGCCCGGGTCGGCAGGCGCTCCAGAACCTGGCCGGCGTTCTCCACCACGGTCAGGCGGATATGGGGCGCATGGCGGTCGAGATGGCGCCGGGTCAGGTCGATATCGGCGGCGTGATGCTCGGCGTAGAGCACCCGCAAAGGACGGGAGCGCTGGTGCCGGGCCTCGTGAAAACGTTTCCAGGCATGGCGCAAGGTAGCGGGCAGGCGCTCCAGCGCCGCGTCTCCCTTGGCCAGGTAATCATCCGCGCCGGCCCGCAGGGCGGCGATCGCAGCGGCCTGGTCGCCCGAGCCGGTGAGCATCACCACCGCCAGGGGCAGCTGCTCCTCCCGCACCCGGGCCAGCAGCTCCAGGCCGGAACCGTCCGGCAGGGTCAGGTCGATCAGGAGCGCATCGATGCCCGCCGGATCCCGCAGGCGCTCCAGCGCCGCGGCCAGGGTGGACGCCGGCTCCAACTGGATATCCGGCGCCAGGCCTGCCATGTGACGCCGGGTCAGGTCGGCATCGAACGGGTTATCTTCGACATGCAGTACTCGCACGGGCTCGCCTCCTTATTTTTTCTCACACCACCGCGAACGAGGGGAAAGGATATCGCTACGCCCCCCAGCCCGCGGTCCTCCCGCCAATCCGACGTTTGCCCCCCCGCGCCGGTTCTTCGCCGGCGAACGGTTCGCCACCCTCCGCGTAGTCCGGAATGTCCGCGACTTGAAGGATGCGCGATGACATGGGAATCCCGGGGAGGATCTATCTCGGCGGATGGTTGACCAGGCACCAGTACAACTCGATCTGGGCCGCGACCTCCATGAACTTCTCGAAGTCCACGGGTTTGATGATGTAGGAATTGGCGTGGTGCTGGTAGGCCATCTCCACATCCTTGTCCTCGCTGGAAGAGGTCAGCACCACCACCGGCAGGTCCCGGCTCACGGGGTGACCGCGCAGACGACGCAGCACCTCCAGCCCCCCCACCCGGGGCAGCTTCAGATCCAGCAGAATCACCAGGGGCGCGGGCTCGCCCGCCTCCCAGCGGGGAATCCACGCCAGCGCCTCCTGGCCGTCCCGGGCCACCTCGATGGGATTGATCAGCTTGCGCCGGGCGAAGGCGCGCAGGGTGAGATCCACGTCCACCGGGTTATCTTCCACCAGAAGGATCGGTCGCTTGCTCCAGTCCGAACTCATCGCGGCAGCTCCAGATAAAAAGTGGCGCCTCGACCAGGCGCGCTCCTGGCCCAGACCCTGCCTCCCATGCGCGCCATCGCCTTGCGCACGATGGCCAGTCCGATGCCCGTGCCGGGGTAATCCTCGGCGCGTTGCAGACGCTGGAAGATCTCGAAAATGCGATCGTGGTATCGCATGTCGAAACCGATTCCGTTGTCCCTTATCACAAGAATAATGGATTTCCCCTTGGGGGTTCCACGGATTATCAGGAGCGGGGGCTGGCTGTCGCGGGTGAACTTGAGGGCGTTGTCGATCAGATTGCGCAGCGCCATGGCCAGGCCGTCCGGATCGGCGCGGGCGGCGAGCCCGCGCAGATCCGCGTCGACCACCAGGCCGCGGGCCTGGATATCCTCCCGCCGCTCGGCCAGCAGCCCGGCCACCTGGCGCGACAGGTCGAGAAGCTGGCTGTTCAGGCCGCGCCGCTCCAGGCGCGAGTAGGCCAGCAAGTCCTCGATGAGCTGGCTCATCTGGTGCACGCCCTGGCGCACGTTGTTCAGGAACAGGCGGCCCTCCTCGTCCAGTCGCCCGCCGTGGTCCTCCAGCAGCAGACGACTGTAGCCATCGATGCCGCGCAGCGGCGCCTTGAGATCGTGGGACACGGAATAGGTGAAGGTCTCCAGTTCCTTGTTGGCGGCGGCCAGTTCCGCGGTGCGCTGGCGTACCCGGTCCTCCAGTTCCACGTTGAGCTTGCGGATCTCGTCCTCCAGGCGCTTGCGCTCGGTGATATCCCGGGATACCAACACCACCCGCTCCACCCGGCCATCCACGCCGCGTATGACGCCGCCCTGGGACTCCATTTCGCGCACCTCGCCGCCCGGCGCCAGGAAACGGAAATCGAGCCGCTGGCCGATCCCGGCGCGCACGGCTTCGCGGAAGGCCCGGCGCACCCGATCCCGGTCGTCGGGATGGATCTCGGCGAAGGCATCCGTGCCCTTCATGGCCTCCGGATCACCGAACAGCGCCCGATAGGAGGGGCTGTTGTAGAGGCGACGGCCTTCCGGATCGAGCACCGCCACCAGGTCGCCCATGTTCTCGGCGATCAGGCGGAAGAACTCCTCCTGATCGCGCAGGGCCCTCTCGGCCCGCTTGCGGCTGGTGATGTCGGTGATGACCGCGGCGCGGGCGGGGTGGCCCTCGTACTCCAGGTCGTGGGAACGGGCCTCGATGACGATCTGGCCGCCATCCTTCCTCAGATGGTGCCATTCGCCGACATACGCCAGCCCTGACAGGCGGGCGGCCAGCTCGGCGATGGCCTGTTTCTCGCCCTCGGGATAGAGGTCGGTGAGACGCAGGGACAGGGCTTCCTCCAGGCTGTAGCCATAGTGCTGGGCGAAGGCCTCGTTCACGGCCAGCAGGCGCAGGCTGCCGCGCTCGTATACCAGCATGGGGGCCGGGTTGCGCAGGAACAGATGGCGGTATCGGGCCTCGCTTTCCCGCAGCGAGGCATCCGCCCGCTTGCGCCCGGTGATGTCGGTGACGAAGGCGAAGTAGCGCTCCGGATCCCCCGAGGCCCCGGCCACGATGTCCACATGGAGTTCGACGGGCACGAGGCCGCCGCCCTTGCGCAGATATTCCTTTTCGTAGCGCACCGGCCGGCGCGCGCGCCCCAGTTCCTCCAGCGCCCGCGACTCGGATTCCCGCCAGCGGGGCGGCGTCAGGTCGCGCAACCAATCGATGACGTCCAATTCCACCCGGCTGTAGCCCACCAGGTTCAGGAAGGCCTGGTTGCAGCGCTCGAATTTGCCATCCGGGAACCCCACCGCGATGGGCTGGGAGGAGCGCTCCAGCAGGTCCCCCAGGAGGCTGGATTCCCGCCGCTGGGCTTCCAGGGCCGCCGTCGCCCTGACCCGCTCGGTGATGTCCCGGGCGATGCCCAGCACGCCCAGTAGGCCGCCGCCGGGAGCGCGCACCGGCGTCCTGATGGTTTCCAGCAGTTCCCGGTGGCCATCGCCGGCGAAGCCGACCCATTCCTCCTCGACGCGCGGACCGCCGGCGGCGATGGTGGCCCGGTCCTTGTCGCGGGAGAAATCCGCCAGATCGTCCGGCAGGAAGTCATGGTCGGTCTTGCCCAGGATGCGCGGCTCACTGGCGCCGAGGAATTGTTCGAAACGGGGATTGCAGGCCAGGTACACGCCGTCGGGGTTCTTCAGCCAGACCAGATCGGGAATGGTGTCGAGCAAGGCGCGCAGACGCGCCGCGGTTTCGGCCAGCGCCTGGCCGCCCCGCGCCAGACGCCAGGCCATGGCGCCGGCCACCAGGGCGGCCAGCAAGCCCAGCAGGCGGATGACGCCGATGCCCGTGTCGGCGCGGCCCCAGCCCCCGACCGGGGCCGCGGCCAGGCGCCAGGCCCCCCCGGGCAGCATGACCTCCGTGGTCACCGGCTGGTCGACGAAGACATCCTGGTCGCCGAAGAACACCGGCCCCGGCGAACCGGCGCCCTCGGTGGCGCGCAGGGCCAGGCGCATTCCCGGGGCGAAATCGCGCAGGCCCGCCCTGCGGTACAGGGTTTCCGCGTCGATCACGGCCGACACCAGTCCCCAGAATCGCCGCTCGCCGCCGGGCCAGCGGGGATCGATAAACACCGGCTCCCGGACAATGATGCCGATGCCGCCCTGGCGCAGGCGCAGGGGGCCGGCCACCACCGACTTGCCGCTGTCCCGGGCGCGCAGGGCGGCCTCCCGCTGGGCGGGATGGATGCGGTAATCCAGGCCGATCGCCGCCTCGTTGCCGGCCAGGGGATACATCAGGGAGATCACCATGTCCGGCGCCCCGGCGATGTTGCGCAGGGCATGGCGTTCATCCACCAGGGCGCGCGCGATGACGCTGAAACCCGCCTGGTCGATATCCGGCCGGGCGGCGATGACGGCGGACAGCCCGTGCACCAGGAACAGGTTGGCGTTGATCTCTCCCTCCACGCGGGCGCGCAACGCGGACAGGCTGGCGAGCGCCGCGTTCCTTTCCTGGGCCAGGAGGCGCTGGCGGGCGAAGTGCTCGATGACCTGTTCGGTGGCCAATACCAGCGCCACGGCCAGCAGGGCGAACAGCCAGGCCCGCGCCGGCCCGCCGAGGGCATGGGCGCCCCGTGCCGGCTCCGCGCCCGTCCCGGCCGGGCCACCCCCGGACGGCGGGGCGCTCGGCGGGACCGCGCCGGGCCGATCCCGGTAAGGGAAGCCCAGGTGGCGGAGGAAATCGCCCTCGCCGACGATCCCGGCCAGGCGGCCATCGGCGCCGACGACCACCAGATGGCGCGCCTTGCCCTCCACCATCAGGCGATAGGCCGGCGCCACGCCCAGATCCGGCGACGCGGTCAACGGCGGCCGGGTCATGATCTCGGCCACGGACGGCGCCCGCGCGCCATCCGGCCGGCACGTGGCCAGGGCCGCGTCGCGCTGGCAGAACACGCCCAGGGGATGCCGCTCCCCATCCACCACCACCAGGGCGCCGCCGCGCGTCCGCCGCAGCAGGGCCAGGGCCGCCGACACCGGGGCCTCCGGCGCCACGGTAAGGGCCGGAACGGTCATGATGTCAGCGAGCCTGGTCGTATTCATCGCCCCCCTCCCCCTCCACTGGCCGATCTTGCCGCCGGCCCCGGGCCCCATGCCGGATGGTCATGAATTTCGCTATCCGCCGGAATCCTCCCGGGAAATGCATTCCATCCACGAAAGAACACGAAAACCCAGCCGGATAGGTCCGCGCCCGCGATCGCCCTCCGGGCGAACCGGGTATGCATCGCAACCCCCGTTTTTCTTCGTATTTTTCGTGGACGACCGAGGTCGTTCGGATCAATGACCCGCCATCACCCCGAATATTTCATGAATGGCGGCCGTGGGGAAGCTCATTCGTCCCGGGCCTCGATGCCCACCAGCCGCGTGGTCGGCGCGACCCGCGCCCAGTCTCCCAGTTCCTCGTCCAGCATGGCCCGCGTGAGGGGGTTGGCCCTCAGCCAGGCGGCGGGCAGGCGCAGCCGGCAGGCGCCACCGTCGCATTCCAGCCGGAGATCCGGCAGGGGGGCATCGCCGCGACTGGCATGGAACAGGACCGCCAGGCGCAGGCAAAGAATCTCGGGCCAGTTGGGGTCGTCATGGCCGAGGATGAGCTTGTCCAGCCCGCCCCGGCTAGCGCGCACCAGGGCGGCCAGGCGGGTCTGGTCGCGGCGGGAAAAGCCGGGCATGTCGGCGTTCTCCAGGATGTAGGCGCCATGCTTGTGCAGGCCGGCATGGGCAATGGAAATGCCGACCTCGTGCAGGCGGGCCGCCCAGGCCAGCCGCCGCAAGGCATCGCCCGGGTCCTCGGCCAGATGCCCCTCCAGGGCCGCAAACAGGCTCACCGCCAGGCGCTCCACCCTGACGGCCTGGCGCGTATCCACCTGATAGCGGCGCTGGAACTGGTTGACCGTGACATCGCGCATGTCGCGGTCGTGCACCCGGCCCAGCAGATCCCAGAGAATGCCTTCCCGCATGGCGCCCTGGGCGGCGGCCATGGTATCGATGCCCAGTTCCAGGAACAGGGCCAGCATGATGCCCAGGCCGCCCGTGACCACGGGCTTGCGGTCGGCCTTGAGGCCGGGGATGTTCAGGTGATCGACGTCGCCGGCCTTGATCAGGCGCTCGCGCAGCCACTTGAGCCCGTCCAGGGTGATGGCGCCGTCGGAAAAACCGTTCTGGCGGCAGATCTCCCCCAGGGCCTTGGCGGTGCCGGAGGAGCCCACCGCCGTTTCCCAGGCGCCCGCCTGGAACTGACCCGCCGTCACCGTCCGGATCTCGATGCGGGCGGCGATCTCCGCCGCCTTCATGGCGGCCTTGTCCACCAGGCCACCGGGGAAGAATTGCCTGGAGAACACCACGCAGCCCATGCGCAGGCTCTCCCGTTCCCGCGCCTCGTAGCCGACGCCGATGATG
>WBZL01004056.1_pt1 | contig 12946 bp, 8 predicted proteins | sample 5204291 | NCBI WGS metagenome assembly WBZL01 (sample SAMN12344345, study PRJNA552823) | activated sludge metagenome | biome: Activated sludge suspended growth; feature: Nitrification reactor; material: Wastewater; isolation source: activated sludge from nitrification reactor of wastewater treatment...
GCCAGAGAGCTTCATCGTCGAGCTCGAGAAGACCGGCAAGGCCCGGCGTACCGTCGATCTGCAGGCCCCTGCCTCGGGCTACGTGCTGTCGAAGGAGGTGCTCGAAGGGCGCGCCGTCGAGCCGGGGGCCGAGCTGTTCACCGTCAACGACCTCTCGCACGTCTGGCTGGAGGCGAGCTTCTACGAGTCCGAGGCGCCGTGGCTCGCCGTCGGCCAGCGGGCGAGCCTCCACCTGCCCTACGACCGCGGGAAGAGCGTCGAGGCCCGGGTGAGCTACATCTACCCGTCCCTCGACCTTGCCACCCGCACGCTGCGGGTGCGCTTCGACCTCGACAACGCCGACGGCCGGCTGAAGCCCGGCATGTACCTCGACGTTGAGCACCAGCTCGACCTCGGCGAGTCGCTGGTGGTGCCGGACTCGGCGGTGATCGCCACCGGCCTGCGGCAGCTGGTCTTCGTGGAGGCGGCGCCCGGCCGCTACGAACCCCGCGAGGTGACCGTGGGGGAGCGCACCGGGGGCGTGGCGCAGATCGCCAGTGGGGTCGCGGCCGGTGAGAAGGTGGTGGTGGGCGCGAACTTCTTGCTCGACTCCGAGTCCCGCCTGAAGTCGGCCCTGGCGAGCGCCGGCGCAAGCGAGGGGAACCGGCCGTGATCCGCCGGCTGATCGAGCTCTCGGCCCGCAACCGGGCGGTGGTCCTCCTCGGGGTGCTGGCGCTCTGCGCCTACGCGACGACCGTCCTCGGTCGCATTCGCCTCGATGCCCTGCCGGACCTCTCCGACACCCAGGTGATCATCTATTCACGCTGGGACCGCTCGCCCGACATCCTCGAGGACCAGGTCACCTACCCGATCATCACGGCCATGCTGGGGGCGCCGCGGGTCAAGGCGGTGCGCGGCTTCTCGGACTTCGGCTTCTCCTACGTCTACGTGATCTTCGAGGACGGTACGGACCTCTACTGGGCCCGCTCGCGGGTGCTTGAGTACCTGTCGAAGATCATGCCGCGCCTGCCGGCGGGGGTGCAGACCGAGCTTGGCCCGGACGCTACCAGTGTCGGCTGGGTCTATCAGTACGCCCTCGTCGACCGCAGCGGCCAGCACAGCCTCGACGAGCTGCGCTCATTCCAGGACTGGACCCTGCGCTACGCCCTGCAGAGCGTCCCGGGGGTGGCGGAGGTGGCGGCCTACGGCGGCTACGTCAAGCAGTTCCAGATCACCGTCGACCCCAACCGGCTGGCCGCCTACGGCATCGCCTTGGGCCAGGTGGTCCAGGCCGTCGCCGCCTCGAACAACGAGATCGGCGGCCGCCTGGTGGAGTGGAGCGGTCGCGAGCACATGGTGCGGGTGCGCGGTTACTCGCGCACCTTGGAGCAGCTCGAGCAGGTGGTGCTGCGGGTGGAGGCCGGGGTGCCGGTGCTGCTGCGCGACGTCGCCCGCGTCGAGCTGGGGCCCGAGCTGCGGCGCGGCGTCGGCGACCTCGACGGTCGCGGCGATACGGTGGGTGGCATCGTCGTGATGCGCCACGGCGAAAACGCCTTGAACGTCATCGAACGGATCAAGGCCAAGCTCGCCGACCTCGCTCCCTCGCTGCCTCCCGGCGTCGAGGTGGTGACCACCTACGACCGCTCAGACCTCATCCAGCGCGCCATCGCGACGTTGAGCCACGAGCTCAAGCTGGCGATGCTCATCGTCGCCTTGGTGATCCTGCTCTTCCTCTGGCACGTGCCGTCGTCGATCGTACCCATCCTGACCATCCCGATCTCCGTGCTGCTGTCGTTCATCCCCCTCTACTTCATGGGGATCAGCGTCAACGTGATGTCGCTGTCGGGGATCGCGATCTCGATCGGCGTCCTCGTCGACGGCGCCATCATCGAGGTCGAGAACGCCTACAACCGCATCCATCAATGGCAGGAACGCGGGCGGCCGGGGAGCTTCTTCAACGTCCGCCTCGAGGCCTTGAAGGAGGTCGGGCCGTCGGTCTTTTTCTCGCTGCTGGTGATCGCCGTCGCCTTCCTGCCGGTCTTTGCCCTGGTCGACCAGGAAGGCCGGCTGTTCAAGCCGCTCGCCTGGGCGAAGAACCTCACCATGCTGCTCGCCGCCTTGTTGGCGGTGACCCTCGACCCGGCGATGCGCATGCTCTTCGCCCGCATCGACCCCTACACCTTCAAGCCGCGCTGGCTCTCCCGGCTGGCCAGCGCTCTGCTCGTCGGCCGCTACCAGGCCGAAGACCGCCACCCGATCACCCGCGCCATCCACCGCGTCTACGAGCCGGTCTGCCGCTTCCTGCTGCGCTGGCCGAAGGCGGTGATCGCCGCCGCCCTGGTGGTGGTCGGCGTCTCGCTGCCGATGTACTTCCGGCTGGGCAGCGAGTTCATGCCGCCGCTCGCCGAGGGCACCATCCTCTACATGCCGACGACGCTGCCCGGCATCTCGGTGGCGCAGGCGCTCGCCTTGCTCGAGACCCAGGACCGCTTGCTCAAGAGCGTGCCCGAAGTGGCGTCGGTGCACGGCAAGGCGGGCCGCGCCGACACCTCGACCGACCCGGCGCCGTTCTCGATGATGGAAACGGTGGTGGTGCTCAAGCCGGAGAGCGCCTGGCGGCCACGGCAGGTCTGGTACGGCGGCTGGGCCCCGGCATGGCTGCGGCCGCTGCTGCGGCCCTTCTGGCCGGACCGCATCACTTACGACGAGCTGGTCGACGAGCTCGATCGCAAGCTGCGGATCCCGGGGGTGACCAACGCCTGGACGATGCCGATCAAGGCCCGCCTCGACATGCTCTCGACGGGCGTGCGCACACCCGTGGGGATCAAGGTCTTCGGCCGCGAGCTGGCGGAGATCGAGCGGGTGGGCGAGGAGCTCGAGGGCATCCTCCGTGGCGTGCGCGGCACCCGCAGCGTGTTCGCCGAGCGGGTGGCCGGCGGCTACTTCCTCGACATCGAGCCTCGCCAGGGCCAGCTCGCCCGCTACGGCCTGCGCATCGACGAGCTGCAGACGGCGCTCGCCGCCGCGGTCGGCGGCGAGAACGTCTCGACGGTGATCTCGGGCCGCGAGCGCTACCCGATCAACGTCCGCTACCCGCGCGAGCTGCGCGACGACCTCGACCGCCTGCGCCGGGTGCTGATTCCCACCCCGGCCGGCCCGCAGGTGCCGCTCGGCCAGCTGGCCGAGATCGCCATCCACCAGGGGCCGGCGATGATCCGCGACGAGAACGGCTTCCTCGCCGGCTACGTTTTCGTCGACATCGTGGGCCGTGACCTCGGCGGCTACGTCGAGGAAGCGAAGAAGGTCGTCCGCGAGCAGCTCCAGCTGCCGGCGGGAACCACCCTCGCCTGGAGCGGCCAGTACGAGAACATGCTGCGGGTGCGCGAGCGGCTGAAGCTGATCGTGCCGATCACCCTGGCGCTGATCTTCCTGCTCCTCTACAGCAACACCAAGTCGGCGTTCAAGGCGCTGCTGATCCTGGTCAGCGTGCCGTTCTCGGCGGTGGGGGCGATCTGGCTCTTCCACTGGCTGGGCTACAACGTCTCGATCGCCGCCTGGGTGGGGATGATCGCGCTGCTGGGCCTCGACGCCGAGACGGCGGTTTTCATGCTGCTCTTCTTGGACCTGGCCACCGAGGAGAGGCGCCGCCAGGGCCAGCTCGCGAGCGAGGCGGACCTCGACGAGGCGATGGTGCAAGGGGCGGTGAAACGCGTGCGGCCGAAGTTGATGACGGTGCTGGCGGCGCTCATGGGCCTGCTGCCCATCCTCTTCGCCACCTCGGCAGGGGCCGACGTGATGAAGCGGGTGGCGGCACCGATGATCGGCGGCCTGGTCACTTCGTTCCTGCTCGAGCTCTTGCTCTACCCGCCGATCTACAAGCTGTGGAAGCGGCGCCAGCTGGGCCGCGGCCTGGACTCCGGGGAGGCGCCGGCCGAGGGGCTCGCGGGCGAGCTGGTATCCTAGCCCGCCGTGCCGGAACCCACGCTCCTACGCTGCCGATCGCGCCACGGCGCGCAGCGGTTGGTTCTCCTCGGGCTGCCGCTCGCCCTCGCCGTGCTGGGCCTCAGCTCGGTCGCGGCGGGGGCCGCGGAGTTGCTCGACCAGCTGCTCGGCAAGGGCGCCAAGGTCAGCGCCGAACAGGGCTCGGGCGTTGGCCAGGAGCCATCATCCGCCGCCGGCTCGCCGGCCAACGCGGACCTACCGCCTGGGGCGGGCGAAGGGATTCCGGGGGCCTACGAGCTGGTCCCGCGGGCCGTGGCGCTCGAGGCGGAGGCCACGGCACTGCGCAGCTCCCTTGGTCGCCAGCGCGATCAGCACCGTCAAGAGGCGGAGCTCGCTGAGGGCCGGGAACGCCTGCAGGCGCTCGAAGAGGTGGTGGAGCGCGAGACCGATGCCGGTCTCGACGGCGGCCGGCTGGCGCGGCTCCACAACCGTGCCGAGAGACACCTGCAGCAGAGCGACGAGCTGCTCGCCGCGACCTCGCGCCGCTACCGCTACCTCGAAGAGCTCGGCGAGCGCTGGCAGGACACGCGGACGCTCTTCGTCTCCTGGCGCGACAAGCTGCGCGGCGGGCCGGACTTCGCCTCTCTGCGCGGCACGCTGCTGTCCTCTCTGCGGGTGATCGCCGAGGTCGAGCGCGAGGTGGGCGACAGGCTGCCGGCGGCGATCGCGCAGCAGAACGAGGCCCGCCAGCTGGTCCGCGACAGCCGCGTTCTCCTCGATCGCATCGAGACGCTCTACGGCGAGTGGCGCCGTGAGGTCCGCCGCCGCAACGGCCCCTTCCTCTTCTCACCGCACTACGCTGCCCAGCTGCAGCAGGCGAGCCGGGCGCCGGGGGACGGCGTGCGCGAGCGCCTGAGCAGCTTGCCGCCGGACTTCGTCGAGCAGCACTGGCCACTCTTCGCCGTGCAGCTCCTGCTCGCCTTCGCCCTCGCTCTCACCGTGCGTTGGCTCGATCGCCTGGCCGATCCAGCGACCCCCTTGCACCGGCTGCTCTCCCATCCCCACGCCCTCGGCATGCTGATCGCGACGGTGGTGGTGGCGCCGGCCTACGAGCCGATGCCCGGCCTCTGGCGGGTGGTGCAGGCTGGCCTCCTCGCCGGTTCGCTGGCGCTCCTGGCGCACAGCACCTTCAGCGATCGGCGTGAGCGCTGGGGGGTCTTCCTGCTGGCTGGCGGGCAGTTGGCGGCCCAGGGCCTGGAGGCGGCGGCGCCGGCGATGCCGCTCTACCGGCTCGCCTTGCTGCTGTTGCTGCTCGCGCCGCTCGTGGCCCTCGCCTGGCTGGCGCTGGGGGAGGCGCGGTCCGCTGGCCGCCTCACTCCCCTCGGGCTCGGCCTGCGCCTCGGCTTCGGCGCCACCGCGGTGGTGCTCTTGGCCGAGGTGATCGGCTTCCACCTGCTGGCCCGCTGGCTCCTCGAAGCGGCGTTGGGTACGGTGTTCCTGGTCTTCGCCGCCAACCTGGGGATCCGGCTCGGCCGCCGCCTGCTGCGCCTGGTCCTCTACCTGCCGGGGGTGGAGAAGAGGCCGGCCCTGCTGGCGATCCGCGACGAGCTCGCCCGCCGCATCGGCCGTGCCCTCAAGGTCGCCATCTTGGTGGTGACGGGCCTCAATCTGGCTGAGGTCTGGGGCTTGGCGGCCTCGCCCTACGCCGCCTGGCAAGCCGTCATGGGGGCTTCGCTCCAGGTCGCCGGCTACCGTATCAACGCCGGCCGCATCCTGCTGGCGGCTGCCGCCCTCTATGCCTCGCTGGGGCTCTCCTGGCTGGTTCGTGGCCTGCTCAGCGAGCGGATCGCCGGCGTCGAGGGCATCGACCGCGGGATCGCCGACTCGGTCAAGACGCTGCTGCACTACAGCCTGATCACCGTCGGCTTCTTCATCGCCCTCTCGCTCGCCGGCTTCGAGCTCAGCAACCTGGCGATCCTCGCCGGGGCGTTCGGTGTTGGGATCGGCTTTGGGCTACAGAACATCGTCAATAACTTCGTAAGCGGCCTGATCCTGCTCTTCGAGCGGCCGGTGCGGGCGGGTGATGCGGTGGTCCTGGCGGGGGAGACGGGGGTCGTGCAGCGGATCGGCCTGCGCTCGACCACCATCCGCACGGTCGACCGCTCCGAGGTGATCGTGCCCAACAGCCAGCTGATCGCCGAGCCGGTGACCAACTGGACGTTGAGCAACCGCGTCGTGCGGGCCGTGCTACCGGTGGGGGTCGCCTACGGCAGCAACCTCAAGCTCGCCCGCGAGACCCTCCTCGCCGTGGCGCGGCAGCACGAGGGCGTGCTGGCCGACCCTGCCCCGCAGGCGGTGGTGGTGGGCCTGGGGGCGAGCAGCATCGACCTCGAGCTGCGGGTCTTCCTCTCCGACATCGATCTCAAGCCGCAGGTGCCGAGCGAGCTGCTGGTCGAGGTCGTCGCGGCCTTCGCCGCCGCCGGCCTCAACATCCCCTTCCCGCAGCTCGACGTCCACCTGGACGCTCCCGCCGGCGGCGAAGGCACGCCCTGAGGGCCTGGCGGCGGCCCGAGCCGCGCCGGCAGGCGTGCTAGATTCGCGGCGCAGGCGCTCGGGAGCGCACGATGCCACTCTACCCATACCTAGGAACACTGCCGCGGCTGGGCCAGGGGTGCTTTCTCGCCCCCTCGGCGCACCTGAGCGGCGACATCGAGCTGGGCGACGACGTGTCCTTCTGGTTTCACACCGCGGCCCGCGGTGACGTCAACACCATCCGCATCGGGGCCGGCAGCAACATCCAGGACGGCACCATCCTCCACGTCACCCACCTGACCCATCCGCTGGTCATCGGCCGCGGCGTGGTGGTGGGGCACAGCGCCATGCTCCATGGCTGCACCATCGAGGACGGGGCGCTGATCGGTATCGGTGCCCGTGTGCTCGACGGCGCGGTGGTCGAGAGTGGCGCCCAGGTGGGGGCCGGTGCGCTGGTTGCGCCCGGCAAGCGGGTGCCGGCCGGCCACCTGGTGATGGGCGTCCCCGCCAAGGTCGTGCGGCCGCTCAGCGAGGACGAGGTCCGGCAGATCGGTGAGATCCGCGACCGCTACATCCGCATGAAAGACGAGTACTCGGCGGCCCTCGGCCCCGGCTACTGAGCCGGCGGGCGGCCGGCTCGAGCCCCCAGATCCGAACGACAAGCAGGGCAAGGAGCGAGGTCATGGAAAGGCGTGGTGCAGGGACTTTGACGACGAACGACATCGGCCAACGGGTGTTGCTGCGCGGCTGGGTGAACCGCCGGCGCGACCTCGGCGGCGTGATGTTCCTCGATCTGCGGGACAGGAGCGGCCTCGCCCAGGTGCTCGTCCATCCACAGGACCGGCCGGAGGTCGCCGCCGCCCTCACCGAGGTGCGCTCCGAGTGGGTGGTGGAGATCGAGGGCGTGGTGACTGCCCGCGAGGCGCCGAACCCCAAGCTGCCGACCGGCGCCGTCGAGGTGATCCCGGACCGCGCGCTGGTGCTCAACCGCTCCGAGCCGCCGCCGTTCACGCCGGAGACGGCCGCCGATGCCAGCGAGGAGACCCGCCTGCGTTACCGCTTCCTCGACCTGCGGCGCGGCGAGCTGCAGCAGAACTTCCTGCTCCGCAACCGGGTCACCGTCGAGGTGCGCAACTACTTCCACGAGAACGGCTTTCTCGACGTCGAGACGCCGATCCTCACTCGCTCGACGCCGGAGGGCGCCCGCGACTACCTGGTGCCCTCGCGGGTCCATCGCGGCAACTTCTACGCCCTGCCGCAGTCGCCGCAGCTGTTCAAGCAGATCCTGATGGTGGCGGGCTTCGAACGCTACGTGCAGATCGCCCGCTGCTTCCGCGATGAGGACCTGCGCGCCGACCGCCAGCCGGAGTTCACCCAGGTCGATGTCGAGATGTCTTTCGTCGACGAGAACGACGTGATGACCTTGATCGAGGGCCTCTGCCGGCGGGTCTTCCCCCTGGTGGGGATCGAGGTACCGGCCACCCTGTCGCGCCTGCCCTACGCCGAGGCGATGGCCCGCTACGGCTCGGACAAGCCGGACCTGCGCTACGGCCTGGAGATCCACGACCTCACGGCGCAGCTCGGCGGCACGGCCTTCCGCGGCTTCCAGGCGACGGTGGCCGAGGGCGGTGTGATCCGCGGCTTCGCCGTCCCGGGGGCTGCCGAGGCGAGCCGCAAGCAGGTCGACGGCTGGGCCGAGGTGGCCCGTCGCTGCGGCGCCGCCGGCGTGCTCACCCTCAAGCGCAAGGACGGCGAGGTGAGCTTCCAGGTCAAGGGTGCCCTCAGCGCCGCCGAGTGTGCAGCGGCGGCGGCGGCGCTCGGCCTCGCCGAAGGCGGCTTGGCCCTCTTGGTGGCGGCCCCGCGCAGCGTCGCCGAATCGGCCCTCGGCACCCTGCGCCAGGAGCTGGCGCGCAGCTACGGGCTGATCCCGGACGGCGCGCACGCCTTCCTCTGGGTGACCGAGTTCCCCCTCCTCGAGCACGACGCCGAGGCCGGCCGCTGGGTGGCCCTCCACCATCCCTTCACCAGCCCCGACCCGCGCGACGTAGAGCTTCTGGCGAGCGACCCGGGCGCCGTGCGCTCACGGGCCTACGACCTGGTGATGGACGGCACGGAGATCGGCGGTGGCTCGATCCGTATCCATCGCCAGGAGCTGCAGAGCCGGATGTTCGAGCTCCTGGGGATCAGCGCCGAGGAGGCCGAGGGCCGTTTCGGCTTCCTGCTCGAGGCGCTGCGCTACGGCGCGCCGCCGCACGGAGGCATCGCCCTCGGCCTCGACCGCATCGTGATGCTGATGGCCGGGGCAGCGTCGATCCGCGACGTCATCGCCTTCCCGAAGACCACCTCAGCCACCTGCCTGATGACCTCGGCGCCGTCGGCGGTGGACGCCCGCCAGCTGCGCGAGCTGGGCTTGGCGGTCCAGGGAGGCTGAGGTTGGCGGTCGAACGCCTGGAGGAGCAGGCCGCGGGGCGCCCGACGACGCTGTGGATCGGCCCCGGCGCCCTGCGGGCGGCGGGTGAGGAGCTCGCGGCCTGGGTAGCCGGCCGCAGCCTCTTCGTCGTTTCGTCGCCCCAGGTCCTCGCCCTCCACGGCGAGCGGCTGGCGCCCCTTATGGCGGCGGCGCGGCAGGCGGTGACGCTCGCGGTGCCGGACGGCGAGAGCGCCAAGACGGTGGCCGAGGCGGGGCGGTTGTGGGAGACCATGCTCGCCGGCGGCGGCAAGCGCGACAGCCGCGTGGTGGCCTTCGGCGGCGGCAGTGTCGGCGACCTTGCCGGCTTTGCCGCCGGCTGCTTCCTGCGTGGCATCGCCTTCGCCCAGCTGCCGACGACGCTTCTCGCCCAAGTGGATGCCTCGGTGGGCGGCAAGACGGGGGTCGACTTGCCGGCGGCCAAGAACTCGGTGGGCCTCTTCCACTTCCCCGACCACGTGGTGGCGGACACCGAGGTGCTGGCCACCTTGCCGGACGCGGAGCTGCGGGCGGGCCTCGCCGAGGTGATCAAGATGGCGCTGCTGCTCGACGGCGAGCTCTTCGCCCACCTCGAACGGCACCTACCCGAGCTGCTGGCCGGGGACGCCGCCGCCCTCGCGCCCGTGGTGCGGGCGTCGATCGCGGCCAAGCTCGCGGTGGTCGCGCGCGACCCCACGGAGCAGGGCGAGCGCCGCTTGCTCAACTTCGGCCACACCTTCGGCCATGCCCTCGAGGCGGTGGCGGGCTATGCCGGCCTGCGCCACGGCGAAGCGGTGGCCTACGGCATGCTCTTCGCGCTGCGGTTGGCCAGGCGCCGGGGCCTCGCTCAGGAGGTCTCCGAGCGCCTCGCCGCCTTGCTCGAGCGGCTCGCCCTGCCGCCGCTGCCGGCCCTCGAGCCCGGCGCGCTGCTGGCGGCGATGGGCCGCGACAAGAAGGCCCGTGAGGGTGGGATCGCCTGGGTCCTGCCGACGGCGCTCGGCGCCGGCACGGTGGTGCCCGACGTCCCCATGGCCGAGGTGGCCGCCGAGCTGCCGGGCTTCCTGGCCGTGCCGTGGGACCCTTCGCCTATAATGGCGCGATCAAGGAGAGAACTCAGTGAATGACGCCGGGGCGCGCAAGCCGCTGATCGCCTCGCCTCCCCGCCCGTCCGCGGCTGGAGGGGGTGCGGCGTCGCTTGGCATCGCGGTGCCGCCCGCCGTCCCCGAGCCACCACCGCGGCCGCAGCGCCGGCTCAAGCTGGGCCACGTGCTCTTCCTCTGCCTGCTGCTCTCTGGCAGCATCCCGCTGCTGATCGGCAACTCCGTCCTCATCCGCCAGAACCGGGCGATCCTCCTCGATCTCGAACAACAGTACCTGGCCCGCTCGGCCGACAGTGTCTCCCTGCAGGTAGGCAACTCTCTGGTGGCGCGCCGCCGCGAGCTCGCCCAGGTGGGCAAGAGCCTGCTGGCCGGCCTGGGCGAGGGCGAGTTGGGGGACCGCCTCCGCGAGCCGTGGGTGCGGAGCCTCATCGCCGGCTTCCTCGACTCCAACCCGGACCTCGAGGTGGTGGCGGCCCTCGACCTCGCGGGCCAGGGGCCACGGCTGGGCCGCCGCGAGCAGCCGGAGAGCGTCCGCCAGGACCTCACCTCTGCCTTCGAAGAAGCGCGCCGACGCCAGGGCCCGGTCTACCGGCTGAGCTCCTCGCCGGCTGGCGAGGAGCCGCTGGTGGTGCTTGCCATGCCGGTGAGCGGCACCGAAGGGGCCCCCGGCCTGATGCTCGAGAGTGTTGGCCGGCTGGATCTGCTGGCCCCGATCTTCGGCAGCACCAAGGACAGCAACGTCTCCGTGCTGCTCACCGGCGCCGACGGCACCGTGCTGTGGTCGACCGCCCATGCCCAGGAGCTGCAAGCGGCCCTCGCCCGCGAGGGGCTGCTGAGCGGCATGGGCAAGAGCCCGATCAGCTTCACGCGCAGCTTCCGGGCCCGGCTCGACGGCGAGGAGCGCGACGTGCAGATGACGGTCAGCCGGCTCGCCGAGACGCAGTGGCAGCTGGCGGTCCTCAAGCCGACGACGGCGGCCTTCGCGGCCGTGCAGCGGATGGTGTTCAACACGCTGCTGTCGTCGCTCTTGCTGATCCTCCTGGCACTGGTGTTCGCCGTCTGGGTGGCGCGTTGGGTGGGCGAGCCCTTCCACCGCCTCACCGCCACCACCAAGCAGATCGCCGACGGCAAGCTCGGCCATCGCGTGGAGCTGGGCGGCCTCACCTTCGAGATGTCGGACCTGGCGCAGAGCTTCAACCGGATGAGCGGCCAGCTGGAGACCTACGTCGACCGCCTGCGTGATGCAGCGGCTGCCAACCGCGAGCTCTTCATCGGCTCGATCCGCGCCTTCGCCGCCGCGATCGACGCCAAGGACCCTTACACCCGCGGTCACTCGGAGAGGGTGGCGGCGATCAGCCGCGCCGTGGCCCGCCACATGGGCTTCGACGAGGACTTCCAGCAGCGCATCTGGCTGGGCGCCCTGCTGCACGACGTGGGCAAGATCGGCATCGACGATCGGGTGCTCAAGAAGGGCAGCCTGCTGACCGCCGAAGAGTACGACCAGATGAAGCTCCACACGGTGATCGGCGCGGAGATCATGGGGCGCATCGATCAGCTGCGCGAGATCGTCCCGGCCATCCGCTGGCACCATGAGGCCTGGAACGGCAAGGGCTATCCAGACCAGCTCCGGGGCGAGCAGATCCCGCTCATCGCCCGCATCGTCTCGGTCGCCGACACTTACGACGCGGTCACCACCAGCCGACCCTACCAACAAGCGTACACACCCGAGTTCGCGGTCAGCACCATCACCCGTCTGGCCGGGGCCCGCTTCGACGCCAAGGTCGTCACCGCCTTCTTGAGCGCTTTCGAGTCCGGGCAGATCGAGTCGGCCATCCAGAGGCCGCCGGCGCCGACCGAGGAAGTCAAGGCGAGCGCCGCGTTGATGGGCTGAGGTGCCTGCACGCCTCCACGCCCAGCGGGGCCGCTCTGTCTGCGGAGAGTCTTCGATGCCGTTCCACTACATCCTGGCCAACCTGATCGCCAACAACGAGGGCTCCGTCGGCGCCCTCTTCCTCGATCCGACCGGGGAGACGATCGACCTCGCCTGCACCGAGATCACGCCCTACCAGATGCGCATCCTGGGTGCCTACCTGGGGATCCACGTGCGCCAGCTCGAGCGGGTCCTGGACAGCAACCGCCTGGGGCGTGGCGAGATGCTGCAGATCGAGGTCGACGGCCTCGTCGTCTATGCCGTGCCCCTCCCCGACGAGTACTACCTGATCCTCGCCCAGCGCCCCCCGGCACGCTCCGCCGAGGCCCGCCGCCAGCTCGAGACGGCGGCGAGCCAGATCGTCACTGACGCCTTCGCCTAGCCCGCCCCCCAGCGCCGGCCTCGACGCGGCGCGGCCGGCCGCGCCTCACCCCACCCCATAGCGCTCGCGAAGCACGTTCAAGTGGTGCAGCTCGTGGCCGGCGAGGACGAAGGGAAAGGCCCGGACGCGCACTTCCTTGCCCGAGGCGATGCCGGTGCGCTCCAGCTGCTCGGCGCTGAGCGTGCCGAAGTAGGCGAGGCTCAGGTCCCGCATCTGCTGGTAGAGGCCGACGAGGGCGGTCCACGGCAGGGCGTCGGCCGCGGCGGCCTCGGCGTAGCCGTTCTCGTCGAAGGAGGGAAGGGAGGTCTGCTCGCCGCGGCTGAAGGCTACGGCTCGGTAGAGGAAGACGAGCTCGGTGTCGACCATGTGCCCGAGCACCTGCTTGAGGCTCCACTTGTCGGGAGCGTAGCGGTAGGCGGCTCGCGCTTCGTCGATGCCGGCGAAAAGGGTGAGGCAGCCGTCGCGCTGTGCTGCCAGGCGGCCTAGGACGTCGCCCGGAGGCACCAGGTCGACGTAGCGGCTGAAGAACGGCGGATAGTCGGCGGGCTCGGGGTGGGCGATCGGGGCACCGTTCATGCGGGTCTCCAAGAAGGAAAGGTGAAGGACGCCAGCGGCGGGCTCGGGGTTGGCGTTCG
>WBZL01004057.1_pt1 | contig 12945 bp, 6 predicted proteins | sample 5204291 | NCBI WGS metagenome assembly WBZL01 (sample SAMN12344345, study PRJNA552823) | activated sludge metagenome | biome: Activated sludge suspended growth; feature: Nitrification reactor; material: Wastewater; isolation source: activated sludge from nitrification reactor of wastewater treatment...
CGGGTCACCGGTTGTCCCACGCTGCTTCCCGCGATCACCCAGTCATTGGCCGTCGCCGGGCTGCGCGTGACCCAGCGAGAGCAAACCGACGCCATCAGCGTCTTCGTGGGGCGGATCAGCCCCACCACGATCCAGAACTGGACGGCCGAACGCCGCGTTCATCTGGTGGTGAGCCCCCGTCCGTCGTCGGTACGCGTCGGACCGCTGGTGGTCCCCGGAGCAGGTCCTTGCCTGCGCTGCCTGCACCTGGCGCGGACCGACCACGACCCCGCGTGGCCCCGGATCAGCGAACATCTGCGCCGTTCCCCTTGGCCGATGCCCGACCCCTTGCTCGTCCATCGCGCCGCCGGGCTGGCCGCACTGGCTGTGACCCGCTACGCCGAGTCCGGTGCGTCGCCGCTGATCGGGCACACGTGGACGGTGACCCTGCACGAACCGGGGCCCGACGTGCGCCCCGTGGCACGGCACCCCCTATGCGGCTGTTGGTGGCCGCCCGTCGTGATCGACTAGTTTGGCGCTGTCAGCTGGTCCGGGCCGGGGCGGGGCCGCACAGCATCGGGTAACCCTCCGCTCCGCTGGACCCGAGGGACCGGGCGGCCTTCACCTGGGCTCGCATCGTCGACTTGCCGGTGGTCAGATCCCACTGCAGCAGGTCCGGTGTCATGAAGTCGGACATGAAGGTGTTGATGAGCATGCTGACGCCCTGGATGCTGTTGAGCCACCCGGGGCCGGCATCGGTCCGGGTGGTGAGCATGAGGCCCAGTTCCCGGTTGAAGTTCAGGGATGCGTAGGAGATGTTCTCCGACCCCAGGAAGGCGTCGGTGCTGTCGGCGACGATCACCTTGGCGTGGACGTAGATCTGCTGCGTGTAGTCCTGGCTGTCGTCGGCCTGCGTCAACCGGATGATCGCCCCCGCCTTGGCGAGCTGATGGAAGGCCGGGAACCAGTTGTCGCTGATCGTCATGACGACCTTCACACTGCCGGGCTGGGCTGCCGTCAACTGTTTGGTCTTCGCCGCCAGCGCCGCCAGGATCTGCGTGTCGTTCAGTTCCTCGTTGTAGACGAGCAACGAGTCCTGAGCACTGTTGATCAGTGCGAGTGTGCGTTGCCGGGCGTTGCCCTGCACCACCTGGCCGGTGGGCGGGGTGAACGAGTAGCCCAGTGGCCCGGGATAGGTGGGGACCCCGGATACAGGGGTGGTGTAGCCGTTGGACCAGGTGAGCGGCCCCGGGTCGTTCAGTAGGCCGTTGGTGTTGGTCGCCGACGGCGTCGTGCCGGGCGGGGTGGCACCGCAGAACAGGTCGGAGACGAAGACCGACGCGATCGTGTTGATCAGGTCGGGCTCGGTGACGCTGACGAAGAAGTCGCGGGCGGCCCATTCGTCGGCACACCCCTGGTAACAACCCGATGCGGGTGCCGTGAGGCTGCTCGAGCCCCAGCCGTAGGAGTTCAGGTTGCCGGTCGACACCAGTGCGCGGGAACCGGACGGCAGGGCGGACACCGGCAGCGGCTGACCGGTGCCCGGATCGGTGGCATCTATCAGGATCGTCTTCTGATGGGTCACGTTGAAGTTGTTGTTCGCGAAGTTGACCGTGTACGAACCGGGGTTGCTCGACGCCGCAGCAGCGGCCTTCAGCGAGGCCAACGTGGCGTACACGAAGTTGAGTGACTTGCTGCCGGCGCAGGCTGATCCGCCCTGGGGCGAGGACGCGGTGCAGTTGGACGTCGTGAACGCCGGATTGACCATGATGCGGACGTCGACGCCCCGGCTGACCGCGCGCATCAACGCACCGGGGGCACCGGCCTGACCGACGATGTTCGGGCCACCGATCTCGTAGATGACGATGTCGACGGTCTTGTTGGCAGCATCGATGGCCGACATGATCTGCGCCCCGTCGTCCGGCAGTGCGTGCGTCGTCAGCCCGTCATCGCCCAGCCGGGCGCGCCCGAACCGGGCGCCGTGCAACTGCGCACGATCCAGGCGGGCGCCCTTCAAGTTGGCGTGGCGGAGGTCGGCTTTGCGCAGATCACTGCGGGTGAGGCGGGTCTTCTTGAGGTTGGCCCGCACCAGCCGGGTCTTCCGCAGGTCTCCTCGGTGGATGTCGGCGTGCTGCAGCCGGGCACCCTTGAGGTTGGCTCCCTTCAGGTTCACCTTTCGCAGCCGGGCACCGCGCAGGTCGATGCCCTTGAGGTTGCGCCCCTTCAGGTTGAGTCCGGTCAGATCCTTGCCCGCGCAGTCGGCCTGCGGTTTCGGCACGCAGACCTGACGGCTCTTGGCGGCTTGGGGACTGGGCCCGGCCACCGCCGCGGTGGGCGGAGCAGTGAGCCCGGCCAGCACGAGACCGGACAGGGCCACCACCACGATGCGTCTCATGACCTCAACGTACGGATTCCGTGTGACTGATGCCCGGTGACTGGCGCTCGGTCGGCAGTGCCCGCCCAAGTGGGACACAATGCTCACGTGGCGGACCTCCCACGCAAGACCATCACCCGCAGCGCCCGGATCGCCGGACTGCCGCTGGGGCATGCCGGGCGCGCGGCACTGGGGTTCGGCAAACGGATGGGCGGCAAACCGGCCGAGGCCGTCACCACCGAACTGCAGCAGCGCACCGCCGAGCAGGTGTTCCGGGTGCTCGGCGAGCTCAAGGGTGGCGCCATGAAGGTGGGCCAGGCCATGAGCATCTTCGAGGCGGCCCTGCCCGAAGATCTGGCCGGCCCCTATCGCGAGACCTTGACGCGGCTGCAGGAGTCTGCCCCCCCGCTGCCGGCCGAGACCGTCCACGAGGTCCTCGCCGACCAACTCGGCGCGGACTGGCGCGACCGCTTCGCCGAGTTCAACGATCAACCGGCCGCCGCCGCATCCATCGGTCAGGTCCATCGGGCGGTGTGGCGCGATGGCCGCGACGTCGCCGTGAAGGTGCAGTACCCCGGAGCGGCGAAGGCACTGACCAGCGACCTGAACCAGATGGTGCGCATGGGGCGGCTATTCGGCACCATCGTCCCGGGTCTGGACATGAAGCCCCTGCTCAAGGAGCTCCGTGAGCGGGTCCTCGAAGAGCTGGACTACCTCACCGAGTCCGAGAGCCAGCGGGCCTTTGCGGTTGCCTTCGAGGGCGATGACGACTTCCTCATCCCGCATGTGCTGGCGGCCGCACCCCAGGTGCTGGTCAGCGAGTGGGTGGAGGGCCGCCCGTTGGCGGCGGTGATCGCCGAAGGCACCGAAGCGGAACGAGACCACGCCGGGCTGCTGTATCAACGGTTCCTGCTGTCGAGCCCGCAGCGGGCGGGGCTGCTGCACGCCGATCCGCACCCCGGGAACTTCCGCATGATGGCGGACGGCCGCATGGCGGTCCTGGACTTCGGAGCGGTGGCTCATCTGCCCGACGGCATGCCGCCAGCCGTGGGTCGCCTGATGCGGATCGCCTTGTCCGGCGACGCCCAGACCGTGCTCGAGGGACTGACCGCCGAAGGGTTCGTCCGCCCCCACATCACGCTGGATGCCGATCGACTGCTCGACTACCTGACCCCGTTCATCGAGCCGGTGGAGCAACCTCAGTTCCACTACTCACGCGAGTGGCTACGCGGACTGTTCACCCGGGTGAAGGACCCCAAGGGAGCCGACTTCACCGTCGGCCTGAAGCTGAATCTGCCGGTGTCCTACGCCCTGATCCACCGGGTCTGGATGGGAGCCACGGGCGTGACCTGTCAGTTGGACGCCACTGTGCCGGTTCGGGCCGAGGTCGAACGGTGGGTTCCGGGATTCATGGACCCCGATCTGCTGTGACCGGATGTGCGGCCACCAGGGCAAGAAGGTCGGCCCCGTAGTCAGCCACCCGGTACGACCACATGCCGGGGATCCGGGACAGTTCGTCGCTCGTCGTGGGGCGGGTCTCGGCGATCGCCCGGACGGTGACGTCGGTCGCGATCACGTGGCCCGGGATCCCGTTCTCGTGTGCGCGTCGGTCACGCCATTCCAGCAGCGCCGTCAACAACGTGTCGTCGGCGTCGCCCGGACACGTGTCACATCGACCGAGAGTCCGTTCGCGCCCTGTCACGAGGGCTCGGCCGCAGACCCGACAGCGGGCCGGCGGTCGACCGGAGCCGGTGAGATCGACAGCGGCCGGGGGCTGGTCCCTGTGCCGATCGACGCTGGGCTCCGGATCGTCCCCCGCGGCGGTGGCACCGAGAGCCGCGAGATACGGCGACGGGCCGCGGCGCGAGCCGGTGGGACCGGTGACGGCCCACGACGCAACCAGTCGGTGCCGCGCCCGGGTGAGGCCCACGTACGCAAGACGCTGTTCCTCCGCGCGCGCGATGGCGGTCGTGGCCCGGACGTAGGGCAAGGTCGTGTCGTCGACACCGACCAGGAACACCGTGTCCCACTCCAGGCCCTTGGCGGCGTGCAGCGTCAGCAGCGACACTCCCGCCGGTGGCGGTGGCTCGTTGTCCGCCTCCCATTGCTGCAGCAGCTCTGCGCCGTCGCGCCCTGACGTGTGGTCGTCGAACACCGCGGCCAGAGCCGCCAACGACTCCCACCGCTGCCGCGCGGCGGGCGCCTCGGGCGGCGCGTCCTCGTGGCCCATGGCCGCCAAGGCCATCGCCATGACCTCGGTGGCCAACCCCTGGGGATGCACCCGCAGTTCGCCGCGGTATCGGATCAGGGCCTCACGAACCTCGGGACGTTCGTAGAACCGGTCACCGCCACGGGTGCTGTAGGCGACCTCACGGCGCCGCAATTCGGCAGCCAGCATCTGACCGTGGTGATGGATCCGGTACAGACAGGCGATCTCTGGCGCCGCGTGGCCCGCGGCGAGGAGACTGACGATCTCGTCGGCCAAGGCCCGCGCCTCGGCCCCGTCCGACTCATGGCTGCGGACCCGCACCATGCCACCCGGCTGGGGCGACTGAAGCCGCAGCGCTCCGGGGATGTCTCGCGCCAACGCGTTGGCCGCCGCGGCGATCGCCTGGTCGCAGCGGAACGTAGTCGGCAGTTCGACCACGGTCGCCTGCGGATAACGCCGGGGGAAGTCGGTGAGCAGGGAGGGGTCGGCCCCCGCGAACTGATAGATCGTCTGGGCCGGGTCCCCCACCACACACAGGTCCTGCCGATCACCCACCCACAGGTCCAGCAGTCGCTGCTGGAGCATCGTCGCGTCTTGGAACTCGTCCACGGTGATCCAGCGGAAGGCGCGCCGGACACTCTCCCGAAGGTCGCTGCGGGTGGACAGCAGTCCGACGGTCACCAGGAGGACGTCGTCAAAATCCATGACCCCGCGCTCGGACTTGACGATCTCGTAGTCCGCCAGGACCCGGGTGACCGCATCGGCATCCAGTCCGTCCGGGATGACCCGATCCACGCCGTGGGCGGCATAGTCGTCGGCGGTCAGACAGGCCGCTTTCAGCCAGTCGAGTTCCGTCGCCAGGGCGTTGAGGTGGTCGCGGTTGTCTCCCACCCCGCACCGCTGCGAGGCCAGCGCGAGCAGGGCCGTCCGATTCCCTTCGAGCCGGGGCATCGCGCCTCCGACAGCCTCGGGCCAGAAGTGACGCAGTTGCCGCAGGGCGGCGGAGTGGAACGTGCGCACCGCGACCTGGCCGGCCCCCAACCGATGGAGCCGGCTGTGCAGCTCGGCGGCAGCGCGAGCCGTGAACGTGACCGCCAAGGTGCGGGGTGCGTCATAGCGGCCGACGGACGTCCCGTGGGCGATCCGATGCGTGATGGTCCGGGTCTTGCCCGAGCCGGGTCCGGCGACGATGAGCACCGGGCCGTCGAGCGCCTCCGCGGCCACGCGCTGTTCCGGGCTCAACCCGGCAAGGAGATCCGTCACGCCCGCGACCAGTCACCGGGCAGTTCGGCGCCGTACCACTCCTCGATCAGCCAGCGCGAGATACTGAATCGCGGGGGAAGCCGAACGCGACCGGCAGTACACGCCTCGGCCAGCTCCGGCCGGGTGAACCAGACGGCTTCGGCGATCTCGCCGCCGTCTGGGGCCAGAGCGGGATCGGTGGTGGTCGCGTGGAAACCGAACATGAGGGAACTGGGGAACGGCCACGGTTGGCTGCCACGGTAGGTCACCGTGTGGGTGATGACCCCGGCCTCTTCCTCGACCTCGCGGGCCACGGCCTGCTCGAGGGTCTCCCCCGGCTCCACAAATCCAGCGAGGGTGGAGAACCAGCCCTGCGGCCATCGGACCTGGCGGCCCAGCAGAGCGCGGTCGTCGGGGTCGCGGACAAGCATGATCACCGCAGGGTCGACCCGCGGGAAATGCTGGCTGTCGTCCTCGGGACAGCGCCGGACCCAGCCGGCCTCGACGATCTGGGTGCGTTCCCCGCAGATCGAACAGCGGGGGTGGCGCCGGTGCCAGGTCAGCACTGCGTGCGCTGTGACCAGGGCGGGGAGATCGGCTGCGTACGGGTCGGTCAGCCCGACCTCACGAACGCCGCGCAACGGCCCGTCGGACGTTTCGAGCGAGATCGCGAAGAAGGGTCGATCCTGATCATCGGTGCCCAGGAACACCCAGTCGCCATCCCGTCCCGCGGGGAAGTCGGCCGGTGAGAGCCAGGCGGCCGAGCCGGTGTCCGGATCCAGCACCACCTGGTCGCCGACGAACACGGCGACTCGGGCTGTGGGTTCGGCCCAGAGACGAGCGAGCCAGTCGGCGTCGGAGCGGCGCTCGCCGTGGCGGTCGAGGAGCGAATCCGCGAGCGGGAGTTCGGGCAGCGGATTCATCGCCCCAGCGTAACGAGGGCTACTCACCTGTCACGGCGGCTATCTGTTGGCCAAGATCCGGCAGATCGTCGTAGATGACATCACTTCCGTCAGCCAGGAACACAAAAACGCCGCGCACCCGCTCCGGCGAGCAGCCGACCCGGCGGGCCCATGCGGTCCGGTACAACGCCAGTTGCAGCGGATCGGCACCGGCGCGGGAACCGGTCTTCCAGTCCACGACCTCCCACTCGAACCGGTCGTCGTCATCGACGCGGAAGATCGCATCGATCCGCCCGGTCACCACCAGATCGGCGAGAGCGATGACAAAGGGCTCCTCGACCGAGTGAGGGGTTCGGTCGGCGTATCGGGTCCGACTGAAGGCCGCGGTATACCCCTCTTCGGTGTGCAGCCGGCCGTCATCGTCGAAATCGAACAGCGACTGTTGCCCGACCTGATGTTCCAGCCACGCGTGGAACCGGACGCCCGTGTCGGCGGCTCGGCTCGGGCGGCGGGGCATGGGGCGCGCCGCCTGCTCCAGGTAGCGCTGGGGGTCCCGGAGCCACTGCAACACCGTGCTGGCACTGACGACTGTCGGTAGCCCCGCGGTCGGGGGCGACGCAGCCAGGTCGGCTTCCAGTGCGGAAAGGACGGTGTCCCACTCCGGCTCGCCGGCCGGTTCCCCGTGATGGTGGTTCGGCGGAATCGGCTGCAGGAGGAGGTCAGCGACGGCGCGCGGACCCGGGCGCTGGACCGCGGCCGGCCATGCCTCGAGCAACGCGGTCGCGGCCTCCCGGTCGGGGCGCTCACCCGCCTCGGGGAGCCAGGGACCCGTGTCCGGGCTGAGCCGCCGCAGGATGCGCAGGTAGTCCGACGGTCCCCGCGGGGTGTTCTGGGTGGGGCCCCACCAATGACCCGACGCGATCACCTCGGACTCGGCCCGGGTGATGGCGACATACGCCAACCGATCCTCGTCATGTCGGTCATCGCGACGGCAGGCGGCCACATAGGCGTCGTGATCCTTCGTGGTGATCGTCGTGCCCGGGAAAGCCAGCGTCAGTGCCGGGTCGGGCTCATCGGGAGCAACGGGCGGCAGCGCCAGGGCGGAGGTGACCCAGCGGCCACCTCCCAACGCAGAGGGGAAGACCGAGGTGCACCAGAACGGCAGGGCGACCACGGGAAACTCCAGGCCCTTGGCCGCGTGCATCGTCATGACCGCCACCCCAGCCCCCGACCCAGCGGTCGGCTCCTCCGGTGAGGTGGCGAAGCGCGCACAGTCGTCGAGGTACGCCACCAGATCGGCCAGTCCCCGCCCCCCGTCAAGGGACCGGAAGCCCTGACTCAGATCCACCAGCGCCGACAAGGACGCGGGGAGCTGCGGCTCGTCGATGGCAACGATGCCGGGGGCCAGCAACTCGACGACAGCACTGACTAGGTCGGGCACCGGCCGATCGGTGCGCGCGGCGAGGCCATCCAGTTCCGCCGCGAAGTCCGACAGCCGCTCCCGCGCCTCGTCAGAGAACGCATACAGCGTCGGGTCGCCGGGATCCCGGATTGCATCCAACAGGCTCACCGGGGTGCCCGGGCCACCGGTCTCCTCAGCCAGGGCGGCGGCGCGGCGCCCGAGCGTCGCCAGGTCGCGGGGCCCGATGCGCCACCTCGGTCCGATCAGGTGGTGCAGCACGTCAGGGTTCGCGTGGGGATCGACGAGGATGCGGAGCAGCGCCACCACCGTGGCCACCTCGGGCAGCCCGAGCAGATCTCGCCGCGAGGACACGTGGCACGGAACGCCGACGGTTCGCAGGTGGTCCACGACGTCGGCCACCTGGTCGTTGGACCGGCACAGGACGGCCATGTCGGACCAGGTGTGCCGCTGCGAGGCGTTCCGCAGTTCGTCGCCGAGCCACAGCAGTTCGTCGTCGCGCGTGGCCAACAAAGCGGTGCGGACGCTTCCCCCGGACACCTCGGCGGGAGCGCGCAGCGGTCGCACCTGGGAATGCACCTGGCGCAGACCGGCAGCTATGTCGTTGCCGGCGGCGAGGATGGTCGGCAAGGACCTGCGGTTCACCGTCAAGGTGTGGACCGCGGCCTCAGTTCCGTCGGCGCAGGGGAATTGGCGCGGGAACTGATCGATGTTGGTGACGCTTGCGCCCCGCCAACCGTAGATGGCCTGGCAGGGGTCCCCGACTGCGGTGACGGCATGACCGGCTCCGAACAACGCTTGCAAGGTGCGTCGCTGGGCCCGAGAGGTGTCCTGGTACTCGTCCAGGAGCACGATCCGGAATCGCCGACACATCTCGGTACTGATCAGCGGGAAGCGGTGGGCGAGATCACTGCCGAGCCGTACCTGGTCGGAAAAATCCAGCCATTCGCCCGCATGTTTGGCTGCGCGGAACTGTTCCACGAGTCCGGCCAGAACCTGCCGACGCACGGCGGCGGCTTTCATCTTCGCCAGCAGCCCGGCAGGGCCGGTCGCCGACTCCAGCAACCGCAGCAGATCAGTGTCGTATCGGCGAAGCTCGGCCAGGGCGATGTCCAGGCCCGCGCACGTGTCGTCCAACTCGCGCACCAATCGGGCCAGGTGATCCGGTGAGCCTTCCAGTCCCGTGTCATCCACCGGGTGACACGCGACGGAGTACGCCAGGCGGGCTCGTTGACCGTCTGCGATGAGCCGGGCATCGGACTCGACGCCAGTCAGGGGCCCGAACTGGGTGATGAGTTGGGCGGCGAATCCGTTGTAGGTCATGACGCTGGGGTCACCATCGTTGGCCCCGGCGTCGGAGGGGATCTTCGACGCCGCCCGGCGAATCCGCTGCCGCAGTTCGTGCGCTGCCTTGTTGGTGAAGGTCAGCCCCAGCACCTCGTCGGCACGTACCTGACCGGTCGCGATCAGCCACACGACCCGAGCTGCCATCACCGTGGTCTTGCCCGTACCGGCGCCGGCGACGATCAACTGCGGGGCGAGAGGTGCGGTCGCTGCCTGGAGCTGCTCGTCGCTCAACGGGATCCCCAGCAATCCCGGGAGCTCGCGTGGTGTGAGCGCAGTCATGATCCACCTCCCTGGGCCGGGCAGGACGACTGGAACGGGCAGGTCCGGCAACCCGCTCCTGGGCGGGGGCGGAACTGCTCTGCCCGGATCGCGGCGGCAGCGTCCGTCACGACCTGTCCGATCCAGTCGGCCCGGTCGGATAACGGAGGTTGCTCGCGCACTTTGGGAAGATCCGGTTCCTTGGTTCCCGCGGCCACACACAGGTGCACCAGTCCGGCGCCCTCCGCCGGCCGACCGAGGGCTTCCTGCAGGGCCCATTGATAGATGCCCAGCTGAACGCTGTGGGAGCTGTCCGACGTGCTGGCAACACTGCGTCGGGTCTTGTGGTCCCACACCAGCACGTGTTCTGGGTGGACCTCCACCACGTCCACCGATCCGCGCACGCGGACAAGGTCCGAGCCCGCCGCGAGGATCTGGTCGATGGGGTGTTCGGCGAGCACCGGGACCGGTCGGGTCGCCAGCCAGGCAGCCGCCCGTCGCAGCGCCAGCGCCGCCATGTCCTGCTCGCGGGCTTCGTACCAGCTGGCGTCATAACCCGACGGGGACCACAACCGATCCACCAGCGCACGGGGATCCGTGTCCGGCTCGCGGACCAGGAGCGCCGCCCCTTCGTGCACCATGAGCCCGAAATCGGCCGCCGGACTGGTCGTCCGGTCGCCGCGGGCCTCACGCTGCAACAGCCACCGCAAGGGGCATTCATCCAGCAGGGCCACGCCACTGGCGGACAAGGACAGCGGGCGGTCGGGGCGACGCAGCGGGACCGGACCGATGCTCCAGTCCGCGACTCCGGGCCAACGGCGCGGGTCGGCGCCTGGGCAGACCGGCGCTCCGGTGGTATCGCGCAACGCGCCGAGACGCTGGAGGGCACTGCGAGCCGCGGTCTCGGCCGAACCGTGCCCCACCATCTCGCTGCGCGCGCGCAAGATCAGATCGAGTGGGGTCTGCGGGGCGGCCGGGCGCCCCACCACCCGGCGAATCGTGATCCCGGCATCTGCGAGAAGGGCCGTGGGGGGATCGTCCGCGCCCCCTGCGGCACACAGGATGAGCTGCCGAGACGCCCGCCCCAGGGCCATCGTGAGCAGCCGTCGGCGCTCCGCAGCGGCACGTCGGGGCGCCATGGGCAGCAGAGTGTCGGCGGTGAGTCGTCCGGGGTCGATCAGGCCGATCGAATCTGTCGCCGTCCACGCCGCCTCGGTCAGTCCGGTCACGACCACCAGTGGCCACGAGTGGCCCGGGCTGCGGTGCAGGGACAGAACGGAGACACTGTCAGAGCGCGATGCCGCCTTCAGGTCGGGCTCAGCGGCGATCTCGTGATGGTCGATCTCGTCCAGCAACGAACGCAGCCCACGCTGACCACCCCATCGTTCCGGAGCCCGTTCCGCCAGCCGGAACAGTTGGATCACACTGTCCAGGTCGCGCCCAGCCGCGACGGCACCCTCACCGGTCGTCAGAGCGCGACGACGCAGTCGTTCAGGCCAGACATCGTCCCCGCCGTGCCAAAGGTCCCACAGGACCTCGGCGGGGGTCCCGCCGGACAGATGGCGCCGGCGCGCCCGGTCCAGTCGCCGGTCCAAGGCTGTCAGCACCCGCAACGCGGGACCTGCCTCGGGGAACTCCGACGCCGCCAGCGGGTCGCGCCACAGGTCGGCCACCGATCGGGACCGCCGCTCGCTCACCCGCAGTAGAGCACGCCACTCGCGCGGCGGGAGCCCCATCATGTCGGAGCACACCAAGTCCTTCCAGGAGGCCGGATCGCTCCCTCCGTCGAGCACCACCTCAGCGGCGGCGACCAGCGTGGCGACGGCCGGCTGCGCCGCCAGTGGGACGTCGGTGGTCGGCACGTGCAAGGGGATGTGCGCCTGGGCCAGGCCGCGCACGAGCGGAGCCATCTCCCGTGCCGGACTGGTGACCAGAACCGCCATGTCGCGCCAGGGGATACCGTCGCGATGCGCTGCCCGGAGCCGGTCGGCGAGGTGGAGGGCTTGCGCCACCGGGTCATCGAATTCGACGGCCACGAGTTGGGTCCCGACCGCCTCGTGAACGACCGCGGGCGTGCGATAGCCGAGCCCCACCTCGGCCGGCAGTCCGGCGTACCAACGGGAACCGAGCAGGTTGCGCCTTGCGTCGCGACCTGCGCTTCCGCCCCGGTAGACGCGATTCGCCCGCCGCACCTGGCAGGTGTCGGCCAGGGCGGTGAGCGCCGCCAGGTCGGCGCCTCGGTACGAGGCCATGCACTGGTCGGGATCGGCCGCAGCGACAAGAAGGCCGCCCCGCCCGGTCAGGGTGGTGACCAACTGGGCTTGCACCGGGTCCAGATGTTGAGCGTCGTCCAGAATCACGACCAACGGGGTCGTCGGCGGCGCAAGCGTCACTGCCCGGAGCGCGCGCACCCCCAGTTCGGCGTAGTCGATGGCGCCTTCCCAGTCGAGCACGTCGAGATACTCGGCCAGGAAGTCGGCGACCGCAGCCCAGCCCGGATCGTTCGCGGCGACCGCGGCGGCGCGGAGATCCCGAGGGTCCCAGCCGGTCCGACGTGCCTGCGCCAGGCAGCGACGCAGCACGCGGGCGAAGGAGCGCGTCGGCAGGGCCGGCTTCCACTCGGGGGGCCACTCCACTTCATTTCCGGCGGTGGTGAGGGTGCCGTCCAGGAGTTCGCGCACCCGCAGTTCCTGTTCGGGTCCGGTCAGCACGCGGGGTGCCTCGTCGGTGTCCGCAGCAGGTGCCGCCCCCGCCACCAGGTCCACGGCCAGGGCAGCCAGCGTCGTGATCGGCGGCACCGCTCCGTCGACCAGTGGGGCCACCTGCCCCTGCCAGGACCGGGCCGCGGTGCGATCGGAGGCCACGCCCACCACGCAGCCCGCCCCCCAGCGGTCGGCCAAGGCCGCGGTGGCGTGCACCAGGGCAGTGGACTTGCCTGTTCCCGCGGGCCCCAGCAGCAGGGTGTGCGAGTCGGTCGCGATCACGGAACGCTGAACGTCGTCCAACTGCGACGACGGGACCGCGCCGGCGGCCTGTGGTCCGGCCATGGTCCCTCCCCTCCGCTGGATGATCACCGGTCGATCGGTATCGGTCGATCAGTACCGGTCGATCAGTACCGGTCGATCAGTACCGGTCGATCAGTACCGGTCGATGATGACGATCTGCCCGTTTCCTACTTTCTGCGGACAGTGCAGCACACACCCCCGACACGCTC
>WBZL01004061.1_pt1 | contig 12938 bp, 14 predicted proteins | sample 5204291 | NCBI WGS metagenome assembly WBZL01 (sample SAMN12344345, study PRJNA552823) | activated sludge metagenome | biome: Activated sludge suspended growth; feature: Nitrification reactor; material: Wastewater; isolation source: activated sludge from nitrification reactor of wastewater...
GTGCGAGCCACCAACCGCCCCTCGATCCCGGCCAACTGCTCAGCCAGCACCTCGGTGACCAGGACCTCGTAGAGGCCCGGCGGTAGAGGCTCCGTCACGCTCACAGTTTGGTCAATGCGGCGACTCCGTGACGCCGACCAACCCCGGTTGTCAGCGCCCGTCCACGGGTCAAGCCGACCTCGATGCAGGGACGGCCGAGACTCACAAGCGAGGCCGCCACCGGATTCCCATCCACCGATCAGGCGTCGCTGCGCCCGTAACGGCGCAGGAGTGCGGCGATCGGCTCCCACGTCGGGCTGGCCCGCATGGCGGGGGTGGACTGGCCGACGACGCGGCTGAGGAGGTCGCGGATGGCGCGCTCCTCGTCGGTGAGAACGCCGTCGAGGGCCGGGTTGAACAGGTGCCTCACCGGTGTCGCCGCCATCGCGGCGACGTAGTCGAGGAAGATCTCGAGCCGGCGACACGCCGCCGCCGAGATCACGTTGGTCTCGGCACCGTCCTCCGAGAAGTCGATGAACTCGAGCTCGTTGCCCCACAGCGCCTTGAGGTACGGCTGGTTCGCCACCAGGCAGACGGACCCGAACTCCCGGGACTCGGGCATGACACTGCGGACGTCGAAGGCGATCTCGTGGAAGTCGTCGTCGGCCAGGGAGAACCCGACGAACAGCAGCGTGCGCGTCAGGAGCAGGGCCTGGAGGATCCCGCCGAGCGCCGCCCGCTCACGCGCGTGGCGGAAGTAGTCGTCACGGGTGAGGACCAGGTCGACGGGCGGGCCGGTGTCGGGCCCGGGGATGGAGCCGTGGAGCTTGAGGAGCCAGCGGCCCGTCTCGGTCAGGGTCTCGTAGGGCAGGACGACCAGGCGGCGTTCGGCGGCCGGCGGGGCGCTCACGGCCTGCTCGAAGCGACTGTCGTAGTTGGTGGTGACCGTCTCGGTCACCGGCAGGTCGGCCAGCAGCGCGTGCAGGAGCGAGTGCTCGCCGGCCGGGATCAGGGTGGCGATCCGTTCAGCCAGCTCCCCGGGCGGGAGCTTCGTCTGGATGATTCGAGCCTGGTCGCTCGGCGTCAAACCGCTGGAGGGGCTCAGGAGCGACCCGGGATCGAGCCCTGCCGCCCGGGCCAGGTCGGCGAGCAGCGTGTGCAACGACGGGAGCCCGGCCGCCATCCCGACGCCGGCGCCCAGGAAGAGCACGAGAGCACCAGCGCGTGCCTCGTCCGCGAGGGCGTCGCCCTGGGCCCGCTCCGGTGCCTTCAGCTCCGGCCAGGCGTCGTGGCCGGGATGCTTGCGAAGGGCCTGCACGGCTGAGTACGCGTCTTCGCGGTCGAGGACGACCACGACGTCAGCGTGCGCACCGGCCTCGAGGGTCGCGGCGATCACGTCGAGCAGTGCCCGAGCGATCTCGCCGGCCCGACGGGCACCGCCACCCGCCCCGGTCCCGACCAGTGGGACCGCGAGCAGCGGTCGGTCACGGCCGAAGGCGGGCGCGGTCGCTCGCGCCGCCTCGGTGACGAACCGCCGAGTCCCCTCGAGATAGCGGCCGATGTCGGCGTCGAACGACCCGATGTTCGCCGCCCAGGCCTGGTTGTGCCGCTCGACACCATGCCCGTCGACTCGACGCTCCCGGTACCAGTGGTGGACCTCCGCGACCGCCGACCGCGGCCATGGGTCGGGGAGATCCCGCAGGCACCACCGGTCGTCGAACCGGACCTCGTCCGGCACCCGGCGCCGCCAGGCCCCCGTGACGTGCCCGATGCCGTCGACGGGGAGGAGCCAGGCGTCGCAGGCGACCCGGGTGAGATCCGACATCGTCACGAACACGTGCCCACCCATCGATCCGCTCCTCTCCCGGCTGGCGGTTCCGGCCGCTCACCGGCCCGGATCGTCGCCCGTATTCAACAACAGCAGCGGCGCCGAGGGTGCCGCTGACACAGGCCCCGCTCCGACGACGGCAGTTGCTCGACAGCCTCCGGGGCCGGCCCGTTCCCCTCGGGGAAGCCGCCGCGGCGCCGCCGTCAGCCGGCGTCGAGCAGGTCGCGGGGTTGTACCCCGAGCTCGGCCATGCGGGCGACGTAGCGGTCGGCGGCCTCCTTCGCCTCGCCACGACGACCCGCGGCCAGCAGCGCCTGTACGAGCAGCTCGTGGGCGTGTTCGTCGAAGGGGTCGACCTCGAGGGCGGCGCGGGCGTGGTCGATCACCTCGTCCCAGCGCGCTTCGGACGCCGCCGAGCCGGCGAGGCGGTGGCGGGCGCTGACCGCGGCGGACGCGACCCGGTCGCGAGCGGTGATGGCCCAGTCCTCGTACGCGTCCTCGGGCAGGACGGGGCCGGAGCAGGCGGCCGCCAGGGTGGTGTCGTCGCCGGCGGCCATGGCCTCGTAGACGACGGCGAGGTCGAGGGCCACGGCGTCGAGGTCGAGGCGGACGGCGTCGCGGTCGGCCACGATGCCTCCGCCGAGGACCCGCCGGATGTTGGAGAGGACCACCGACAGTCGGGCGCTGCGGCGGGCCGGGTCGAGCTCGTCGGGCCAGAGCAGGTCGGCCAGCTCCTCCCGGGGGACGGGGCGGTCGACGGCCACCGCCAGGCGCTTGCACACCAGGCGGGCCTGACGCGAGCCCCAGGCGTTGGCGGCCACGGGCTCGCCGCCGACGATGACCCGAAAGCCGCCGATCGTCTCGATGCGCACCTCCTTGCGGCGGGGCGACGCTGGGGGTGCGCCGACGGTGGCGCCGACGAACCGCTCGAACGGGTCGATCCAGGCCTCGATGTCGCCGACGTGGGCGAAGTGGTCGTCGCCCTCGAGCTCGACGAGGCGGGCCGTGGGCAACAGCGCCACGAGCTCTCGCGCCAGGGCGACCGGCACGACCCTGTCCCCTCGGCGGTGCAGGACCAGCGTGGGGTTCCGGATCGCGCCGAGGAGCGGCCGCACGTCGATGGCCTCGACCATCTCGAGCAGCTCGGCGATCGCCGACGGGGTGGCCGACTGACGCTCGTAGCGCGGCTGCCAGGCCCGGTAGCCCGGGTCCCGGGCGACGCCGGGCGCGAAGACGTCGAGGGTGACCGTGTCGTCGGTGCCCCACCGCCGCACGAAGTAGCGGACACCGTCGAGGCGAGCGGCGCGCTCCTCGTCGGTCTCGTCGCCATGCAGCCGGGCGCCCGAGCCGAGCAGCGTGAGCGTCTGCACCCGGTCGGCGTAGGTGGCGGCGAAGGCGATGGCCACCGGACCGCCCTCGGACAGCCCGAGCACGTGGGCCCGCGCCAGCCCCGCCGCGTCCATGACCGCGCCGAGGTCCTCCACCCGCTCGTCGATGGTCGGCATGCGGCTCGCGCGGTCCGAGGCCCCGGTGCCCCGCTTGTCGAAGTGCACGACCCTGGCGACCCGGCCGAGACGCTCGAAGAAGGCCAGGTACTCGGGGCGCTCCCACGCCAGCTCGATGTTCTGGGCCAACGGCGGGACCACCACCGCGTCGACGGCACCGTCGCCCCAGCGCTGGAAGGCGATGGCCGCCCCCTCGACCCGGGCGAACTCGATCGGCGACTGGCCCCCGTCCGGCACGCCGCCATCATCGCCCACCATCCGACCGGCGATCAGCCTTCGCGGCGCCGCGACCCCGAGGGCTGCTCGAGCCTGCTGGGCTGCTCGAGGCCGGCGGGCTGCTCGAGCCGTCGCCGCCGGCGGCGCCGCCGACGCGTCGAGCTCGCGCTGACCGGCAGTCCGCCGCCGCTCGGCGTCGGGGAACCTTTGGAATTCCTTTGCACAGGCTGCCCCAAGGGGGGTCCCGGATGCTGTCCCCACCAGCAACCCACGACCCCAGGAGGTCAGCCATGCACACCATCCCCACCGTCAAGACCCGCTTCGAGCCCACGGAGATCGCGCCCGACACCTTCCTCGTGCACGATCACCACGGCGAGGGCACCGACCCCGTGTCGGTGGGCCTCAACACCATGGTCATCCGCGCCGCCGAGCCGGTCGTCGTCGACACCGGCGTGATGGAGAACCGGGACCAGTACCTCGAGGACGTCTTCTCGCTGGTCGAGCCCCGGGACATCCGCTGGGTCTTCATCAGCCACGACGACGTCGACCACACCGGCAACCTCAACGCCCTGATGGAGCAGGCCCCGAACGCCACCGTCGTCACCAACTGGTTCATGCACGAGCGGATGGGCGCCACCCTCGAGGTCCCGATCGACCGGTGGCGGTGGATGCAGGACGGCGACACCCTCGACGTCGGTGACCGGACGCTGCACCTGGTCCGCCCGCCGATCTTCGACTCGCCCACCACCCGCGGCCTGTTCGACCCGACCACCCGCGTGTACTGGGCCTCCGACGCCTTCGCCGCCCCGATGCCTCAGCCGGTCCGTCACGCCGCGGAGCTCGACCGCGCCGGGTGGGTCGCGGGGATCCACACGTTCGCCCAGTACGTGAGCCCCTGGCTCGAGCTGGTCGACGATGCGAGGTACCAGCGCACCGTGGACCGCATCGACGCGCTGCGCCCGGAGGTCATCGTCGGGTGCCACAGCCAGGTGATCGAGGGCGACCTCGTGGCCGAGGCCATCGCCGCCACCCGGGAGGCGCCGCGGGCCGAGGTGGCCCCGCAGCCCGACCAGACGGTGCTCGACGCCATCCGCCGCTCGCTCGGCGAGGCCGCCTGACGTCGGGTTCGAGTGTGCCTAGCGTCGTGGGCGTGCGGCTGCTCGCTGCGGTGTCGCTCGGCGGCGCTGGGCACCTCAACCCGATGCTTCCCCTGCTCGACGCCGCCCGCCGGCGCGGCGACGACGTGCTCGTCGTCGGGCCGGCGGCGGTGTCGCGCCTCGTCGCGGACGCCGGCCTCCCGTTCGTCGCCGGGGCGGCGCCGGACGAGGCCGAGGTGGCACCGATCCGCAAGCGTCTGCCCACAGCGACGCCAGCCTGCCGATCGCCCCCACCGACGCGCCGACGATCGGACGGCTACGCGGCGTCGGGATCCGCCTGGTGGATCCCGATGGTGTTGCCCTCGGTGTCGAGGTAGTAGCCCTGCCAGGCCATGCCGGTGAGGGCCATCTTCGGGAGCGCGACCGTGCCGCCCGCCTCGAGGATCCGCCGCTCGGTCTCGTCGTAGTCCTCGACCTGCATCGTGCAGACGAAGGCGTTGGCCCCCTGCTCGGGCGCCGGCGCCGAGACCGGCCGCTCCAACAATCCGCCGTTGATGCCGGGCTCGTCGTCGGGCCCGGTGATGACGCCCCAGTACGTCGTGCCCATGAACGCCCCGTACTCCTGGAACGACCACCCGAACGCGGCGGTGTAGAAGGCCATGGCGCGCTCGAGGTCGTCGGCCTGGATCTCGAAGTGCACGACTCTGGACATCCGGCTCCCCTTCCGCAGGACCGAGCTCCAGTCTGGCTCGCCGGGATGACCTTCGCCCCTTGCCATCGCGCCGACCCGGTGCGCGCAATGGTCCCGACGAGTCACGGGGAGGCCACGGTGATGAAGAGCGTCCGCAGGCGTCGGCGGCCCGACGGCGAGGTCGCCGCCGACGCACCGGGTTACCGGCGGTTCATGCCCGCGCTGATGCCGACCCGCAACGGCTCGGCCGTCTTCTTCGAGCAGCGCCTCCGGGTCGACGGGGCCGAGCGCTTCGTCGAGGCGACCCGTGCCGCGCACCCCGACCTCCACCCGACCGTCTTCGACGTCCTGCTGTGGGCCCTGGCCCACACCATCGGGCGCCACCCCCGCATCAACCGCTTCGTGGCCGGCGGGCGCCTCTACCAGCGCGACGGCGTGTGGATCGCGTTCACCGCCAAGACCGAGTTGAGCGACGAAGGGACGCTGGTCGAGGTGAAGCACCGCTTCGAGCCCGACCAGTCGTTCCCCGACCTCGTACGCGACCTCCAGCGGTCCATCGGCGAGGCGCGGGCCGGCACGACCGGCCCGGTCGACAAGGAGCTCGAGCTGTTCCTGCACCTCCCCCCGGTCCTGCGGCGCGGGGTGGTGCGGGTGGCCAGCGGGGCGAACGCCGTGAACCTGCTGCCCCGTGCCTTCATCGAGGGGGACCCGTTCTTCGCCAGCGCGTTCGTGACCAACCTCGGGAGCGTGGGCCTCGACGCCGCGTTCCACCATCTCTACGAGTACGGGACGATCCCCATCTTCTGCACGCTCGGCCTCATCCACGACGACGTGGTGGCCGAGGACGGCCGGGTGACGGTGGCGCGGGTGGCGACCGTGCGCTTCACCTACGACGAGCGGATGGAGGACGGCATGTACGCCGGGCACGCGCTCGAGGACTTCCGGCGGATCTTCGAGCACCCCGAGGCCGGCCCGGCCTGAGCCCACGCCTCACGGCCCGGGTGGATGCCGGCGCCGCGGGCGCCGGCTCGGGCAACGGCGCCGGATCGGTGGCCTGCTGCCCGTTCTCGAGCCGGTGGCGGCGAGGTCGTCGGTGCGGGCGTGCACCTCGTCGCCGAGGCTGACGCCGGGGCGGGAGTCGAAGGGGACGGCCGGGCGGCGGCGAGGAAGGCCTCCGCCTGCTCGACGGTGGTGGTGTCGTCCTGCCGGGGTGTGCCCTCCGGCTCCTCTCTCTGGTGCGGCCGCGCCGTGACCGCGGCGGAATATTTAGTGCTGAATAGCGTTGGGGAGGATGGCCGGATCGAAAGGACCCCTCTCATGGCCCGATACCTCACCCGGGTGGCGACGCCGCTCGCCGCCGACGACGCCTTCGCCTACATCGCCGACCTCACCAACTTCGCCGAGTGGGACCCGGGCGTCCGCCGCTCGGTGCAGGTGGCCGGCGACGGCTCGAGGATGGGCGCGGCCTACGACGTCACCGTGGCGGCGTTTCCCCGAGACCTCACCCTGCGCTACGAGGTGGTCGAGCACGACCCGCCCCACACCTGCCTCGTCGTGGCCCGCAGTTCGGCGTTCACGTCGACCGACCGCATCACCGTCGAGCCCGACGGTGGCGGGTCGATCGTCACCTACGACGCCGAGCTCACCCTCAACGGGCCGCTCGGGCTGTTCGACCCGGCGCTGCGGCTCGCCTTCGGGCGCATCGGCGACCGGGCCGCGGCCGGCCTGCGTGGGGCGCTCGACGGCACGGCGGTGGACCGATGAACGCCGCCGGCGTCGTCGACGCCGCGCTCGAGTGGCCCATCGCCCCCAGCTTCACCCGGCTCGGGTACGACCTGCGCTCCCGCACCGAGGGGTGGCGCCGCCTCGACGAGTACGACCAGAGCGGCCAGGTCGTCGTGATCACCGGCGCCACGTCGGGGCTCGGGCTCGCCGCCGCCCGCCAGACGGCGGCCAACGGTGCCACCCTCGTGCTCGTCGGGCGCGACCCGGCCAAGACCGACCGGGTGCGTGACGAGATCGCCGAGGCCACCGGCAACGAGCGGGTCGAGTCGGTGATCGCCGACCTGTCCGAGCTCGACGCCGTCGAGGCCGCCGCGGCCGCCATCGCCGGCGCCCACGACCGGGTCGACGTGCTCATCCACAACGCCGGCGCGCTCGACGCCGAGCGCACCGAGACGTCGGCCGGGATCGAGCGCACCGTCGCCGCCCAGGTCGTGGGGCCGTTCCTGCTCACCGCCCGTCTCCTCGACCGGCTCGGCGGCGAGCACGCCACCCCTTCCCGCGTGCTGACCATGTCGTCGGGCGGGATGTACAGCGCCAGCCTCGACGTCGACCACCTCGAGATGGACGCCGACCACTACAACGGCACCGAGCAGTACGCCCGGGCCAAGCGGGCCCAGGTCACCCTCAACGAGCTGTGGGCCGAGCGCCTCGCCGACCGCAACGTGGTGTGCCACGCCGTGCACCCCGGCTGGGCCGACACCCCGGGCGTCGAGCGGTCGCTCCCCCGCTTCCGCACCATCGTCGGCCCGCTGCTGCGCACGCCCGAGCAGGGCGCCGACACCCTCGTCTGGCTGGCCGCCGACCCCGGCGAGCCCGTGACGACGACCGGCCGCTTCTGGCTCGACCGGCGTCCCCGGCCGATCCACCGCCTGCCCGCCACCCGCCGCTCCGACACCCCGGAGGAGCGCGCCCGGTTGTGGGACTGGTGCCTCGAGCGCAGCGGCGTGGGGACGCTCGCCCTCCCCTGACGGGCCACTTGCAGCGCCGGGCACCCGGCGCCCACGGATGACTGTCGTACCCCCTTCGTAGCTTCGGGCGGATGGACCTCCGCCTGCCCATCACTACCGTCAATGGCGAGCCGATCGAGGACCTCGTCCGAGCTCTGCGCCCACTCGTCGGCCTGCTCTCGGCCACGGTCGATGCATTGGTACGAGGCGAGCCGCCCGACGGCCATCTCGTGCTCGTGCCGTGCATCAAGCGAGCCCTGCTTCCGATCTGGCTCGAGCTGCGCGAGTTCGACGACGCCGAGCTCGCCGACCTCACGCCAGGGGAAGCGTTCGTCCTCCTGCTCACGCTCGTCGAGGTGCTGGTCGACCAGGTCGACGAGGCGATGCAGCGGAACGCAGGGCGGTGCGCGGCATGAGCCCTCCGCTGTTGTCTGACGGCGACCACGGACAGCGGCGACTGGGCGCCGCTCCACGCCGACGGCACTAGCTGGTCGTGTGATCCCGAACGCGCCAGGCCCGTGCTCGCGGAGCTCGGTCCTGAAGCCGCGGGGTCGTCCGCAGCAGCGGCGGCACTCGGTGCGGCATCAAGGTAACTTGATCAGTGGACCCGCTCATCCTGACGAGCGCACGGCGACACGGGATCCGGACGACGACATGCTGCACGCCTACCGACATCCGATCCGAGTCTTCGTCCTCGACGACCTGACCATGCTCATCGGGCCGGGGACGGCCGGCCAGTTGCTCGAGGTCGGTGTCGCCCGAGCCGAGAGCACCGAGGTCAACGTCCACGCCATGCCCCCTCGGGCCCGGTTCCTGGAGTAGCCAATGCCCCGATCGATCCAGGAGATCATCGAGCACGCCGACGAGCTCGCCGCCCGCCTCGAGCGCTACGAGCCGTCGCCCGGCGACGAGCGTCCGGTCGAGGAGTACCTGCTCGAGCGCGCGGCCATCGCCCGAGCCCAGGGCGAGCGCCAGGTGATGGACGCCGTGACGACCGCACGCGCCCGGGGCGTGTCGTGGCGGCGCATCGGCGAGCTGCTCGGCACGTCCGCCCAGGCCGCCCAGCAGCGCTACGGCCCGGCCATCGATGCGACCTGACCGTGCATCGGAGCCAGCCGACGCCGAATGGCGCCACGACGTCTCGCACTGACATCCGTCGCCTGATCAGCAGGCGAACGACGACACGTTGGCGGGCCGGCTACCGATCCGTCACCGCCCAGGGCGGCCCGGGCGCTCGGCGGCGGCCTTGAGGGCGGCGACGAACTCCTCGAGGAACGCATCCATCTCGGGGCTGTCGGGCGGCGGGACCTCGGCGAGCACGTAGTCGACACCGGGCGCCTGCCACTCCTCGCCGCAGGCGGGGCACCCCAGCCAGGGGTCCTCCAGCACCACGTTGCCGTGCTCGTCGGTCACCTCCTCCTGCACGGCCGTGCCCACCACGGCCGGATGGTGGCCGCAGGCCGGGCACACCCGTTGCCATGGGACCCCGGCCTCACGGCCGATGGCCTCGCGCTCGTCGTCGGTCGGTCGTCGTCGGTCGCCCACAGGGCAGCACCTCATCGCCTGGCGTTGCCACCGTGCCCCCGGACGGGGCGGGTTGGCGGGCCGTCGTCGGGCCAGGTCCCTCGAGCCACTCTGGATGAGTCGCTCCCCGGGTACGGCGGCGCTGTGACACGGGGCCGGGCGCCGGGCGTGCCCGGCGCGCGGCGCGACGGCTCAACCCTCGGCGACGAGCGCGTCGAGGCAGGCGGCCAAGCCCTCGGGATCGAACACCTGGGGGTCGTGCCCCGTCTCGAGCTCCCGGTAGGCCCACCGCTCGGCCCGGGCCCGCTCGGCGCACCGCTCGATCGGGTCGTCGGCGTAGGCCTCGGCCAGTCGACCGCCGGTGCAGCGGACGAAGGCGCGTGGGATCCGGTCCACCGCGCCGTCGAGCCGCACCGCCTCCGCGAAGCTCGCGGCCGGGTGGTCACGGACCCGCGCCCGGTACCGCATTCGTCGACCTTCGTCGATCTCGCCCGCCGGCATCAGCGCCTCCCACAGCGGGGCCGGCAGGGGGACCCGCCACGCCGGGCCGTGCTCGGCGAGGCCGGCCCGCACCTGCGCACCGAACCCCGACGGGAGCAGGTCGAGCGCCGAGTCACCGTCGCGCGGGACGAGCGCGTCGATGTAGACGACCCTCGCCACCCGGTCGGAGGCCTGGTCGGCGGCGCCGGTCACGGGCATCCCGCCGTAGCTGGCGCCGCACAGGAGCACGTCCTCGAGGTCCTCCATCTCGAGCACGGACACCAGGTCGGTGACGTGGGTCGACAGCCCGATGGGCTCGCCGAGGCCGAGGTGGGCACGGTCCCCGAGGCCCGTCAGGGTCGGCGTGTGCACCTCGTGGCCACGGTCCCGCAGCGCTCCGGCGACCGCGGCCCACTCCCAACCGCCGCCCCACGCGCCGTGGACGACCACGAAGAGGCTCACCCCGTCGACGGTACGCCCGACGCCGAGCCTCCGCTCGCGACGTAGCATCGGCGGCGACGCCCGTCGCCCCCTCGGAGGTCCGCGACGCATGGTCACGCGCACGATCGACACCGACTACCTCGTGGTGGGCGCCGGCGCGATGGGGATGGCCTTCACCGACGCCCTCATCGACCACGCCGACGTCCACGTCACCCTCGTCGACCGTCGCCACGCCGCGAGCGGGCACTGGCAGGACGCGTACCCGTTCGTCCGGCTGCACCAGGCGTCGGTCTTCTACGGCGTGGCCTCGACGGTGCTCGGCACCGGGGCCGTCCAGCAGCAGGGCCCGGAGGAGGGGCTGCAGCAGCGGGCGCCGCAGGCCGAGATCCAGGCCTACTACGACGACGTCCTCGAGCGCCGGTTCGTCGGCTCGGGGCGGGTCACCTTCCTCGGCGGCCACGAGCACCACGAGGACGGCGACCGGCACCTGGCCACGTCCCGCGTCTCGGGGGAGACGGTCGAGATCGTCGTGCGCCGGCGGGTGGTCGACGCGACCTACCTCGCCCCGACCGTGCCCGCCACCACGCCGGCACCGTTCGGCGTCAGCGACGACGCCCGGGTGGTGCCGGTCAACGCGCTGGCCCGCCTGGACGAGGCGCCCGCGGCCTTCGTGATCGTGGGCTCGGGCAAGACCGCCACCGACGGGATCGTGTGGCTGCTCGCCAACGGCGTCAACCCCGACCGCATCACCTGGGTGCGGCCCCGCGACCCGTGGATGCTCAACCGCGCCGTCGTCCAGCCCGACCCGGTCGTGGCCTTCACCCTCGCGGCGGACGTCATGGAGGCGGCGGCCGCCGCCGACTCGCTCGACGACCTCTTCCTGCGCCTCGAGGACGCCGGCGTGATGCTGCGGGTCGACCGCGACGTCGTGCCCACGATGGCCAAGACCCCGACGCTCGGCGCGTGGGAGCTCGACCTGCTCCGCACCGTCGAGCGGGTGGTCCGCCTCGGCCACGTGCGGCACGTCTCCGCCGGCGAGCTGGTCCTCGACCGCGGGACCGTCGCCCTCGAGCCGGGGACGCTGGTGGTCCACTGCGCCGCCTCGGGCCTCCGCTACCCGCCGCTGGTCCCGGTCTGGGGGCCGGACCGCATCCGGATCCAGACCATCCGGAGCGGGTTCCCGTGCCTCAACGCCGCGCTCACCGGCTACCTCGAGGCCACGCGCGACGACGACCGTGAGCGCAACCGCCTCTGCCCGCCCAACACCCTGCCCGACGACCCCGGGAACTGGGCCTGGATGCAGGCCCGCGGCGCGGAGACCAACCGGCTCCAGGCCGCCGAGCCCGACATCGTCGAGTGGGCCAACGGCTGCGCCCTCAACCCGGCCCGCGTCGAGCCATCCCGACGCGACGACCCCGCCGTGGGCGAGGCGATGGCACGGGCGGCCGCCGCCCGTGAGCGCGGGCTCCCGCGGCTCACGGCCCTCGCCGTCGCGCCGACCGCCTGACCGACGCCGGCCAACGACGACGCGATCGGCTCCGTTCCGGTCACGGGTTCGAGACCCACCACCGCCTCCCGTTCCCGTCAGGGGAACGGGAGGCGGTGGGTCATCGAAGTTCGGTACCGGCGACGTCGAGGACGAGCTTGCCCACCGCCGCCCCGGCGGCGACCTCGGTGAGCGCCGCGGGCAGGTCGGCGAAGGACACCACCGTCGGTCGGGCCCGGAGGGCGCCCGCCTCGGCGAGGGAGAGGAGCCGTTCGTGGGCGGCGAGCTCGTCGTCCCGGGGCCAGCCGGCGGCGAGGACGCCGAGCAGCGACTGGTTGCGGGCCACGAGGGTCAGGGCGTCGGCGCGCACCCACTCGCCGCTGGCGAAGCCCACGGCCAGGAACCGGCCCCGCGGCGCCAGCGCCGGCCAGAGGGAGTCGGCCAGCGCGCCGCCCACCGGATCGAACACCACGTCGGCGCCCCGGCCGGCGGTGACGTCGAGCACGGCCTCGGCGACGGGCGCCTCGGCCCGGTCCACCACCACGTCGGCGCCCGCCGCCGCGCAGAGCGCGCGCTTCTCGGGACCCGAGGCGACCGCGATGACCCGCGCCCCCAGCGCGTGGGCCAGCCGGACCGCGGCGATCCCCGAGCCGCCGGCGGCGCCCAGCACGACCACCGTCTCGCCCGCCTCGACCTCGGCGCGGCGCACCAGTGCGGTCCATGCGGTCGAGTACCCGATGCGGAAGCCGGCCGCCTCGGCGTCGGACATCTCATCGGGCACCCGGAAGGCGTTCGCCGCGGCCACGACGGTGACGTCGGCGAACCCACCCCGTCCGTCGACGAAGGCGGTGACCCCCATGACCCGCCGACCGGGGGCGAGCGCCGGGTCGTCCACGCCGGCGCCGACGGCATCGACCACCCCGCACACCTCCTGGCCGGGCACGAACGGCAGCGGCGGG
>WBZL01004065.1_pt1 | contig 12933 bp, 8 predicted proteins | sample 5204291 | NCBI WGS metagenome assembly WBZL01 (sample SAMN12344345, study PRJNA552823) | activated sludge metagenome | biome: Activated sludge suspended growth; feature: Nitrification reactor; material: Wastewater; isolation source: activated sludge from nitrification reactor of wastewater treatment...
CCGCCACGCTCCAGCGTGGCCCGTAGTTGAAAGAGCCGGCGACCGTGAATCGGTCGTCACCCGGTCGGTTGCGGGGTGAAAGGGCGACGCAGCCGTCGGAAGTTACGGAGGATGTTGGTCTGCTCGGCCACGCTGGAGCGTGGCGGTCCAGGAGCCGACCATCGCACCGGGATGTGGGTAACGGGGAGCGCCGGAGCATGGCGCTCCGGGAAGGCCGGACCGCCACCCTCCCGTGTGGTCGGCGAGACGAAGACTTTTCGCGGGGGTTGAAGGCTGCGTCGGCCTTCGGGCGCGCAGGCGATCACTTGGGACCGAGGTGCTTCTTCAGGAAGGCGAGGATCGACTCCAGGGCGCGGATGCGGTTCTCCTTTTTCCGGAAGCCGTGCCCCTCATCCGGGAAGAGGAGGTATTCGACTTCGGCCCCGCCCTTCTTCGCGGCGTTGACGAGTTCCTCGCTCTCCGCTTCCAGGACCCGCGGGTCGTTCTTGCCCTGCACGACGAGCAGCGGCCTCTTGATCCGGTCGGCGGCGAAGAGCGGCGAGATCGCCTTCAGGCGCGCGGCGTCCTTCTTCGGGTCGCCGAGTTCGTCGTAGAGCGCCTTGCGCTGAGCTTCCCACCACGGCGGGATGCTCTCGAGCGTGCGGACCCAGTTCGTGACACCGAAGAGGTTGATGCCAGCGTCGAACGCCTCGGGGTGGAAGGCCATCGCCGCCGCGACGAGGTAGCCGCCGTAGGAGCCACCGAGCACCGCGACCTTCTTCGCGTCGACCCAGTCGAGCTCCGCGAGGTACTTGCGCGCCCACACGACGTCCTTCAGGTCGCCGTCGCCGTGGTTCTTGTCGTCCCGCGCGTAGAAGGTCTTCCCGTACCCGCTGCTGCCGCGGTTGTTCACCGCCAGCACGCCGAAGCCCTGGTTGCAGAGCGCCTGGAGATCGGCCTGCCACCCGATCCGGCACTGACCACCGGGGCCGCCATGCAGCCAGACCACGACCGGGACCTTGCGCTCCCGCGAGGCGACGAGAGGCTTGTAGAGGAGCGCCGGGATGCGCTCGCCGTCGAAGCGCTCGTAGCGGACCGGCGTCGAGAGGACGAGGCTTTCGGGGTTCAGCTCCGGGGGAAGCGCCCGCGTGAGCCGCACCGTCTTCTTCGTCGAGAAGTCGACGACATGCACGTCGACGGGTGTGGTATCGGAGGCCACGGAGAGCGCCATCAGGCTCGCCGAGCGCGAGAACGCCACGTCGACGACGTCGCCCTCAATCGTCTCCGGCATCTCGACGTCCTGGTTCGAGCGGAGATCGGTGACCGTGATCCGGGTCCGCGCGTCGTCATTGACGGAGACGACGCGGTAGCGGCCGTTCTTCGAGAACTCGACCGAGCTGACATCCGCGGGCACGTCGAGAACGACGCGATGGCGGTCCGAATCGAGCTCGACGACGTAGAGCCGCTGCCACTCGCTCTCGGCATCGCTCGTGTAGTAGAGCGAACGGCCGCCCGGCGCGAACGCGAGCGCGTGATGGAGCACCTCGCCCTTGTGGCTGGTCACGAGCTTCGGGGGCTTCTTGCCGTCCAGCGCCAGCACGTAGAGGTCGTTGTTGCGCCGCGTGTCGAGCTTCTCGAGCGCGACACTCTTCCCGTTCGGGCTGACCGCCGCGATCCGGAAGCCCTGGTCGTTCTTGAAGACGAGGTCGCGGGGATAGCGCTCGGCGTCCTTCCCGGTGTCCCCGCCGAGGTCCCGGTAGCGGAAGAGATCGAAGAACTTCGGGTCGCGCTCGTTGGTCGCGATGAAGAAGCTCCGGTCGTCGTCCGCGAAGCCGTACCACATCGCCTTGAGCTTCTCGCCCGGCGTGAGGTCGATGGCGCGGCCATCGCTCTCCCGCACGTAGACGTGGTGCAGTTCGTTGCCGCAAACTCCAAGGGTTCGCCGAATGCCGCCTACGCCGGCAGCGTGCCCTACCTGATGCTGGCGGGCAACCTGGTGGCCGGCTGGCAGCTTGGCCGCGCCCTGATCGCTGCCGAACAGCAGCTGGCGGCCGGCCAGCACCCGGCGTTCATGAAGGCCAAGATCACCACTGCCCGCTTTTATGCCGACCACATCCTGACCCGTGTGCCCGGCGTGCGCGATGCCATTGTCGAGGGCGCCGACAGCGTGACGGCGCTGGCGCTCGATGCTTTCTGAGATTGCTATTTAAATAGTAGCTGTTGGCGCTTGCTGGACAAGCGTCAGAGGCGTATTCAACCCTTATTCGAATTTCCAAAGGTTCAACATGTCCCGACTGCCTCCTGTCCTGCAAGGCCTGAAGTTCCCGGTGATCGGCTCGCCCCTGTTCATCATCAGCAACCCCAAGCTGGTGATCGCCCAGTGCACCTCGGGCGTGGTCGGCTCGATGCCGGCGCTCAACGCCCGGCCAGCGGCGCAGCTGGAGGAATGGCTGGCCGAGATCACAGAGGCGCTGGCGGCGTGGGACCGGGCCCACCCGGACAACCCGGCCGCCCCCTTTGCCATCAACCAGATCGTGCACAAGAGCAACGACCGCCTGGAGCACGACATGCAGGTCTGCGCCAAGTACAAGGTGCCCATCGTCATCACCAGCCTGGGCGCGCGCGAGGACGTCAACCAGGCGGTGCATGCCTGGGGCGGCGTGGTGCTGCACGACGTCATCAACAACGTGTTTGCCCACAAGGCGATCGAAAAGGGCGCCGATGGCCTGATCCCGGTGGCTGCCGGCGCCGGCGGCCACGCCAGCGCCAAGAGCCCGTTCGCCATGGTGCAGGAAATCCGCGAATGGTTCGACGGCCCGATCGCCCTGTCGGGCGCCATCGCTTCCGGCGGTGCCATCCTGGCGGCGCAGGCCATGGGCGCCGACTTTGCCTACATCGGCTCGGCCTTCATCGCCACCGAGGAGGCGCGCGCCGTCGATGCCTACAAGCAGATGATCTGCGACTGCGATTCCGACGACATCGTCTACAGCAACTTCTACACCGGGGTGCTGGGCAACTACCTCAAGGGCAGCATCCGCAACGCCGGCATGGACCCGGACAACCTGCCGCAGAGCGACCCCAGCAAGATGAACTTCGGTGGTGGCGGCGGCGCCAAGGCCTGGAAGGACATCTGGGGTTGCGGCCAGGGCATTGGCGCCATCCGCCAGGTGGTGCCGACCGCAGTGCTGATCGAGCGCTTCAAGCGTGAGTACCAGCAGGCGCGCGAGCGGCTGGCGCTCTGATCGAACGGCGCACCCTCACAGCCACAGCAGAAAGCCCGGTCATGCCGGGCTTTGTTGTGACGAGGAAGGCCCCTGGGGGCGCCGGGCTGCAGGACAGGGTCAGAGACGCAGGCCCAGCGCCACCACGGTGCTGGCCGGCTTGGCGCGCCGCGGCTTGCGCGCGCTGGCGCCCGGGCGCGGCGCCGCAGGCGAGGGGGCTGCTTCAGCCACGCGCTGCTGGATATGGGCCAGCGCCTCTTCCACCTGGTCGATCAGGATCAGGCACAGACCGCCAGGCTGGAGTCGGCCCAGCGCGCGGTCGATGGCCTTGAATTCGCCACGGATTTCCTCCACGTGCCGGGTGCGTGTGGCGCCTTCCAGACCCTGGCGCAGCAGCGCCAGCACCTCGCCGTCCTGCCGGCCACGCTGGCAGGCGTCCTGGTAGAGGATGACGTCGTCAAAGGCGGCCCCCAGCAGGCGGGTCTGACCGCGGATGTCTTCGTCGCGGCGATCGCCTGCGCCGCTGATCACCACCGAGCGGCGGCTGGCCGGCATGTTCTGCACGCCGGCCACCAGGGCAGCGATGGCGTCCGGGTTGTGGCCGTAGTCGGCGATCAGGGTGGCGCCGCGGTAGTCGAACACGTTGAAGCGGCCGGGCACACCGTGCAGGTCGCTGATGAAGCTCGCCAGGCCTTTCTGGATGGCGTCCCAGGACACACCCAGCGCCCAGGCCGCCGCCACCGAGGCCATGCAGTTTTCGACCTGGAAGCCGATCTGCCCCTTGCGGGTCAGCGGCACACGCGACAAGGGCAGGCGGCGCAGGCTGTCGCCTTCGGCGCAGACGATGTCGCCGCGGTCGACGAACACCACCCGCTTGCCCTGGGCCCGGTGCGTGGCGATGACCGGGTGGTGGCCGTCCAGGGCAAAGTAGGTCACCTGACCGGGGCAGTGCGGCGCCATCGCCACCACCGCCGGGTCGGCGGCGTTGAGCACCGCGGTGCCGGTGGGCGCGACGTTGAGCACGATCACGCGCTTGAGCACCTTCAGGTCTTCCAGCGTGGTGATGTAGTTCAGGCCCAGGTGATCGCCGCCGCCCAGGTTGGTGACGATGGCGACGTCGCACTGATCGAAGGCCAGGCCTTCGCGCAGCATGCCGCCGCGCGCGGTTTCCAGCACGGCGGCATCGACATCGGGGTGGGCCAGCACGTTGCGCGCGCTGCGCGGTCCGGAGCAGTCGCCGGAGTCGATCTGCCGGCCATTGACGTAGACGCCGTCGGTGTTGGTCATGCCCACCCGCAGACCGCTGGTCTTGAGCAGGTGCGCGGCCAGGCGCACGGTGGTGGTCTTGCCGTTGGTGCCGGTGACGGCGATCACCGGGATGCGGCCATTGCCACCGTCAGGGAACATGTGGTCGATCACCGCCTGGCCGACGTCGCGGCCCTTGCCGTAGGACGGGCTCAGGTGCATGCGCAGGCCGGGCGCGGCGTTGACTTCGACGATGCCGCCGTTCTGCTCTTCCAGTGGCTTGATGACCGTCTCGCACACCACGTCGACGCCGCAGATGTCCAGGCCCACGGTCTGTGCGGCCTCGATGGCCCGCGCCGCCACCAGGGGGTGGACGCTGTCGGTCACGTCGGTGGCGGTGCCGCCGGTGGACAGGTTGGCGTTGTTGCGCATCACCACGCGCTGACCTTTGGTGGGCACGCTGTCGGGCGTCAGGCCCTGGGCCGCCAGGCGAGCCTCGGCGATGGCGTCGATGCGGATCCTGGTCAGCGAGGTGCCGTGACCTTCGCCACGGCGCGGATCCTTGTTGACTTCGGCCACCAGTTCGCGCACCGTGTGTTCACCGTCACCGACCACCAGCGGCGGCTCGCGGCGCGCTGCCGCCACCAACTGGTTGCCTACCACCAGCAGCCGGAAATCATGGCCGGGCAGAAAGCGCTCGACCATCACCGTGCCGTACTGGGCCGCGGCCTGGTAGGCGATGTCGAAGTGCTCGCGATCAAGGATGCCGACGGTCACTCCCTTGCCCTGGTTGCCATCCTGGGGTTTGACCACCACCGGCAGGCCGATCTCCTGCGCGGCTGCCCAGGCGTCCTGCAGATCGCTGACCGGGCGGCCCAGGGGCACGGGCACGCCGGCGGCGTGCAGCAGCTTTTTGGTCAGGTCCTTGTCCTGGGCAATCGATTCGGCAATCGCGCTGGTGCCGTCGACTTCGGCCGCCTGGATGCGCCGCTGGCGACTGCCCCAGCCCAGCTGCACCAGACTGCCGCGCGTCAGCCGCTTGAACGGGATGCCACGCCGCACGGCGGCGTCGACGATGGCGCCGGTCGAAGGGCCCAGGCGCTCGTCTTCGTCGAGTTCGCGCAGTTCGGCCAGGGCGGCGCCGACATCGAACTGGCCGCCTTCAGCTGCGGCGCGGCACAGCAGCTGGGCCTTGTCGAAGGCCAGGCGGCCCACGGCTTCTTCGGTGTACTGGACGGCAACCTGGTACGTGCCTTCGATTTCGGTCGGTGTGGTGCGGCTGAACGTGACCGGGCAACCCGCCTGAGCCTGCAGGGCCAGGGTCACCAGCTCCAGCGCGTGGGCCATGGACAGGGGCGTGCTGGGCGCCGCGGGCTGGTTGACCTGAAGCGTGCCTACATGGGGAAACAGCTCACGCAGGCGTTGTTCGAAGGTGGGCTGTTGGTGCAGGTCGCGCTCGGCTGCGTCGCAGGTGACCACGGCCTCGATGGCCGTGTGGCGGCTCCACAGGTTGGGGCCGCGCAGCGCGCGAATGCGGGTGATTTCCATGATGGTCCTGGAAGGAATGGGCTGATCTACGCAACGGCTGAGCCGGTGGCTCAGTGGACAGCGCCGGCCGGTGCCGCTTCACAAAAGTGCAACAAACCGGCACGGATCAGCTCCACCGGCACGCCCAGCGACCAGGCCGTGGCGACGGCCGCCAGCACATGCGGGCGCACGTCGGCCGGCGGTTCCTGGGCGATGGCGGAAAACTCGGGCGCCGACAGGTTGACCAGCGCAAACTCCTCCGGGCCTTGCGCCAGCACGATGCGATCGCCGCGGGCCAGGGCGACGCGGCCCTTGCGCGCGCGGTGCGCCTTCAAGGCCGGGCTCTGCGGGTCGAGGCTGTAGAGCAGCACTTCGCCGTCGGCGTAGTCGGCCAGCGCCAGCACTTCGGCGTCGTCGGCGTTCAGCACCGCCGCCCCTTCGGGCAGCACCACGTCGACCTGGGTGCGCACGATGTTGGGCATCTGGTCGGCCTCGGTGATGTACAGATCCTCCAGGCCCTGCGGCCCGGGCATGCACATGACCACACCGACCTGGCAGCGGTCGTAGGGCAGGCCTTCGGTCAGGATGTGGCGCGGCGAGGTTTCGAACACGGCGGCCTGCACCGTGCGGTTGATGAGCATCCGCTCACCGATGTCGTAGCCCAGCGCACCGCCGCTCGCCAGCCGGCGCTGGCCGAGGAACAGGCCATCTCGGCAGCCCAGTGCCGTCTGCAGGCCGTGCAACTGCATCAGGGCGGCGGTCAGGCGCGCCGCCAGCGCGCTTTCGCCGTCGCCGATGATGCCGACGATCGGAATGCGCCCGCTGGCTCCGGCGGGGAACAGATGGTTGACGATGGCGTCGCCCACCGGCTGGGCGCGGCCGATGGCCGGTTTGAGGTGCATCAGCAGGCCGGGCCCGGCGTTGACTTCGACGATCGCGCCGCCCTGCGGAATCAGCGGCTGGCCGATGTCTTCGGCCACCAGGTCGATGCCGGCGATGTCCAGCCCGACCACGCGGGTGGCCATTGCCACCAGCTCGGCCACGTCGGGGTGCACCTGCCCGGTGACGTCGATCGACATGTTGCCGGTGCGCTGCACCTCCGCCGATTCGCCGCGCGGCAGCACGCTGTCGATGCCCAGGCCCTGGCGCTCCAGCAGCAGCAGCAGCACCGGGTCGTCGTGGCGCAGGGTTTCCAGCGGCAGATGTTCTTCGACGCCGCGCCGCGGGTCGGTGTTGACGTGGGCGTCGATGAGCTGGCCGATGCTGGAGCGACCATCTCCGCTGACGCGGATGATTTCGCCACGCGTGGCCGCCACCACCTTGCCACCGACCACCAGCAGCCGGTGCTCCTGGCCGGGAATGAAGCGCTCGACGATCACTTCGGAGCCTTCCTGTTCGGCGGCGGCGAAGGCGCGCACGACCTCGTCGCGTGTCTTGAGGTTCAGCGACACGCCGCGCGCATGGTTGCCGTCCGACGGCTTGACGGCCACGGGCAGGCCGATGTCCTCGGCGGCGTCCCAGGCGTCGTCGGCACTGCTGACGGTGCGGCCCTCGGGCACCGGCACGCCGGCGGCCGCCAGCAGCTGCTTGGTCAGGTCCTTGTCGCTCGCAATGCCTTCGGCGATGGCGCTGGTGCGGTCGGTTTCGGCGGTCCAGATGCGGTGTTGCGCGGCGCCGTGGCCGAGCTGCACCAGGTTGCCGTCGTTGAGCCGGATGTTGGGAATGCCGCGTTCCACCGCGGCGTCGACGATGCAGGCCGTGCTGGGCCCCAGGCACTGGCGATCGACCATCTCGGTCAGTCGGGCGATGGTGGCGGCGACGTCGTAGGGGCGGTCGTTGATGGCCGCCATCACCAGATCGCGCGCCGAGGTGATGGCCAGCCTGCCGACGGCTTCGTGACGGGTGCGGATGACCACCTTGTAGACGCCACGCTCGTGCGTCATGCGGGCCTTGCCGAAGCCGGTCTTCATGCCGGCCTGGGTCTGCAGTTCGAGCGCCACGTGCTCCAGGATGTGGCCCGGCCAGGTGCCGTCGCGCAGGCGCATCAGAAAGCCCCCGCGACGGCCGACGCTGCAGCGGTGCTCGATCAGACCGGGCAGCCAGGCCGTCAGGCGGTCGTAAAAGCCGGGCAGGGTGTTGGAGGGGAAGTCTTCCAGTTCGCCGATGTCGACGATGGCCTCGATCACCGCGCGGTAGGTCCAGATGTTGGGGCCGCGCAGATGCGCCATGCGGCGGATGATGATGTCGGCGAACTGGCGATCGGGCGGTGCGGCCGACGCCGGCGCCAGTTCGGCGGCGGCTTGTGGGGCGCGGACATACAATCCGCCACCGTTTGCCGAGCCGTGTTCGTGTTGATCGATTCGCCTCATGGGGCCCTGCGCTCGCTTTCCGTGTTTCGTTGCTGTCTGAAGGGCTGCCTTGCCGGAACCCACGTCGTCCGATCCCCGCCTGGCCATGCCGGCGGGTGACCCCGCGCCTGCCATCGAAGAGGCGCCACCCCTGCGACCCACAGAAAACGTGCTGGGCTCGCTGGACGTTGACCTGACGCGCCAGCTGCGCTTTGGGCGCGGGGTGATTCTCATTACAGATCAACGGCTTGTCACGCGGTTTCCGGATGCAACCGGCTGGCAGGCCTGGGACTTGCACCCCGGGCTGTCGCTGGCGCACCACGACCACGCCGGGGTGGGCACGCTGGAGCTGCACGACGCGCAGGGAAGGCTGGCGGTCTGGCGCTACACCCTGGGGCACAACCCGGCGGCGCTGCGCCTGCTGGGGCAGTTCGAGCGCGCCCGTGAGGCGCTGGCCGGCGGCGCGCCGTCGGCCAGCGAGGACGTCGCCCCGGCCGACCAGGCCGAGGATGAAGAGGGCGTGCCCGACCAGCCGCCGTCCACCTGGACCCTGCTGCGCCTGTGGCGCTTTGCCAGGCCCTACCAGTGGCAGCTGCTGGCCGGTTTCGTGCTGATGCTGGCGGCCACCGCCGCCACCCTGGTGCCGCCCTACCTGACCATGCCGCTGATGGACAAGGTGCTGATCCCGTTCCAGAGCGGCCAGCAGATCGACACCGGCTACGTCGCGCTGCTGCTGACCGGCCTGCTGGGGTCGGCCTTGCTGGCGTGGGGCCTGGGCTGGGCCAAGACCTACATCCTGGCGCTGGTGTCCGAGCGCATCGGTGCCGACCTGCGGACAATCACTTACGAACACCTGCTCAAACTTTCACTTGAATATTTCGGTGGCCGGCGCACGGGAGACCTGATGGCGCGCATCGGTTCGGAAACCGACCGCATCAACATTTTTCTGTCGCTGCACCTGCTGGACTTCGCCACCGACGTGCTGATGATCGCCATGACGGCGGCGATCCTGTTTTCCATCGACCCGACGCTGGCGCTGGTGACCCTGGTGCCGCTGCCGATCATTGCGTGGCTGATCCACGTGGTGCGCGACCGCCTGCGCACCGGCTTCGAGAAGATCGACCGCGTCTGGTCGGAAGTCACCAACGTGCTGGCCGACACCATTCCGGGTATCCGCGTGGTCAAGGCCTTCGCCCAGGAAGACCGCGAAGCGAGTCGCTTTCGCGATGCCAACCGCCACAACCTGGCCGTCAACGACCGCCTGAACCGCCTGTGGTCGCTGTTTTCGCCCACCGTCACGTTGCTGACCGAAATCGGGCTGCTGATCGTCTGGGCCGCCGGCATCTGGCTGGTCAGCCAGCAGCGCGTCACGGTGGGGGTGCTGACGGCGTTTCTGGCTTACATCGGGCGCTTCTACACCCGGCTCGATTCGATGAGCCGCATCGTCTCGGTGACGCAGAAGGCGGCCTCGGCCACCAAGCGCTTCTTTGAAATCCTCGACCATGTCTCCAGCGTGCCGGAGCCGAAAAACCCCGTGCCGCTGCCACGCGTGCAGGGCCGCATCGACATCCGCAGTGCGGCGCTGCGCTACGGCAACCGCTCGGTGCTGCGCGGCCTGGACCTGCACATCGAACCGGGTCAGATGATCGGCCTGGTGGGCCACAGCGGCTCCGGCAAGAGCACGCTGGTGAACCTGATCTGCCGCTTCTATGACGTGAGCGAGGGCGCCATCGAAGTCGATGGCGTGGACCTGCGGCAGGTGCGGGTGGCCGACTGGCGCCGCCACATCGGCCTGGTGCTGCAGGAGCCCTACCTGTTTTTCGGCACCATCGCCGAGAACATCGCCTACGGCAAGCCCGACGCCACGCGCGAGGAGATCGTGGCCGCCGCGCGCGCCGCCCACGCGCACGAGTTCATCCTGCGGCTGCCGCAGGGCTACGACTCGCTGGTGGGCGAGCGCGGCCAGGGGCTGTCGGGCGGCGAGCGCCAGCGCATCAGCATCGCCCGCGCGCTGCTGATCGACCCCAAGATCCTGATCCTGGATGAGGCCACGGCCTCGGTCGACACCGAAACCGAACGCGAGATCCAGAAGGCGCTGGACAACCTGGTGCGTGGGCGCACGACGATTGCCATCGCGCACCGCCTGTCCACGCTGCGCAAGGCCGACCGGCTGGTGGTGATGGACAAGGGCGTGAAGGTCGAGGAGGGCACGCACGAAGTGCTGCTGGCGCGCCGCGGCGCCTACTGGCGCCTGTACGAGGCGCAGGCGCGGCAGGAGAAGGCCGAGCGCGAGCGCATGCTGGTGGTCGACGATGCCGTGCTGGCCGGTGAGCCGACGGCGGTGCCCGCCATTGCCACGCCGACGCACCGCGGCGACGTCAGCACGGCCGAGGCCCGGCGCCAGGAGTCCCAGCCATGAGCGCGCCCGACTTCGATCTGCAGCGCGACGCCTTCGGTCGCCTGGTGCTGACCGACGCCCAGGGGCATGCGCATGTCGGCGTGGCGGCCGTGCGGGCGTTTCCGATCGGTGCGCCCGACGAAGGGATCAGCCTGGTCGATGGCGACGGTCATGAACTGGCCTGGGTGCCGCGGCTCGGCGCATTGGACGAGGACCGTCGCGCCCTGCTGGTCGAGGCGCTGGAGCAGCGCGAGTTCATGCCGCGTCTGCTGCGCGTGAGGGGCGTGAGCAGTTTCGTGACGCCGAGCACCTGGGAGGTCGACACCGACCGCGGTCCGACCCGCTTCGTGCTCAAGGGTGAGGAAGACATCCGCCGTCTCGGGCCCGGCCTGCTGATCGTCAACGACGCCCATGGCGTGCAGTACCTGATCCAGGATCTGATGGCCATGGACCGCCACAGCCGGAAGTTGCTCGACCGCTTCCTCTGAGCGCTACAACAAATATAGCTGCTCGCGCTTGCCAGGCATGGGCCAGAGGTCGTTTTGACTTGAAATCGTTGGGGCGGCAGCGGTGTTGCGACGTCCTTGAGCGGGGCGGTCGCGCCGGGGCGCCGGTCAGGCGCCGAAGAAGCTCTTGAGGCGGTCGGTCCAGCTTTCGGTGCCGGGTGAGTGCTTGGCGCCGCCTTTTCGCAGCGATTCGTCGAACTCCTTCAGCAGCTTGCGCTGGTGCTCGGTCAGCTTGACCGGCGTTTCGATGCTGATGTGGCAGTACAGGTCGCCCGGGTAGGACGAGCGCACGCCCTTGATACCCTTGCCGCGCAGACGAAACTGCTTGCCCGCCTGCGTGCCTTCGGGAATGTCGATCGCCGCCTTGCCGCTGAGCGTGGGCACCTCGATCTCGCCGCCCAGTGCCGCGGTGGCGAAACCGATCGGCACCACGCAGTGCAGGTCGTCGCCGTCGCGCTCGAAGATGTCGTGTTTCTTCAGGCGGATCTCGATGAACAGATCGCCCGGCGGCCCGCCGTTGCTGCCCGGCTCACCGTTGCCGGCCGAGCGGATGCGCATGCCGTCGTCGATGCCGGCGGGGATCTTCACCTCCAGCGTCTTCTGGTTCTTGACCTTGCCCTGGCCGTGGCAACTGGTGCAGGGGTCCTTGATGACCTTGCCTGTGCCGCGGCAGTGCGGGCAGGTCTGCTGCACACTGAAAAAACCCTGGCGCATCTGCACCACGCCCTGGCCGTGGCAGGTGGTGCAGGTGCTGGCGCTGGTGCCGGGCTTGGCGCCGGAGCCGTGGCAGGTGTCGCAGTCGTCCCAGCTCGGGATGCGGATCTGCGCTTCCTTGCCGGCGGCAGCCTCTTCCAGCGTGATGTCCATCGCGTAGCTGAGATCGGCGCCGCGGTACACCTGCCGGCCACCGCGCGCGCCACCGCGGCCGCCACCGAAGATGTCGCCGAAGATGTCGCCAAAGGTCTCGGCAAAGCCGCCGAAGCCTTCTGCTCCGCCGCGCATGTTGGGGTCCACCCCCGCATGGCCGTACTGGTCGTAGGCGGCCTTCTTCTGCGGGTCGGACAGCATTTCGTAGGCTTCCTTGGCCTCCTTGAACTTGGCCTCGGCGCTCTTGGCGTCACCCTGATTGCGGTCCGGGTGGTACTTCATCGCCAGCTTGCGATAAGCCTTCTTGATCTCGTCCTCGGACGCGTTCTTGGGAACACCCAGGACTTCGTAGTAATCGCGCTTGGCCATCTGCGTTCTTTCCATCTCTCAAGCAACAACGCCGCGCAGGGTGGTGTCTGTTGCCAGACCTCCTCTGCGCGGCGGGCGCGCGCCGGCCTTTGCGCTGGCCGGCGGCGCGTTCATGGGCGTCAGTCCTTCTTGACTTCCTTGACCTCGGCGTCGACCACGTTGTCGTCGGCGGCCGCGCCGGCTTGCGCCCCTTCCGGGGCAGCGCCGGCGGCCTGGGCGGCGGCTGCGGCGTCGGCATACATCTTCTCGCCCAGCTTCTGGCTGGCCGTCATGAGGGCCTCGGTCTTGCTTTCGATGTCGGCCTTGTCGTCGCCCTTGACGGCTTCTTCCAGGGCCTTGATGGCGGCCTCGATCTTGTCCTTCTCGCCGGCGTCGAGCTTGTCGCCGTGCTCACCGAGCGACTTGCGCACGCTGTGCACCATGGCGTCGCCCTGGTTGCGCGCCTGTACCAGCTCGACTTTCTTGTGGTCTTC
>WBZL01004067.1_pt1 | contig 12924 bp, 9 predicted proteins | sample 5204291 | NCBI WGS metagenome assembly WBZL01 (sample SAMN12344345, study PRJNA552823) | activated sludge metagenome | biome: Activated sludge suspended growth; feature: Nitrification reactor; material: Wastewater; isolation source: activated sludge from nitrification reactor of wastewater treatment...
AGGTAGTCGGTCTTGCGATCGGTGACGATGAAATGGGACATGCCGGACCTCCGTTCCTGGAACGGCTATGATTGTAGCATATTCAGCGGGCGGCAAGGGTAAAGTCCGACAGGCTGCTAGGTTGTCGATACAGAACAGCACACGCCTTGCTGTGAGCAGTTTGCTAACGTCTTCGAACGCCCGTGACTGCTCGTCTTCGGTCTTGCCTGCGTCTTTTCCCAGCAGAGCGCCGGCGACCACTTGCTTAACCGACTCAAGAGAGCGGACTGGGTCCAAGATGGGCTGAATGCCGTTGGGGGTCAACCTCTCCGTCTTCGCCGTGACGTAGACGATCTCGTCTGCCCAGCCGAGAGTCGCTGGATCTAACGCGACTTCGCGAAGCAACTCAAGACAGAGTGCCGTCTTTCCAGTGCCCCCTGGTCCAACGAGGGCGAGGAAGTTGTTTCGCGGGTTTGCGAGCCGCTTCTTCAACTCTGCTGTTTCGTCCTTCCTCGCAATCAGGCCCGTTACCTCGTGGTCAAACGAACTCGGAAGATTGTTGGAGACGATCCACGCGCGTTGCTGGAGCCATCCTTCGGGCGGCGGGATGAGGCGTCCTTCCGAAGCGCATCGAAAGGCGTCCGTGACTCGGTGGAGTCGAAGTGTCTCGATGGCGGGGTCCGTCGCAAGGGACGCTATGCGGTGCCAAAAGTGCTCAGGAAACGGGCGGTTCGGGTGACACACCGCGTTGCGGATATCGAATACTTCGAGCGCTTCTACGAGTTTCTTCATGCGCTTGAGTGGCTCGTCCTCGCTACGGTCTTTCGCCATCGCGAGGGCGAGGTCGATGATTTCTTTGATGTAGGTTTCCTGCACGAGCTGGGTGACCGGAACCAGTGCCTCTTGAGACATCCGCTTCTCGATCTCACTACGCATACTCTCGGGGATCGCGCTAGGCACGTGAGCGTTCTGGACAACGTAGGTGCCAAGCGCCTCCTCCAGTGCAAAGAGGACCATCGCGGACTGCATTCGGAAAGGTGGAGGTGTTGGGGACATCTGCTCATGCATCGGGTGCGCTCCTAAAGGAATGGCCGGCATTGTCGCGCCAATCTTGGCTTGAGAAAAGGTGCTTTCTCCGAGCGTCTCTTTCCTCCTTCTGGGGCGTTGCCTCCGGATCGTCGCCTGTCCTTTGGGGCTGTCGGACCACGTTTGCGAGATGACTGTTCGCCAGGAGTGAGTCCTCGCCGACCGCAATGCCGCCACGAGCGGTGGCAAGATCGACAGACTGTTCGGCTCATGCTGGGAAGAGATAGACCACACGGAGCAGTACAGCCGAGAGGAGCACCGAGAAATCGACTGAGGCAAGGTGCTCAAGGGTTACCAGCGTTTCGCACTCTTTATGGCCCATGCTGAGTGCGGGAAATTCCCCGAGGCTTTGGGTGTCAGGGTTTTTGCTGTCAATCTACCCATCGTATTGCGGGTCAGATGAATGGCTGGAACTAGCCGGAAGCGGCTCGCTACCAAGCACGATTTTCAGCGTTTCCACTCGCTAGAACGGTGCCGCTGTTCCCACCGCCTACCAATGCTACGAATCAACCGCTCAATCGGACCACGTATAAGCCATTGATTTTTCAATTGCCAATTTCGGCCACTCGTGGACTTCGGCCAGCAGCGGAGAGCGACCCCGGAGAGAAAAACGGCCAGGAGAGAGTGAAAACGGCCCAATTCGGGCGCCCCGGCGAAGCGCCGAAGTCCACAGGAACCCGCACGAACCCGCGCAAACACGCGGCAGTACGCAAAAAAAGGCCAACCCGATAAGGGGTTGGCCTTCTTGTCTGGTGGGCCCGCAGGGACTTGAACCCTGGACCAAAGGATTATGCTTACCACTACGACTTTCGCCGCCCCTTTCAGGTTTGTGGTCTGGACTATACCTTCCTGTGATCGGCTGACCGTCTAGTCTCTACACCTTTCCCGTATCGCTTGGGGACTTGGCTCGGTATTGGCATACCCCTCAGGGCTTAGCTTCCACCGAATTTGACCAGTTCTACCCGCCACCAGCCTACGACTGGCAACGGGCAACCCATGAGGACAACCAGACATCGGAGGATGTCAGGCTGCCCTCGCTAAGTCCTCTGCTCTAACCAACTGAGCTACAGGCCCAGGGACTATTCTACAGGCTTACTGCCTGATGACCATAGGTGAAAACTGCCAATGGGCCAGATCGACAATTGACCGCAGTTATAGGGGAACATATACTTTTGCCGTTAGGCTTGTTGCCTATCCTCGGCAAGTGCCATGAAGCTCGCCCAGGTGCCTGCATAGATTCAACGCGATGACAGGCCAAGGCGGTGTCGGGACTGCCGGCTCGCGCGACTGAGGCAGGGCGTATTCCGGCCTGGACGCCGGAATTGCTCGATGGACGCCGAGCAAGCGCCGTGAATTCCCCCCATTTCATCCCTCCGACCCCCTCCCTCTTGCGAGTGAGGAAAGATTCTCGAATCGCCAACACGACGATCACATCAAGTACAGGCGTACCTTCCTTACCATCTGGTTCGCAGTTCTCCAGGAGCAAGCCATTGCCGTCATCCTCGCCTGAACCTGTCGTATCCGTGCCAGCGATGCCCGACTCGCAGATTCGCCAACTGGCACTGCAACTCGCCGCAGCGCTAGCCGTTCTTTCTCTGGCCTGGCCTTACTACGCTATCCGTAACGAAGATCTGCCCTGGCCACAGACGGCTTTCGCCATCGGCGGTGTCGCTGCGCTGTTCGCCACCCTCAGCCGCCAGCCCTGGTGGTGGCGCCTGATGCATGCATTCTTCGCGCCGCTGGCCTGGAGCGTTTCCAGGTTGGCGATCGACCCCGGCTGGTTCCTGCTCTTGTTCTTTCTGCTGCTGGTCGTTTATCGCGGTGCATTGACTGGCCGGGTCCCGCTCTATTTCTCCAACGGCCCAACCGCGGCAGCCATCGCCGAACTTACCGCCGATCTGCACGAACTGCGTTTTCTCGACCTCGGCGCAGGCATCGGCAGTATCCTGATTCCGCTCGCCCGGAAGCGACCTGAAGCACATTTCTGCGGCGTCGAAAACGCACCAGCGACCTGGCTCATTGGTCGCTTGCGCAGCGCCGGCCTTGCCAATTGCCACTGGCGCTGGGGCGACCTCTGGCAAACCAGCCTCTCAGGTCACAACGTGGTGTATGCCTTCCTGTCGCCGGCTCCGATGGCGGCATTGTGGGAAAAGGTACAAAGTGAGATGCCCCCGGGAAGCCTGTTCGTCAGCAACAGTTTTGCCGTACCGGGAGTGGTCGCCACGCGCGTCATTGAAATCGATGACGCACGACGGCTCTACTGTTACCAAATCTGAATGATCGGCACGTGCTGCCCAGACTAGCCTGTGGGCGTCGGCAGCGCTGCCCGCCGCAAATCATAAAACTTTGCTAAGATGGACTATCCTCACCACAACCGGAGCACCATCATGCCCAATCTCGATTCCGTCACTGATCCTTTGAGCTTCGCCAAAAAAATGTGGGGCGGCATGGGATTTTCACTGCCCAACCTGGTCACCCCTACCCTCAACATTGAAGAGATTGAACAAAAGATCAAGGATCTCAAGGCTGTCGAGAGCTGGTTGAAGATGAATCTGTCGATGCTGCAGATGACGATCCAGGGCCTCGAGATGCAATGCGTCACCCTCAATGCGGTGCGGGCGATGGGCCAGATGGCTAGCAGTTATACCGCCAACGCTGCTGGCGGCGATGCCGGCCAAACCGGCACTCAGGTTGCCGGCAGCGGCAATGAAGCACTCAGGCAGGCAGCGCTGTGGCCACTGACCATGCTGCAGCAGATGCAGGAACAGATGCAGAAGGCCGCCGCCACTGCAGCACAAGTCAGCCAGGCTCGCGAAGACCCCCCGAAAGCGTAGTGCAACCGGCAACTCCCGGACTGCCGTTGGCGCGACCCGGCTTCTTCAGATGATCGAAGCTTCCTGCAGTTCGCGGATCTCGTCTGCACTGAAACCTGACTCGCGCAGCACCTCTGTGCCATGCTCGCCTGGCGATGGTGCTGCGCGTTCGACTGCGAAGACCCAGCCGGAGAGTTTCAGCGGCGGAGCGAACTGAGTCACACCATCCGCCTGCACGGCCATGCGCCGGGCAACGAAGTGCGGATGTTCGAGAGCCTCGGCAACGCTGAGTACGGGCGTGACACAGCAATCGATGCCGGCAAAGAAATCCTGCCATTCAGACTGATTCCGACCGACAAAGAGTTCTTGAAGTTCACGACGCAGCGCTGCTGCTGCCGCACTGCGCAGCCCATGCTTCGACTTCCATTCGGGATGTGCCAGGGCATCACAGAAAAGATCCCAGAACTTCTTTTCCAACGGTGCAACCGCCATGTAGCGCCCGTCGGCGGTCGCATAGACCCCATAACCGGCGTCACCACCCGTCAACAAATCGGCGCCGCGCTGCGGCACCCCCCCTTCGGTCTGCAGCGCAAAAAACGGGAAGAGGTTGTGCGCCAGAACCGCTTCGCTCATCGCCACGTCGACCAGGCGTCCCCGCCCGCTACGCTGCGCATCGAACAGGGCGGCAAGGATGCCCATCACCGCAGTCATCGCGCCACCCAGCAGATCACCGATCTGGAGATTGGGAATCGCCGGCTGGCCGCCGGCCACGCCGATCTGATCGAGAACGCCGGCAAACCCGATGTAGTTGAGATCATGGCCGGCGGCCATCGCCAGTGGCCCGGTCTGGCCGTAACCGGTGATCGCGCAATACACGATCCTCGGATTGACCGCCGATAACGCCTGATAGCCAATCCCGAGCTTGTCGCTGACACCCGGCCGGAAGCTCTCGACGACAATATCGGCCGCCCGCGCCAGGCGCAGAAATACCGCACGCCCTTGCGAGTGCTTGAGGTCAAGGCGCAGGCCACGCTTGTTGCGATTGACGCTACGGTAGAAGACGCTGACACCGTCCGGGCCATCGCCGAGGATACGTGCGTAGTCACCGGCGCCATGATCCTCGATCTTGATCACGTCGGCGCCCAGATCTGCCAGATGCAGGGTAGCCACCGGACCGGGCAGCAGGCGCGTCAGGTCGAGAACGCGCACACCGCTTAACGGACCGCCGCTCATGTGTCCGTCTCGCAGGGCGCCAGCCAGGTGGCATCGATGTCCAGTACCCCCCCTTTGTACAACTTCTGGTCGAGAAACTGTCCGCGATACAGCCATCCGATGCCGCCGTGCTGCGGCGACCAGGGCGTTTCCCATGCCTCAACGGCCACTCGCAGGCGCAGCACGGGGACTTCCTGAACCTCTGACTCCTTGTCCACGCAAGGCATCGCAGCCGCCAGGCGTAATTGGTCAGCCTGCGTATAGGCGGATGCCTGCTTGCCGATGTGTGGGCAAAGGTTCGCGATCCGCCTTTCGCGGGACAGATCCACCACCAGGCCCTTGAACCAGTAGGTCGGTGTCTTCAACAGCCAGCCTGCCCCGCCCTCGCGAAAGATGACGCAATCGCCGATTTGCAGGCCGGATGCGGCTCCCACCGCATGGTCGGCACGCGCCGGAACGACAAGCAGCCACGCCGTGATGGCAGCGCCCATCAGCGACATTGGCGAAATGTTCAGCTTGTCGTCATTGGCGGGAACATTTTTAGGGCTAGAGATCAACTCGAGTTCCAAGAGGTTCCATTCGAGCCACATGGTTCAGTACCGGCGAAAACATCTGAGGCAGAACAAACGTGCAACTCACTCACGATAGCCAGCGCTTGCGGCGACGATAATGCTTTACATCGCGAAAACTCTTTCGCCCGACCGATGACAGTCCCAGGTAGAACTCCTTGACATCTTCGTTGGCGGCCAGATCGCTGGCAACCCCCTCCATCACCACCCGGCCGTTTTCCAGAATATACCCGAAGTCGGCATAGCGCAGCGCCATATTGGTGTTCTGCTCCGCAAGCAGGAAAGTCACGCCTTCCTTCTGGTTCAGATCCTTGACGATGGTAAATACCTCGTCGACGATCTGCGGCGCCAGACCCATCGACGGTTCGTCGAGCAGTACCATGCGCGGATTGGCCATCAACGCCCTTCCGATCGCGCACATCTGTTGCTCACCGCCCGAAGTGTAGGCCGCCTGGCTGCTGCGGCGGGTCTTGAGGCGAGGGAAATAAGCGTAGACCTTGTCGAGCGTTTCGGCAATCGCGGTTTTGCCGTCGCTACGCGTGTAGGCGCCGGTCAACAGGTTTTCCTCGATGCTCAGGTGGGCGAAACAGTGTCGTCCTTCCATCACCTGGATCACACCGCGCCGGACCAGTTGCGACGGGGACAGTGCCTCGATACGTTCGCCGCGCAAGTCGATCGTGCCTTTGGTCACTTCCCCGCGCTCACCGTGCAGCAGATTGCTCACCGCCCGCAGGGTCGTCGTTTTGCCGGCCCCATTGCCCCCGAGCAGAGCGACGATTCCTCCCTCGGGAACGCTGAATGAAACCCCCTTGAGAACCAGAATCACGTGATTGTAGATCACCTCGATGCTATTGACACGAAGCAGGATATTGTTGGCGTCGCTCATGGCATCATGACTTTCATCATGCGTGATGGCGGTCTTGGCCATCACCATTGGGACACCGCTCTCCAGCAAGCTGGAGAGCGGATAAAGGGCTCGTCCTGACTGTGAGTTTTCGGCAATCTATAACTTGCACTCTTCAGGGGTGCGCGGCTTCAGCTTCTTTTCTTCGGCGTACTTGCCCGAGGCCAGCATCACCATCGGACGCAGAACCTTCTCGTCGGCCTGGTACCAGTCGGAGTTGAATTCCCACTTGCTGCCATTCCAGGTATGAACACGCACCCACGACGATCCCATGTGGTCGAGGCAGGAAGTCTGCACCGGTCGCATCACGCCGGCGAAGCCCATGGCGTCAAGGGTCTTCTGGTCGAGGCTGAGGTTTTCAAGGCCCCATCGCACCTGCTCGCCGGTCATCACCTTGCCCTTGCCATAACGTTCCTGGGCCTTGCGGACGCCTTCAACACCGAGCATCGCCGATAGCAGGCCACGCATATAGAGGACCTGCCCGACCTCGTTTTTCGGCCCGGCGCCCTGCCCCTTGGCATATACCAGATCAAGCATGTCCTTGACGACCTTCGAATTGGGCTCGGCACCATGCTGCAGCGTCAGCGCACTGTATCCTTTGGCTCCTTCAGCGACATCCTTGACGTCGGGTTCGGCGCCCGCCCACCAGATGCCCATCATCTTGTCACGCGGATAACCGGTGGCCTGCGCTTCGCGCAATGCGGTCGAGTTCATCACCCCCCAACCCCAAAGCAGCAGGTAGTCCGGCTTTTGCTGCCGGATCTGCAGCCAAGTGGCCTTCTGCTCGACACCGGGGTGTGCCACCGGCAGCAACTGCACTTCAAAACCATAGGCCTTGCCCAGTTCCTGCAGGACCGGGATCGGCTCCTTGCCGTACGGGCTGTCGTGGTAGACCAGCGCGATCTTCTTGCCCTTCAGTTTGGCGACACCCCCTTCCTTCCTGGCGATATGCTGGATGGCCACCTCGGCACCGACCCAGTAAGTCCCCAGCAAAGGGAAGTTCCAGGTAAACACGGCCCCGTTCTGTGATTCGCTGCGACCGTAGCCGGCGGTAATCAACGGGATCTTGTCGACCGGCGCTTTCTCGGTCAGGGCAAAGGTGATCCCGGTCGACAATGGCTGGAACAAGGTCGCACCACCGTTTTTGCCTTTTAAACGCTCGTAGCATTCGACGCCTCGATCGGTGGCGTAAGCCGTCTCGCATTCCTCGAAACTGATCTTGACCCCATTAATCCCCCCCCTGGCATTTATCAGCTTCAGGTAGTCAACGTAACCATTGGCCCATTGACTACCGTTGGTGGCATAAGCGCCGGTGCGATAGACCAGGACCGGGAAGAACTGCTCCTTGACTTGCGCCAGGACCGTCGGTGCGGTCAGCAGCGACGACAGAACGACGGCGCTTGCGGAAATCGTCAGTGCAAGCTTGCTTAGTTTCATCAGTGTCTCCTCTTGTTGTCATTGCAGTGATCAGTGATACGTCTGTACAAACTCTCCAGAAACAGCGAAACCCGCCCGGCCACCCCCTCAGTGTGGAAATGGCCAGAGCCGAAGTTTTTCCTTGCCGGTAGACCACAGGCGAGCGATGCCATGCGGCTCCTTGATCAGGAAGAAAATGATCAATCCGCCAAAGAGGATCAACTCTGCGTGTGAAACTCCGGCAGTGGAAATGCTGATCCCGAACAACGCTCCGAAAGCTGGTAGGAACTGATTCAGAGCGATCGGCAAGATGACGATGAAGGCCGCCCCGAAGAAACTACCCATGATCGAACCCAGGCCGCCAATGATGACCATGAACAGCAACTGGAACGATCGATCGACCGAGAAGGCAGCAGGCTCCCATGAGGCCAGATGGATGAAGCCCCACAGGGCGCCGGCCGTACCCACAAAAAAGGAACTGACTGCAAAAGCCGAGAGCTTGGCAAACAGCGGCCGGATACCGATCACTTCGGCGGCAACGTCCATGTCGCGAATCGCCATCCACTGCCGGCCGATGGCACAGCGCGTCATGTTTTTCGCCAGCAATGCGAACACCGTCAGGAACATCAGGCAAAACAGGTATTTGTTGACTGGAGTGTCAATCTGCCAGCCCATGATCTGAAGATTGGAGACAGAAACAGAGCCGGAAGACGCATTGTCGGTAAACCAGGGAACCCGCAGAAAGACCCAGTCGGTGAAGAACTGTGCCGCCAAGGTGGCGACCGCGAGATAGAGTCCGCGAACGCGCAGACTCGGGATGCCAAAAAACATGCCCACAACGGCAGCGGTGACGCCACCCAGCAGCAAGGAAACCAGTAGTGGCAGGCCCTCGATACGAATATGGAAATTGTAGGCTGCGTAAGCCCCTACCGCCATGAAGGCCCCGGCACCCAGCGTGATCTGCCCGCAGAAACCGACCAGAATGTTGACCCCGAGTGCTGCCAGCGACAGGACCAGGAAGGGAATCAGGATTGCGCGCAACAGGTATTCGTCGACCAGCAACGGGACCCCGATGAAGGCCACCACCAGAAGACCGAGAATTGCCCAACGATCTTGTGCAATCGGAAAAATTTGCTGATCGGCGGCGTAGGAGGTCTTGAACTGACCATTTTCTCTGTACAGCATCTGCCTGATCTCCGCTTAATGTAAAAGTCGCGTCAGCGACTCACGAATCTTCCCCTTCGCTGTGGGAAGGGAAACGGTCATGACTGTCATGATCGGGGCTACAGGGAAACGTCATGACCCTTAGACGCGGTCGATGATCTTTTCACCGAACAGGCCTTGTGGTCTGAATAGCAGGAAGAGCAAAGCCAGTTGGTAGGCAAACCAGATTTCGATGCCGCCGCCAATCATCGGTCCGAGGTAGACCTCCGAGACCTTCTCGCCAACACCAATGATCAGTCCGCCGATGATCGCGCCGGGAATCGAGGTCAGACCGCCAAGAATGACCACCGGCAAACCACGCAGCGCCACCGTCGCCAGAGAAAACTGTACGCCCAGCTTGGAGCCCCAGATCACCCCGGCAACCAGCGCCACCAAGCCAGCGACGCACCAGACGATCACCCAGATACGATTCAGCGGGATACCGATCGACTGAGCTGCCTGGTGATCGTCGGCAACCGCCCGCAAGGCCCGCCCGGTGGCGGTCTTCTGGAAAAACAGCGCCAGCAGGCCAACCAGCACGGCCGCGATCAAGGCGGCGACGAAATCCTCCTTGTTGATCAGCAGGCCGCCTTCAAAGGTCCCTTCGAGGATCATCACCGGCTCCTTGGGCATGCCGACGTCGATCTTGTAGACGTCGGCACCGAAAACGCTTGTGCCGACGCCTTCAAGGACGTAAGCGATGCCCAGGGTCGCCATCAGCAGGGTTGCGCCCTCCTGATTCACCAGGTGACGCAGAACCAGACGCTCGATCAGCCAGGCGACGACGAACATCAGCGCGCCGGCCAGGAAAAAGGCGATCGTATTTGCCAGCCATGCGCTGTCGATGCCCAGGTGATCCGGAAGCCACGCCGAAAAACGTGCCATCGCCAGGGCCGCGAACAGCACCATCGCACCCTGTGCGAAGTTGAACACCCCCGAAGCCTTGAAGATCAGCACGAAACCCAGCGCGACCAGCGAGTACAACATGCCGGCCATCAGTCCACCAATCAGTGTTTCGAGAAAGAAACCCATCCGATGCTCCCCTCAGTGGCTGGCGCCAAGGTAGGCGCTGATGACTTCCGGATTGGCCCTAACCGCGTCGGGGTCCCCATCGCCGATCTTCCTGCCGTAATCGAGAACCACCACCCGGTCGGAAATGTCCATCACCACCGCCATGTCATGTTCGATCAACACAATCGTCGTGCCGAACTGATCATTGACGTCGAGAATGAACCGACACATGTCCTGTTTCTCTTCGACGTTCATTCCGGCCATCGGCTCGTCAAGCAGAAGGATGCTCGGTTCCATGGCCAGTGCCCGGCCAAGGTCGACACGCTTTTGCAGCCCATAGGGCAGGCGACCAACCGGCGTTTTGCGAATATGCTGAATTTCCAGGAAATCGATCACTTCCTCAACCTTGGCCCGGTGCAGGAGTTCCTCGCGCCGCGCCGCTCCCCACCAGATCGCCTGCTGGATCAGGTTGCTGCGGATCTTCAGATTACGTCCGGTCATCAGATTGTCGATCACGCTCATGCCCTTGAACAGGGCGATGTTCTGAAAGGTACGTGAGATACCCGCCCTGGCTGCCTTGTAGGGGTTCATGCGGTTGAAGTGCTGGCCACGCAGGATGATCTCCCCTTTCTGTGGGCGGTAGACCCCATTGATCACGTTCAGCATCGAACTCTTGCCTGCACCATTCGGGCCGATGATCGCCCTGATCTCGTGTTCGCGAACGTCGAACGAGATGTCGGTCAGCGCCTTGACCCCACCGAAGGAGAGGGAGACGTTTTTCAGATCGAGAATGATTTCTCCGCTTTGCCGACTCATCAGCCGACCCTCCCGGCAACTGCAAAAGTCTTCGGATCGCGGATGACGAGATCGGCAGCCACCCTGCCTTGCCGCCCGTCCTCGAACTTCACCGCGGTTTCGATGAATTGACGTTCTCTGCCGTTGTACAGCGCTTCGATCAGAACTGCATATTTCTCGGCGACGAAGTTGCGGCGCACCTTGCGCGTGCGAGTCAATTCATCATCATCGGGATCGAGTTCCTTGTGCAGGATCAAGAAACGATGAATCTGCGAATCGGCCAAGGCGCCCTCCCCCACCAGTTCGCCATTGACTTGCTCGATGCATTCCTGGATCAGCCCATAGACCTCTGGCTTGGCCGCCAAGTCGGTATAGCCTGAATAAGCGAGGCCACGCCGCTCCGCCCAGTTGCCAACCGCACCGATGTCGATGTTGATGAACGCGCAGACCATTTCGCGGTGATCACCGAAGACCACGGCTTCCTTGATATACGGGAAGAACTTCAACTTGTTTTCGATGTAATTGGGTGCATACATCGCACCGTTCGCCAGTTTGCCAACATCCTTGGCGCGATCGATGATCTTGAGATGACCATCGTCATCGAAAATTCCCGCGTCACCGGTCATGAAATAACCGTCGGCGTTGATCGCTTCGGCTGTCGCATCCGGCCGCTTGTAATACTCCTTGAGCAGCATCGGACCCTTGACCAGGATCTCGCCGTTATCGGCGATCCTGACTTCGACGCCTGGCGCCGGCTTGCCGACGCTGTCAAACTTGATCTGGCCATCGGGCTGCAGGCAGACATAAGCGCAGGTTTCGGTCTGACCATAGAGCTGCTTCAGATTGATGCCGATTGATCGATAGAAACGGAACAGGTCGGGGCCGATCGCTGCCCCGGCGGTATAGGCAACACGGATACGGCTCATGCCGAGAACATTCTTCAGCGGCCCGAAGACGAAAACCTTGCCCAAGGCGTAGAGCAGCCGGTCGGCAAAGGAGACCGGCTGGCCGTCGAGAATCTGGGCACCGCTGCGCCGGGCGACCGCCATGAAGTAGTGAAACATTTTCTGCTTGATGACGCTTGCGTCCTCCATGCGGATCATCACCTGCGTCAGCAGGTTCTCGAAGACGCGGGGTGGCGCGAAGTAGTAGCTGGGCCCGATCTCACGCAGGTCGGTCATCACCGTTTCGGCCGACTCCGGACAGTTGATCGTGAAACCAGTGACCATCGCCTGTGCAAATGAAAACAGGTGGTCGCCAACCCAGGCCATCGGCAGATACGAAAGGATGTCCTCATCAGCGGTCAGACGGTCGAAATCCGCCCCCCCTCGTGCCGCGCTGATGAAGGCATGGTGGGTCAGACACACCCCCTTGGGTTTGCCCGTCGTCCCCGAAGTGTACAGCATGACGCTTACATCATCGGGGTGACCCGCGTCGATCTCGATGCTCAGCAGAGCCGGGTGATTGCGATTGTGGATCCGTCCCATCGCCATCAACTCGCGGATGTTGTGGATGAAAGGCTGCGTATAGTGACGCATTCCGCGCGGATCGTCGAAAAGCACATGCTCGAGTTGCGGCAGTTGATCCTGGATTTCGAGCAACTTGTCGACCTGCTCCTGATTCTCGACGAAGACAAAACGGATTTCCGCATCGAGCAGGGTGAACAGCATTTCGCTGGCAACTGCGTCCTGGTAGAGCGGCACGGGCACGCCGCCAAGACATTGCACGGCGGTCATCATCATGTACATACGCGGCCGGTTTTCGCCGACGATAGCCAGATTCTCGCCACGTCGAAAACCCATTTCGGCGAGACCACAGGCGAGTGCGCGAACCTCTTCGGCCACATCGTTCCAGGTCCAGCACTGCCAGATCCCCAGATCCTTCTCGCGCATCGCCGGCTTGCCGCCACGCACTTGCGCATGCTGAATCAGCAAGC
>WBZL01004068.1_pt1 | contig 12920 bp, 7 predicted proteins | sample 5204291 | NCBI WGS metagenome assembly WBZL01 (sample SAMN12344345, study PRJNA552823) | activated sludge metagenome | biome: Activated sludge suspended growth; feature: Nitrification reactor; material: Wastewater; isolation source: activated sludge from nitrification reactor of wastewater treatment...
AATTTTTTAGAATTTTTTAGCAATGAAATATTTTAGTACAAATAAGCAATCTCCGTTTGTTGATTTTAAAGAAGCAACGATACAGGGTCAGGCACCGGATAAGGGTTTGTATTTTCCTGAAACAATTCCAACGGTTGACAAAAATTTAATAGTTGATATTGAGAATATTTCAAATGAAGACATTGGTTTCAGGGTTCTAAAACCTTATGTAGGCAATACGATTCCTGATGAAAATCTTTTTCAAATCGTAAGCGAATCTATCAGCTTTCCGATTCCGCTGGTTAAGATTTCAGATTATATTTATTCGCTTGAACTATTTCATGGGCCTACTTTGGCTTTCAAGGATGTAGGTGCCAGATTTATGAGCCGCTGTCTTGGCTTTTTTCTAAAAGATGAAAAAAAGAATGTAACCATATTGGTAGCTACTTCGGGCGACACTGGTGGGGCAGTGGCCAATGGATTTTATAATGTGGATGGGGTGGAAGTAGTAATTCTTTATCCATCAGGTAAAGTAAGTGCGGTACAGGAGCAGCAGCTTACCAGTCTGGGCAAAAATATTCATGCCTTAGAAGTGCAAGGGAACTTTGACGACTGTCAGCAAATGGTAAAGCAAGCATTTGCAGATAAAGACATTAATCAGCATTTATTCTTATCATCTGCCAATTCTATCAATATAGCCCGATGGTTGCCCCAGCAGATGTATTATTTTTTTGCTTACAAGCAGTGGCAGGATAAATCAGCACCACCGGTGATCAGTGTTCCCAGCGGCAATTTCGGTAACATTTGTGCGGGAATATTAGCAATGAAATCGGGTCTGCCTTTCCAACATTTTATAGCAGCCTGTAATAAAAATGATGTTGTTTCAATTTTTCTGGAAACGCAGAAATTTATTCCTAAAAAAGCAGAGGCCACCATCAGCAATGCAATGGATGTAGGACATCCAAGCAATTTTACCCGCATATTAGAAATTTTTAAACAACAGTTTCAGGAGTTGAAATCAAATTTATCTGCATTATCAGTTTCTGATGAAGCAACGGTTGAAACAATTAATTCAGTTTATTCGCTACATCAATATTTATTAGATCCTCATGGCGCTGTGGGTTATTTTGCATTGCAACATTATCTTACAAAACATGAAAGACAAAAAGGAATATTTCTGGAAACGGCTCATCCAGTAAAATTTCCTATTGCAGTTGCTCAAGCTACAGGCAAAACAATTGAAATGCCCTACGATTTAAAACAATTGATGCAAGCAGAAAAGCAGTCTATCTTAATAAAGCCGGAATACGCAATACTAAAAGATTACCTGTTGAAAGGATAATATATTTGTAAAGAGAAGTAATGCAACAAATAGAACCATACTATAACTGGCGGCATATATATGTGAGCGAAGAAGATGAACGGTCGCCTTTTTATGGCCGCATCTATTCCGAGTTTGAGTTTTCACAAACCGTCTATAATTATTATATCCATCCGCAGTGGGATGAGTTTGGTAGCCGCACACTCTACCTAAAAGTGCTGCTGGCCGATTATGATGAGCAGTATGCCATAATAGAACTGATAGGAGAGTGGAACGACGCTATTGAAAATGACATTATGAGTTTGAAAAGGGAAGTGCTGGAAAAGTTTATGGAACAAAAGATTTATAAATTTATTCTCATTGGAGAAAACGTGTTGAATTTTCACAGTGATACAAGAGATTATTATGAAGAACTGCACGAAGAATTGATAGATGAAAACGGATGGATTGTGTGTTTAAATATGCCGGAACAAACGCAGTATGATTTTCGTCAGGCAAAACTGAACAGATATTTGGAATTAATGGAATTGGAAAACTGGAGAACCTATAAGCCTTTTCATTTATTCAAAAAAATTAATAACGAACTGAGTGCCCGCCTTACAGAATAATTTTTATACGTACAATGATTAAAGTTTTATTTTAACTTTGGCCATAGTGCAGTAAATTTGCAACAATACTGATTCTTACAAACACGCTTATGAAATGGTCTGAAATCTTCACGTCCTCTGTTGGCAAAAAATGGATCATGGCGCTGACAGGTTTATTCTTAATTACATTTTTAATTGTACATGCCGGGCTCAATGCCTGCATTTGGGTCAATGATGGTGGCACTATGTTTAATGCCGGTGCTCACTTCATGGGCTCTACAGTTGTAATACGCATTGTAGAAGTGGGATTGATGCTGGGTTTTGTTTTACATATTGTACAAGGCATCATGCTGGAAATTCAAAACAGAAGAACCCGTAAGATTGGATATGCCGTAGCTATGGGCAACAAAGGAAGTAAATGGTATAGCCGCAGCATGGGTTTGCTGGGCACCTTAATACTTATTTTTTTAGTGATTCACTTATCGCATTTTTGGATACCCAACAGAAGTAATCAAGGTTGGTTACTGGGCGAAGAAATTAATTTGTACGAAAGAATGAAAATCACTTTTCAGGAGTTGTGGGTGGTGATTGTGTATGTTGTTGGTTGCATTTCCCTGGCCTGGCACTTATTGCATGGTTTTCAAAGTGCCTTCCGCACCATTGGAGTTACCAATAAAAAGTATTTGAAAATGTTGAATGCATTGGGAACTGGATTTTCCATTATTGTGCCATTCGTTTTTGCTTTGATGCCAATTAGTTTTTACTTGGGCTGGATAAAATAAAAATTCTTATTTCACTATAATCAAAGGTGATTATGCTTGATTCAAAAATTCCATCGGGGCCTTTAGAAAGCAAATGGACTTATTACAAAGGCCATTGTAAACTGGTTAACCCTGCCAATAAAAGAAAACTAGAAGTTATAGTTGTTGGAACCGGTTTGGCAGGTGCATCTGCTGCTGCATCATTGGGCGAGTTAGGTTATAAAGTAAAAGCATTTTGCTTTCAGGATTCGCCACGTAGAGCACACAGTATAGCCGCACAAGGGGGTATCAATGCTGCAAAAAATTATCAGAACGACGGTGATTCCACTTTCCGTTTGTTTTACGATACCATCAAAGGCGGCGATTATCGTGCCCGAGAAGCCAATGTGCACCGCCTGGCAGAAGTAAGTGCCAACATCATTGACCAATGCGTTGCGCAAGGCGTTCCTTTTGCAAGGGAGTATGGCGGTATGTTGAACAATCGATCTTTTGGTGGTGTACAGGTGAAAAGAACTTTTTATGCAGCCGGGCAAACCGGTCAACAATTATTAATTGGTGCCTACCAAGCTCAGGAAAGGCAAGTAGCGTTGGGCAATGTAAAGCAATATTCACGTCATGAAATGCTGGATGTAGTTATTATTGACGGTAAGGCCAGAGGCATTATTGCCCGCAATCTGGTAACAGGAGAACTGGAAAGACATTTTGGTCATGCCGTTTTACTTTGTACGGGTGGATATGGAAATGTTTTTTACCTTTCTACCAATGCTATGGGCAGCAATGTTACGGCTGCTTGGAAAGCACATGTAAAGGGTGCATTTTTTGGAAATCCTTGTTATACACAAATACATCCTACTTGTATTCCCGTAAGTGGTGATCATCAAAGTAAGCTGACATTGATGTCTGAGTCATTGCGAAACGATGGCCGCATCTGGGTGCCAAAGAAAAAGGATGAGACCCGTAAAGCAGTAGATATTCCGGAAGAAGATAGAGATTATTATCTGGAACGTCGTTATCCTGCATTTGGAAATCTGGTACCGCGAGATGTGGCTTCCAGAGCAGCCAAAGAAAGATGCGATGCCGGATTTGGTGTAGGAACCACCAAACAAGCTGTATATCTTGATTTCAGATACAATCTTATCAATAAATACGGAAGAACAGAAGCTAGTAAACATGGAATTGAAAATCCGGATGAAGCCACACTGGAAAGATTGGGTAAAGAAGTTGTAAAAGAAGAATATGGTAACCTGTTTGATATGTATGAAAAAATAACAGGTGAAAATCCTTATGAAGTGCCTATGCGTATTTACCCTGCGGTACATTATACAATGGGAGGGTTGTGGGTCGATTATGAATTGATGACGAATGTAAATGGCTTGTACGCATTGGGTGAAGCAAACTTCAGCGATCATGGAGCCAACCGGTTGGGTGCTTCTGCACTCATGCAGGGCTTAGCCGATGGATACTTTGTGATTCCCTATACAATCGGAAATTATCTGGCAGATGAAATCGCAACGAAGCCTATTCCAACCACACATGAAGCATTTGAAACTGCTGAAAAAGCGGTTAGCGATAGAATTACACGTTTGATGAATATCAAAGGAAGTAAATCCGTAGAAAGTTTTCATAAGCGATTGGGCAAAATTATGTGGGAGAAATGTGGTATGGCTCGCAATGAAAAAGGATTGACCGAAGCTATTTCTGAAATTCAGGCATTACGAAAAGAATTCTGGAACGATGTGAGAATACCTGGCATCATTAATGAAATGAATCCGGAGTTGGATAAAGCAGGTCGGGTGGCTGATTTTATGGAACTGGGCGAACTGATGTGTAGAGATGCATTGAATAGAAAAGAAAGTTGCGGAGGACATTTTCGTGAAGAAAGCCAGACCGAAGAAGGTGAGGCAAAAAGAGATGATGCCAATTTTACTTTTGTGTCGGCTTGGGAGTATAAATCGGAAAGCAACTGGGAAATGCATAAAGAAGAACTGATATTTGAAGTGGCTAAACCAACACAACGTAGCTATAAGTAAGTAAAAGGAAAAAACATTTACAATTAATAACTGAGTACAAATAGCATATATGGAGAACTATAATATGAACCTCACATTAAAAGTGTGGAGGCAGAAAAATTCGGCAGAGAAAGGCGGATTTCAAACATATCAGGTAAAAAATGTTTCATCAGAAATGTCTTTTCTTGAAATGATAGATGTGTTGAATGAAGACTTGATTAATGAAGGAAAAGATCCCATTGCATTTGACCACGATTGTCGTGAAGGTATTTGTGGTATGTGCTCTATGTATATAAATGGAAGGCCACATGGCCCCTGGCAAAATAATACCGTATGTCAGTTACACATGCGAGCCTATAAAGATGGTGATACAATAGTGGTAGAACCCTGGAGGGCCAATGCTTTTCCGGTAATTAAAGATTTAATGGTAGATCGTTCAGCATTTGATCGTATCATACAGGCCGGTGGTTATATTTCTGTAAATACAGGAAGCCCGGTTGATGCTAATGCCATTCCAATTGAAAAGGATAAAGCCGATGCAGCCTTTGCTGCAGCAGCTTGTATAGGTTGCGGTGCCTGTGTGGCAGCATGTAAAAACTCCTCTGCTATGCTATTCCTTTCGGCAAAAGCATCACATCTTGCTTTACTGCCACAAGGTGCACCCGAAAGAAAATCAAGAGCACTGGCAATGGTAGCGCAAATGGATAAGGAAGGATTTGGTTCTTGTACTAATACCGGCGCATGTGAAGCGGTATGTCCCAAAGGCATTTCTATTGAAAATATCGCCAGGCTAAATAGAGAATATATGTGTGCTGCTGCTATTTCGGATAAGGGGTAGGAGCTTAGGTTTGTATTTCAGCACAAGGTTTCTATGAGCTATTTCAACCACGATTCCAGACTTTGTTTGCCTTCATATTCTAAAGGATAATTCATAAATAAAAATCCTTTCCCAACTCTGGCTGTTCCGTTTATTTTTAGCATAACCTGTTTACCCAAAAAGGCCGCTGCCATATTTTCAACAAAATGGCTCATATCTAATTTCAATTTTACGGGAATCCAAAAATCAGATTTGGGGGCAATTTTTATCAGTGAGTCCATTGTAAATTGACCTAAAGCCTTACCATCTATCCAGGCATTGCCTTCGGCCTTTTTTAGCTTTACTCCGAAATTATTAGGATTAAAATAATGCACTTTTAAGTTGACAACAGATTCCTTCAGCCCCATTTTATGAATGGATAGATTTTCAATTTCTTTTAGCTCAGGTGATTTAATATTTCTACAGCTAATTATTGTAATAGTCAGAAAAGCTGTAAGCAAAAAGGGTAGGTGGGGCACAGGTTTCATATCAGGTTTGTGGAGGGAAATTAGTGGAATTGTAGTTATCCAAATCTTAAATTTCAAAGAAACGAAATAACGCTTATTACATATAAAGAAAAGGAGTATTTATTCTAAGATTCCATATCTATTATAATTAGGAAATTAATAAATTGAGCAATTAAAAATAACCTAAATAATTAAGTGAATCTATATTTATTTATAATATTAATATTCAATAAGTTGAAGTATTTTATTAAATATAAATATGCGTAATATTTTATGTTTTATGAATAAAATTTGCGCCAAAGCAAAAAAAATATTTTAAGAATATAAAATTCTGTATATTATTGAAATTTAATTAATAATACATTATAATTGATTTAAATAATTAATAAATCTATTATATTAATAATATTTTTAAAATATAAATCAAATCAGCAATTATTATTTCATTTCTGAGTGAGTTTAAACCAGCATTTTACGGAACTATTTTTTCTATTTACGCAGAAATAAGTTTGAGCACTTTTGATACTTCGTTTTCATGTCCAAAAAATGGTAGCCAAAAACTTCTCAATCCAATATTTTAAGCGGTGATTTAGGTTGATAAAGAATTCCTGTTTTGTCCTATCTATTACCTAAATTCGTTGCCTCATTTAACCAAGATTTCATTTCTTGTATGAAAAGAAGTTACTGCTTTCTTAGTGCCCTATTGTTTTCAATTTTTATTTGTAAGTTTTCTATTGCTCAGGATTTTTCAAATAAAGGCAAGGAGTTTTGGTTTTGCTTTCCAAATCATATTCCTTCAGGGTCAAATGGTAGTATGAGTATCTGGATTACTTCTGACCAAGCCAGCTCGGGTACCATTACTATGACAAATGGCGCATTTTCGGCTAACTGGAGCGTTGCGGCAAATGGGATCACTTCGGTTAATATTCCGCATAATCTTGCTCATATAAGCAATGCCGAATCGGGAATGATTATTCAGAAATCTTTAAAATTAAGTGTCAATACCGGGCAGCCCCCGGTTGTGGCTTATGCTCAACAATATGGTAATGCAAGAAGTGCAGCAACCTTACTTTTACCCACAAATGTATTAGGGAAAAAATACAGAGCAGCGAGTTTTACATATTCAAACACTTCATCCGGAGGTCAAAATTCCAGATCTCAATTTCAAATTATCGCCACCAGGCCATTGACACAGGTAAAAGTAACTCCTTTTTCCAACGGAGTAGCAGGTACACCATTCAACATCAATTTTACCAATACCGGCGACATGTATCAATATCAGGCTACTACCGATGTTACCGGCACTTTAATAGAATCTGTTGCCGGATCCGGCGGTACCTGTTTGCCAATAGCTGTTTTTTCTGGTAGCTCGGCCGCTACAATTTTTACAAAAACCTGTACGCCAGGCAACACATCTTATGACCCATTATTTCAACAGATGTATCCAGTATCTACCTGGGGCAAAAATTTTGGTTTTATTCCTTTTGGCGATTACACCAATGGGAATCCTTATAGAGTAATGGCATCTGAAGATAATACTCAGGTCTTTATGAATGGCACTTTGGTAGCAACATTAAATGCAGGCCAAATTTACTCTGGTAGTTTAACGCCATTTGATCTTACACCAGTTACCCTTACTACGCCTACAAGTATAACTGCCGATAAACCTATTTCTGTAATTGAATATGCTCAATGTCGTGATTGTTCGGGCACCAGCAACGGTGATCCTGATATGGTTGTGCTGAATCCCATTGAACAAAACATAAAAGACATCACCATTTTTACATCTACTCAACAAAACATAAACCGGCAATGGATTAATGTATTAATTCCTACTGTATCAGCAGGAAGTTTTAGAATAGATGGAGCCATTCCTTCCACTCCATTTCAACCCGCCTTCAATATTCCTGGTTATTCTTATTTGCAGCATCAGTTTACACCGGCATTATCAGGCTCACACCGTATTTCGGCTGATACGGGCTTTAATGCCATTTGTTATGGATTTCAACAAGGACAGTATGAATCTTATGCCTATTCCGCCGGTACTAATGTAAAAGACTTAAATAGTGCGCTGGAAATAAATAATGAATTTGGAATAGAAAATTATCCAAATGCCTGTACGGGTTCACCATTTAAGTTTAAAATTTATTTGCCCGATGAAACGAATGGAACACCACCTACTACTATCCGTTACGACTCAATTCGCTGGGACTGTAGCAATGTAAGTGCAATGATTCCGGCCAGTTTCCCTTATATACAATATGGTACACCCTTAGTAATGCCTGATTCTGTCAATATCAGAAATGGGAAAAACGTGGCCTGGTATTCAGTACCCGGAAGTTTTTCATTTATAACGCCTGGTGTTTATACAATTACGATTACTGCATATCGTACTTCAAATGAAGGATGTGGCAATGCACAAACCTATGAATTTCCATTAACGGTAACGGCCCCTCCGGTAGCTGATTTTAATTTTGCAACAGCACTATGTACCAATTCTCCAATACAATTTACTGACGTTACGCCTCCTTCCGGTAGTGTTCCATACAGATGGTGGTGGGAATTTGGTGATCCCCCAAGCGGAGCCAATAATAATTCTAATCTCCAAAATCCAACACATACTTTTTCTAATCCGGGCACCTATTCTGTCAGGTTTTCAAATATTACCAGAGCAGGTTGTTTAAGCGATACAGCAACAAAACTTGTAGATATTACAAACCAACCGACAGCTAATTTTACAGTTCCTGCAATCAATTGTGTAAATACAAGTATTCCATTTACGGATGTCTCTACCTTAGTTGGCCCGGGCAGTATCAATCAATGGGATTGGAATTTTGGTGATCCGGCGAGCGGGATTAATAATACATCTACACTTCAAAATCCCACACATATTTTCGCAACACCGGGAAATTATACGGTTACCTTAAATGTAAAAACAAATACAAACTGTGCAAGTGCTCCTTATACATTTTCGGTAGAAATAAAACCTGATGCCACCATTACATTAAGTTCCGGTGCAGGCACCGATAATCAAACCATTTGTATCAATTCTCCCATTGCAAATATCACTTATGCAGTAGGCGGAAGTGGAACAGGAGGAACTGTTACAGGATTACCTGCCGGCCTTACAGGTACTTATGCTGCCGGAGTCATTACGATTAGCGGCACACCAACAGTAAGTGGTACATTTAACTATACTGTTTCTACACTTGGTCCTTGTCTTAATGTAAATGCAAATGGAACGATTAATGTAACAGCTGATGGAACAATTAATCTTAGCTCTCCCGCTGGTAGCGACAACCAGACTATTTGTATCAATACGCCTTTATCACTTATATCTTATGCAGTAGGTGGTAGTGGTACCGGCGGCACCGTAACCGGATTGCCAGCCGGTATTACCGGAAATTTTGCAGGTGGTGTTATTTCCATTACAGGTACACCAACGGTTAGTGGCGTTTTCAATTATACGGTAAACACTACCGGACCCTGTGTTACACCCACAGCCACCGGAACTATAACCATTACACCTGATGCTACCATTAACCTTACTTCAGCACCGGGTACTGACAATCAAACTAAATGTATAAACACACCCATTACAAATATTACTTATGCAATAGGTGGTAGTGGCACCGGCGGATCTGTTACTGGATTACCTGCAGGTGTTACAGGTACTTATGCCGGGGGTATCATTACCATAAGTGGTACACCCACTGTAAGCGGTACATTTAATTATACGGTAAACACAACCGGTCCTTGCGTTAAACCAAGCGCAACGGGAACCATTACCATTACACCGGATGCAACGGTAACTTTAACTTCCGGAGTTCCGTCTGCAAATCAGGAATTGTGCGTAAATGCAACCATTACAAATATTACTTATGCAGTAGGTGGCACCGGAAATGGAGGAACCGTAACAGGCCTGCCAACAGGTGTTACGGGTTCTTACGCCGGTGGTATAATAACCATAAGTGGTACACCCACAGTAAGCGGTACATTTAATTATATAGTTACAGCCAACGGGCCTTGCCTTGCTGCTACGGCAAACGGAACAATTATTGTAAACGCATTGCCCAATAGTAATTTTAATTTTACCAGCCCAACCTGTGATACCAGAACGATTAATTTTACGGATATTTCTGTTCCAAATTCCGGAACAGTCAATAACTGGCAATGGAATTTTGGAGATCCGGCCAGTGGCGCAAATAATACTTCCGTTTTACAAAATCCTTCTCATTTATTTACGGCTACCGGAACCTATAATGTAGGACTTGTAGTAACCACCGATAAAGGATGCGTAAGCATTGAGCCTACAAAACCTGTTGTGGTAAACCATAAACCTAAAACAGGATTTATGGTTCCGGAAGTATGTATCAATGACGTAGCCACCGTGTTCACAGATACCAGTACAATTGCAGTAGGAGGTTTAGATCCTACAGGATATTATTGGGATTTTGGCGATCCGGCAAGCGGTGCAGCCAACTTCTCAACAGTCAAAAATGGGTCACATTTATATACGGCTATTGGTCCTTATAATGTAATGCATGTGTCAACCAGTCTGGCAGGTTGCAAAGACACAGTTTATCATACCATATTTATCAATGCTGCCGATCCGGTTGCAGATTTTAATATTCCATTCCCAACAACGATGTGTGCAAATGATTCTGTTTCTATCATTAACAGATCAACCATCAGCCAAGGTAGTGTAACAAAGCTGGAGATTTATTGGGATGTTGTAGGCGCACCGGGTGTTTTTGAAACAATAGATGATCCTGTATTTAATGCCACCTATAAACATAAATATCCCACACAGGCAGTCACTCAAACATATACAATCAGAATGATAGCCTACTCCGGCGCCATTTGCTTTAGTAATAAAGTGGTAAACATAACTGTAAATGCAGCACCAGTTACCCAGTTCCTTACAATGCCTAACGTATGTTTTGATGCTATCCCATTTCAAATAACACAGGCAAGTGAAACAGGAGGGGTGCCAGGTACTGCTTTCTATAGTGGTTCCGGCGTTTCTTCTACAGGTATATTTACACCCGCTTCGGTAATACCAGGCAGCACCAATACAATAAAATATTTATACGTTGCTACTGCAGGTGGTTGTCGTGATTCGGTAACGCAAACCATAACAGCTATTACTTGCGAAAAAAATGCAATTACATTTAATAGTAGCGCATCTACAATTCCCGCAGGTGCCGGCACCATAAATAGCTGGAGTTGGAATTTTGGAGACCCACCAAGTGGTGCATTAAATACATCAACCGTTGCAAATCCAAGTCATACTTATAATAATTGGGGAAACTACACTGTGAGTTTGCAGGTAGGCACCAGCAATGGATGCAAAAGCACAGCACAAAGCATTCCGGTAAAAGTGAATCCATTACCTAAACCTGATTTTACATTGCCTTCAAGTGCTTGCTTACCTGCAGCAAGTATTGTCTTTAATAGTAATGTACTGGTACCTGATGGCAGTACTCCGGCCGGTTATCTTTGGAATTTTGGCGACCCGGCCAGCGGACCTAATAATACTGCAACCAGTTCAACACCTACGCATATTTTCAATACCACAGGTCCATTTACTATAAAATTAATTTCAACAACCAATGCCGGATGTATAGACAGTATTTCAAAGGCACTGACCACCATTCATCCACAGCCTATTGGTTCTTTTAATGTTGATAAGGTTGATGTTTGCATTGGCGGCAGCATGACCTTTACCAATACTAGCAATTCATTGGATGGCACTACTACACAATACCATTGGTCGTTGGACAATGGCGATACCAGAAATATCCCATCATTTACTTATACCTATCCTGCGGCAGGTACTTATAATGTAAGTCTCTTTATCTATAACAGTCATGGTTGCAAGAGTTCAACGGCTGTAAAAACTGTTTCTGCAAATCTCTATCCGGTTGCAAATGCCGGCCCCGATAAAATAATGCTGGAAGGCGGACAGGTGGAATTAACACCGGTATTGGTAACGAATCTTACCGTAAACTACTCTTGGACTCCGGTTTCCTATCTCAACAATCCAAATATTGCAAATGCAAAAGCATCGCCGCCAAATGATTTCACATATACTTTGAAAGTAACGAGTGATAAGGGATGCAGTGCCACTGATCAGGTGTTTATCAAAGTATTAAAAATGCCAACGATTCCAAACATTTTTAGCCCGAATGGTGATGGTGTGCATGATACCTGGAAAATAGATTATCTGGATACCTATCCGGGAAGTACGGTCGATATATTTAACCGATATGGACAGAAAGTATTTCATTCGGATGGATATACAACACCATGGGATGGAACTGTAAATGGAAAACCAGTACCCGTTGGAACTTATTATTACATAGTAAATCCTAAAAACGGCAGGAGTCAAATTTCCGGTTATGTAGATGTAATCCGTTAATATATGAAACAAAAATTTTTAATAGTATTTCTGTTTTTTGCCGGCATTGAAGGGTGGGGGCAGCAACGTCCACATTATACTCAGTATATACTTAACAACTATATTCTGAATCCGGCGTTGAGTGGAATAGAGAATTATGTAGATGTAAAATTTAGTGTAAGGGACCAGTGGGTAGGCCTTAGTGGTGCTCCTAAAACAACTTATTTTTCTATTCAAGGTCCCATTGGAAAAAAAGATTATAGAACCAGTTCTACTTCATTTCAGATACCCGGAAAAAACCCAAGAGGAACTTATTATTGGGAAAACTATACAGCAGCTGCACCTCATCATGGTGTGGGCCTTACTATAGTGAATGATCGTACCGGAAGCTTTAATCGCTTTACAGCAAATGCCACTTATGCCTATCATTTAGGATTAAACCCAACAACCAATCTTGCGGCTGGATTTTCAGCAGGCATAACAAATGTGAGTATTGACCGTAGCAAACATGATTTTGATGGAAACGGAGATATATTT
>WBZL01004069.1_pt1 | contig 12914 bp, 12 predicted proteins | sample 5204291 | NCBI WGS metagenome assembly WBZL01 (sample SAMN12344345, study PRJNA552823) | activated sludge metagenome | biome: Activated sludge suspended growth; feature: Nitrification reactor; material: Wastewater; isolation source: activated sludge from nitrification reactor of wastewater...
AATTTCTTGTGAACGGCCTGGATCCCATAGTCGTGCAAAAAAAATCACGAGTGTTGGCTTATCAAAACGGGGTAAATCCTCAAAAAACGAATACAAAGCATTACGTTTACCAGAACCCGTTTTGAGGAAATAGGAAAGCAAAGAAAGACGAATAACGCTAATTAAAGTTTTCCGAAGATCAGGAATAGACTTTGAACTCATCCCCCCCCATATTATTCGCGAGAATGAATAATCTTTTATGCCATAAACGGGATAATTAAAACCTAAGGGAAATATCTTCTCTTTTCCCTCAATTTCACTAATCGCATCAGCATTGAAACTTCTTTTGAAGTAAAAATCACACCACTCCAATTCATCATCATAGATTGTCTGACCATCATAAGTATCATAGACTATTTTGATGCGATTATTGAGAACTATTCTAAGTTTTGGCCGGGCTAACACACCGACTTCGTAACCAGGTAAACGTGAAAGCTGAACCTTTATTACTCCTTGTTGTGCGAGTAAGCCAAAGCCTGTATAAATTTGAGATAAATGCTCTGCTGACGATGTACAGAACAACTGACAATTTATTGAGGACATATGTGTATCTAATCCCATTGAATATTAAACTTTAGACACGCTTAACAGCATAAGTAACCAAATGAGCCGCTTCGATGGGAAATCTAATTCTTTGGAAATAGTTGATCCTATTGCTAAACATACTTATGATTGTTTTCATCGGTTTTTTCAATGTCCAGGATTGCAGTCCTAAGTTATAAAACAGTGAAATTTTGACTCCATAATGAACAGTTACATCATCAAACACAGTTTTAAGTAAGTCACTTATTTCTTCATTTGTATAATGCCGAACATGATCAGGGTTAGTATTTTTAACAGCAAGGCCATTTGGGGTGGTAAGATAAAAAATACCCCCTGGTTTTAAAACTCGAAATGCGGCTTGAACAAATTCCTTATCCTGCGCAACATGTTCGATAACTTCAATTGCCGAAACGATATCAAACGAATTTTCAGGCAAAGGATGAGTCAAAAAATCTTTCAAAATAAGGTTTTCGACGTTTGATCTGTGTTTTAATACCTGCTCACTCTTATTGGGAGTCAGGCCCAGATTTAGTTGGCGTTGAAGATCACTTTCTTGCGGCACATCTAACAAAGTAACCGCGACAGGGAGTCCAATTGTGTAATGCGATTTTCTGGCCCCCACATCTAACAGCATCACGCCATCCACTTGACGCGCACGATACGCCTTAATAATGGTTTTTAAGTCATACCGAACCCCCTGATACAATACGGGAAAAAAGGGGTGCAACACTAGATACAAGATTTCAAAAGGTTTATACATAAAATATCACGGACTTAATAATTTTCGCCATTGAGGCAAGATGCTCTGCCAGTCGAGTTCTTCGGCTTTTTGACGAGCATTCCTGGACAAGCGCTCTGCCAATCCCGGCTCGATAAAAAGACGATGGATTGCTTCAGCCATTGCGTCAGGCTCACCTGCAGGAGTTAATAATGCATCCTGATTATCGTTCAATAAATACGGAAGGCCGCCAACAGAAGTGCTAACCACACACAAACCACAGGCCATCGCTTCGGTCACACTAACTGGTGTATTATCCACATTAGTCGTATTCAAAAAGATATCCGCTTTTGCCAGTGCTTCTGGAACCTGAGTTTTTAGAATCCCAGGAATAATAGTTATCTGGTCTTTAAGTGAATAGCTTTCGATCAGCAATTGAGTCCCCAGCAAACTCCCATCCCCTTTATCTGGGCCAATCATCATCAGGTGTATATCAGGAAAAGTCTTTTTTAATTTATTGATTACTTCAATAGCCAACTTCGGGTTGTAAATTTGGTGAAAAGCACGTAACCAAACTAAAATGGGTTGAGGGGTAGCACGGAGACGAAAAGGGTAATGATGTAGTTCTAGTGGATTAGGAATTAGAGAAATATTTTCACAGTAATCAGCCATCTTCTCTTGTAAATAACGTGAAGGGGCTGTAATCGTTTGCGCAAGTTGCAATAAACGCTTTACACGATCAGGATGCTGACGGGAAAAAACTGGTAGGTTACCTCCGTGTAAAGCTAATACAAATGGTTTTTTTAAGGACTTTAGCAGAAGGCAGATCACCTCGGCCCAAACAAAGGCAAGCCCGCTATAAACTTCTACGTAGGCGAATGTATAATAATCCCGCTGGCTAAAAGCTGTCCACAACATATCAAGAAGACGTGCTAAACGCGGTTGAACAGAAGATGTTCGTAAGATCACATACCCTGCGGCTTGTAAATGATCTGCAAGCTCTTCTACCGTTGTACGATTCGCATTTTTAGTTGAGAGAAAGTTACCGACAAGCAAAATTCCCATCTTCAATTTTGTGTTTTTCTGCCATATAAAGATTCTTGTGGTTTTACCCACTGAACCAAAGCAATCCCCAACAGAAATGGAATTGCCACTATTCGAATAGCAGAATGTGACATTTCCGCAAATGACCAGGCGGCCAAAGCAACAACCCAAGTTTGTGCCTGCGAAGTTGGAGCTTGTAAATAAGCCCGCAAAATCAAAACTAGAATCAACAAAAATGCCACCAAGCCTAAAGCTCCATGTTCCGCAAGAATACGCGTATATTCGGTATGGGCGGCAATATCAAAGCCAAAAATTTGTGCATGTTTAGCACTAGACATGCCTGGACCAACCCCCAAAATGGGATGAGACAACCATGTATCAATATCTACCTTAGCAATTTCCCCACGTAAAGTTGTATCCGTATCCTTATATCGCGCCTCTAACATCCCTCCGGTAAAATCGTTTAACCTAGGATAAATGACATATCCTCCGACCAAACTAAGAATAAATAAGCCAATAATAGTGATCAAACGCCCGCGCGCGTTTTGGAGAAAATGTACCAAAGCAAGAATAATCATCACCACGACATTATATAAACCACCCCTGGAGAAGGTTAATGCAGTTAAAGCAAATAAACCAATCGCCAATCCCAGAGAAAGCCACCGGCTCATTACCCTTACGCTTGTAAAGAATAATAATAACAATAATCCACCCCCTAACCCTAAAATTGCCGAAACCTGGTTAGGGCCAAAACCTCCACTGGTATCAAAATTAGACTCTCCGGTAAAAACAATTTTATCTGCAGAAAGTATTCCAACGATTGTGAGTAGTGCAGTTCCCAAAACAGGGAACACCACACACCAGGCAACTTCCCGCATCATCACATGATCAAATTTTAACTGTAGAAAATACCAGGCACATATCGTAAGAGCAAGTGCGCCTGAAAGATTGAAACTTAAAGCATCCCGTGCCTCAGCTGTCAATCCTAAATTAGCCAATGTAATTGGCACAGATGCACACAAAAAAACAAAAAAAAGTAAAGGCAAAAGCATTTCACGTCGCGTGCGAAAACGTAATAAAGCAATCCCCAAAATTAAAGCCACATAATATTTTCCACCTTCCCAAAAAATCCGAGCTTCAGTCATTCTCCACAAGACTTCGGCCCCAACAATATAAGCGGCTACATATGTTACTTTACGGGCATCTTTTCCAAACGCCGCAAACCCTATGCCAATCAAAATTGTCAAATATGCATGAGCCGTAGCTATAAATGAGCTGGCGTCCATAAGCCAAGCTATTAGTGGATGCAAAACCACCATCGCCACAATCCAAAATTGACCATAATTTGCAGAAGGCTTATAAGAATTTGTGCGAAACGGGATATATCGAGGCTTTATGACGGGAGGATAATTTGGAGAGCTATTCATACACTGAAACCAATACAATCTCAAATAAATATATCACTATTCACCAATCTTGGCTTTGGCAAATTAATTTTCCAGTGTTCCGTTAACATCCAATGCAAATGTTGTTGCCAGGCTTCCAATGTAACAGTACGAGCATAAACACGCCCATTTTCGATCATTTGAATCATGTCGGATGGATGGTACGACAAATCTGAAATATGATCTGCGATAGATTGAACGTGATCGATTGAAAAATAACGACCCCGAGAGCCATAGCCAACAATCTCTGAATTTGTTGAAACATCACTCAAGATCGGAATGGCCCCGTGGAAAAGTGCTTCGACCGGAACTTTGCTGTACCCTTCTGTATAAGATGGTTGAATCACAAAAGAAGATTTGCGATAAAAACCCCGAACCACATCTTGAGAAACTTTGCCGTGAAAATTGACCCAAGAATCAATGCCTAGTCGCTTTGCCTCTTGCAATAGAGGCTCACGTTGCGGGCCATCTCCCAACAAGCTTAAACGACATTCAATGTTCTGGTCTGCCAAAATCTTTACCGCTTCTAAAACCATACGTTGATTTTTGTTTTTATCTAAGTGGCCTACAGAAAGTAATTCAATAGGAAGGGGGAGATGAACAAATTCATTCAAGAGACGAATCCGTTCCACCACTTGTTCCGCTTCCTGATGCCAATCCTGAAGGGAATAAGAAGGGCTAAAACTGGGAACAATATGCCTGGGTTGATTGGGCCATGATCCATAAACTGCAACAGGGCCATGAAATCTATATTTCAAAAACATACGCTGGGCCCAATATGTCATAGGTTCTTTCGAATATCCAAGCCAATTTCCCGTAAATACGGCCTGACGTAAGACTGGGCTAGCTTCAAGCAAAATCAACCCTAAGATACTAATATTATTCGGGCAACGAATATGAACTGCATCTACCTGTTTGAGCAATTTTCGCACGGTACGAAACCACACGATTGATTTTTTGAATAAGTCCATCTTAGCCGCGAGAGTGTTTCCCCCAGCCGGAGAGATGGGCATCAAACGAATATTCTCAACCTGGTAAGGGCTATGTGTGGATGGGCTCACGCCCTCCCATAAGGGCGCACAAATGATAACCTCGTAAAACATCTCCGCCCATTGTTCAAACTGACGTGCAACCAGAGTCAACGTATTTAAACGCCCTGCCTTATCATAATAATGAGGGGCATCTGAAATAATACCTAATCGCATCAATAACCAATAATGACCAATAGAATCATAGTCAAAGCAATACCACCTTTTCAACCAGAAAATATTTCTTCATAAATGTTATTACACTTCACCAGATATTCTTGTGGATCAAAATATTTTTTGTATACTTCAAATAAACATCGCTGATCCAGCCTAAAAACCTTTTCCAGGTGAACCTCCCAATCATCCAGGTTAAAGTTCGCGACAAATGAATCCGGCAAATCATTTATGATAGTACTCGCCACCTGACCAGTCTCAAAAGCTAAAAAGGGAAGGCCCTGTGCAAGAAATTCAATCAATACGAGCGGGCCACTTTCGGATAAGGCGGTATGCAAACCAAATCTATATTTGGCAAGTTGTTGTTGTACATGGATTTCATCGTGAATGAATGTAATACATTCCGATAATCCTTTTTTGTGCACATAATCTGTGATTTCCTGAAAATATATGGGATCAATTACTTTCCCGTAAATCACCAACTTAAACTTCATCTTCTCAGCTAATTGAATGGCGAACAGGTGGTTCTTGATTCGGTTAAAGTTCGCAACCAAAACTCCCGTATTGCTTTCTGGGTAAACACTATGCTGTGCTTGTATCACAATATTTGCCAGAAGGTAAACATTTTGGGAATGAATTCTTAATTTCTTTTCTGCCCAGGTAGTTAATTCTTTGCAAACCCCAATGTAATATTGGGGCTTAAGACATTTGGACAAAAAAAATGGCACACGTTGATCGACGCCAATCCCCCCATAGTGATCGTGCAAAATAATTTTTTTCTTCAAGCCAAATAGTATGGCAACCAAACGCACATACTGGTAGGTATATCGCATGTGAACATGAATAATATCGAAATCCTGTAGGATCATCCTCAACTTAAACATGGACATCAGGTCAAACTTACTTTTTCGGCCCAGGTTGTTCAATGGGATAGCTGTATCCAACAAAGCCTTTAATGACCCTAATTCCGTGATGGTTAAGACAGAAACCTGAAACCCCTTCTGATATAAGAGATTGGTCAAATCAACACAAACCCTTTCTGCACCACCGGGATTTAAGGTGTCAATAATATGTAAAACCTTCATTGTTAAATACTGTCTCACGATACCAGACGGATGCTCTCATTTTCCTCGATCTTCAATAAATACTCGGGGAACGGACAATTTTCAGGCAAAAGTAATGCGTGAAAACCACCTCTTTCTTTTATCAATTCCTTCGTTAAGGGCTCTTTTAATCTGAGATACCATGCTTGATAACCATAATGTTGACACCAGGTCAAAATATTTTGGGTATTCTCCGTTATACTGAGTTCTGGTCCGCTATGAATTTCGACAAAAAATATCGGGCGGGTCACCTTAGCCAACTGAATAGCCCCGTTAAGGACATCAATTTCCGCCCCTTCCACGTCAATCTTGATAAGGCTAGGGTATAAATTTAAATAGGTACAAAGCTCATCCACTGTAAGGGTAGAAACTGTGAAATGAGCGTTCAATTTGCTGGCAGTTTGGGCAAAGGACTTAAATTTGCTCCCTGCAGCGCCACTCAACACAGTATAAAATTCTATTTTTTCGCCAGATTGATTGGACAAAAAGGCGGGAATGAAATATGCCTTTGGAGAAAGACCATTCATGATTAAGTTTTCAGCGGCCAACGCCAAAGCTTCAGGGTTGGGATCCACCAAAACAATTTTTTCAACTGTGTCATGATATAGCATCAAAAAAGCGGATTGCCCTATGTTGGCCCCGACATCAAAAATCACCTTATGATGTTTCGCTAAATTAAATAACCAGGCCTCGTCTTTTTCGGGAGCATCCCGAAAGGTCCCCGCGACCACACGATAATCTTTTCCTAAAAAGTGATGGGGGATGATCCGTTTCCGAACGAAACCCAAGTTTTGCAAAATTTGGAGAATTCTATATTTCAGAGCTTTTCTATTCATCCTATAGTCCTCTCTGCCTGAAACTTATTTAGGCTCGAAACAGATATGCTCTTAATTTTAGGGCCTTCTTTAATCTTTTTTCCAGCAATATACCATGAGGCAATTACCTGTAAGAGAACAACAGGGAAGGCAAATAGAAAGAGAAAATACCCCAAAAACAGCAATTTTTTGTTTCTTTTATATTGAATAGGGATTAAAGAAGGAGGTACGGAGATTAGCAAACTGTAAATGCTGAGAGCTGAACCATAATACTTCCATCCAATATATAAAGAACTAGGGGTCGGGCGCGGAGCAAACCATTTGGCCGAACGCAAACCATCCCATATCCCAATTTCTCGAAAGCCCCCCGTACCAGCTTTTAAGTGCAAGCGCTGTGAAAAAGGATTCGATACGTTCAAAAACCCCGCCAGGTATGCGCGCAAACCCAATTCCGCATCTTCCAACCCAATTTTTTCAAGCTGGCGATCAAACAATCCAATACGGCGGAAAACGTCCCGTTTCAGCATCACATTCCCGGTGTCAATTTGATTGGAAAGTTTTAAGTGTTGATAAGTTTCAGGCACTCGAGCCCCAATCATCGAAACAGACGTCCCGGCTGAAATTTCGGCCTTAAAATAATCCAAGCATTTAAGGTGGTTCCGCACCCAGTCGGATTTTACGCGGCTATCGTCATCAAATAATAGCAAGTATTCACTTTCGGAAGCAAGAATGGCGGTATCTCGGGCCAGGCAGATTTCCTTTTCCGCCTGATAAATCACCTGAAGGTCCAGGGCAAAATCATCGTAAAAAGCACGTTGAAAAGGGTCCGACTGATCGATGACAATCACGTCAAAATTGGCATAATCTTGGGCTTCCAGATCATGCAGAACATCTTTTAGATATTCGTAGCGATTGAGGGTGGGAATAATGACAGAAACTTTGGGGACTTGACGAAGCAATTCCCCTTCGAAATCAGCCCAACCCTCATACGCCACGGAGGGCTGGTACATGTTTATCCGGGGTGTTTTTCGCGATTGGTAAAAGGCCAGGAATTCCTTAATAGGATTATGAAACGTAAGCGTCCGAAGGAACAAAATGTAATAAGGCCACAGGCGATGGTAATATTTTCGAATAAAACGATATTCATCCACCAGAGCTAATTTTTCGTCCCAAGATATGGTGGGGGCTTCTCCAATATATCCTTTTTGGATTGCTTGCCAGGCCAGGTCCCGTTTTTGAGCGAGTGAGGTTTTATAACCTGTATCCAGCGTTAATTTCGACCGCACAAGTTCCGGGAGTTGATCTGGATCTGGAAAGACAGTCGTCCCATCTTGCTTTTTTAAGTTGAAATAATCTATTGGGTGAATATATTTCAGGAAAGAAAAAATCATACGCGGGAGGCTGTCAATAATTTTTCAAGCGTCAGGGTCAAATCATCCGTATAAATACACCGCTGATGATCAACCAAATGTTCGTAACGAGCTTTGCCGACAGGATCGATCAAGATGGTCAGCAATCCATTGTCATAGGAATCTTCGATCATCGAACTCCAAGCGGAAACTACCATCAGGTTTTGGATAGGGTTACCTTCCAGCCAATTGGGAGAATGGTCGAAGCGATAATTCACCTGGTAGGGCGCTAATTGCGCCGCGAACAAAGGCTCTTTCTCTTTTTCACGTGGATGCAAACGAATAATCAGATGCAAATCATCCCGACGAAATGTAGCCAGGAACCGGTGCATCACCGGGTGCAGGCCATTAAACTCCACAGTTGAGGCATACAAGAGGTGAATACCCGGCACATACTCCCGCTGGATGCGTGCATACGGAATCAAACGATATTCAGACGGGAAATTCAAACAAAGATGGGTTTTCAGATAGTCAATGGTTGCCTGGTTTTTAACATAAAATAGATCAGCAATCTTCACCGGGGCAGGATGCGCAAACGGCGGGTAATTGATCATGCTCCCATGCTGGACTTCGATCAACGTGATATTTTTTCGGTAGTAGGAGAAGATAAGCGAAAGACTGTTTACGTTGTAAAACCAAAGCGTATAAACTTCTCGGTGGCTCAGGTGTTTTAGAATCGCATCATTGACCACCCGATAAGCCCTAAAAAATTGCAATACGTGAGGGCCACGTTTAAAAAAATAGGACAATAACCGGGCCACCCCGCCCAGGTTATAAACCTTTTGACCGTTTATCGTCTCAAGATAATGCTCTTTGGATGGGTTGATAAAGAGAATGTTATCCGTAAACAGGGGCTTTAACACCCGATCTTCTAGCTTTCCCTCTACGACATTACAAAAATTTTTAGTCGTATAAACAATCCGTTTGCCGTGGAGTGATTTCTCATTAAAACGGACGAGCAGATAAAGGCGAATAAAGTCAATCAGGGAACGGACAAAAAATGTAATCCCCGACACAAGACGCGAGTAGTGGGATCGAAAAGGGGGGGCGGACTTTGTTTCAGGAGAGGTAGAAGCCGATTGTTTAAACGCCTGTTCATCCCGAGCCAGGGTGTCAATGTATTTTTCTATCGCATCCAAACTGAGAGACATGCAGAAAAGGTTATTCCTATTCTTTTTGCAGGGCGGCAAAAGTAATCAAATCACAAATTTCGCGGACAGCCGCATGCCCCCCAGGTCGGGACAAAACAAGATCCGCGCGGAACAGGACTTTCGCCACCGCATCGGATGGGGCACAGGAGAACCCTACCGCATCAAACACGGGCAAATCCACGTCATCATCCCCCACATAACAGACGGCAGAAAGAGGCACGCCGTACCGCGCACATATTTTCTGAAGACACGCAAGTTTCTCTTCCACACCCACGTGAACTTCTGAAATGCCCAATTGCTGACCACGATGGAGCACGGTTTGGTTTTTGGCGGAGGAAATGATCGCAACGGGAATTCCTGCGGCGAGAACAGCCTTTAGCCCTGCGCCATCTTTGATGTCAAACCGCCGGAATTCTTGCCCCTCGGGAGTCATGTAAACGCCCCCATCGGTTAGCACCCCATCGGAGTACAGCGCCAGAAGGCGGATTTGCTTAATTCTCGTCCAAATTTCGGGGGAAACTTCGGGCATGATCAAGCCCGACCCAGGGGCCAAATATCGAGCAACATTTTCATAAAAGCGGCCATTTCATGGAGAGGGAGCATGTTGGGGCCGTCGCTGAACGCCTGGTCGGGGTGAGGGTGGGTTTCGATGAAGAAGCCATCAACGCCGACGGCCGCCGACGCGCGGGCCAGGTAAGGTGCGTATTCACGCTGTCCGCCTGATTTTCCGCCCAGACCGCCGGGCATTTGGACACTGTGCGTTACGTCAAAAATCACGGGGGCATACTGGCGCATGATAGGCAGGGAGCGCATATCTACGACCAGGTTGTGATAGCCAAAACTGCTTCCGCGTTCGGTCAGGAAGACGTTGAGGTTGCCGGTCTCGCGGACTTTGTCGACGGCGAAGCGCATGTCTTCGGGGGCCATGAATTGGCCTTTTTTGATGTTTACGGCACGCCCGGATTTTCCGGCGGCGAGGAGCAGGTCGGTCTGGCGGCATAAAAAGGCGGGGATTTGTAAGACGTCTGCAACCTGGGCCACCGCGAGAACCTGGGTGCTTTCGTGGACATCGGTCAGGACGGGGACGCCAATTTCTGATCGGACTTGTGCCAGAATTTCGAGGGATTCATCAAAACCAATTGAGCGGAAGGAAGTGCCGGAGGTTCGGTTGGCTTTGTCGAAAGAGGATTTGAAAAGATAGCCGAGGTGTAATTGTTCGGCCAGGGTTTTGAGGGTTGCGGCGGTTTGGAGGCATAATTCCCGCGATTCGATGACGCATGGGCCGGCAATCAGCAGGGGAACGGTGCCCCCTAGGGTCAGGCCGGGGGCAAGGGTGAGGGGATCGGTCCAGTTTTTGTTCATTAGCGATCTGCCTGATAAATATCGTGAATGCGTAACAGGCCCAAACAACCGTCTGCATGATCTACCACGGGCAGAACGGAAATTTGGGAGGCACGTTTTTCCATTTTTTGCACGGCTAAAGCCAGCGTATCCTGCGGGTGAATGACATGGGGCTGGCGGGTCATGACTTGTTCGGCCTGTAGGAAACGAATATCTTCGTCTTTTTGAAGGGTGCGGCGAATATCGCCATCTGTGATGACGCCTAAGAGGGTATTTTGTTCATCGAGTACACAGGCGGCCCCCAGCGGGAAACGAGTCATGGCGATGACAACATCGCGCAAGTTGGTGGCGGGGGTAACACGGGCGATTTTTTCCAGGCCGTGCATGACGTCACCAACTTTTAGCCAGAGGTTCCGGCCTAATTGCCCGGCAGGGTGAAAACGGGCAAAATCTTCCGGCTGGAAGTTACGGACGCTCATCAAGGCAGAAGCGAGCGCATCGCCCAGCGCAAGGGCCACGATGGCACTGGCGGTAGGAGCGAGGTTGAGGGGGTCAGCTTCTTGTTCGACAGAGGCGTCCAAGATGAGATCCACCACGCGACCCAGTTTGGAGCGGGGATTGCCGAGGATGCCAATGAGGGGGGAGCGGAATTCGCGAAGGATCGGAATTAGGCGTTCCAGTTCCAGGGTACTGCCACTTTTGGAGAGGAGGATAGTGGGATCGCCGGGGGCGTAGATGCCTAGATCGCCATGAACGGCTTCGGCAGGGTGCAAAAAGATGGCAGGGGAGCCGGTGCTGGAGAGGGTGGCGGCAATTTTTTGAGCGACATGGCCGGATTTTCCCATGCCGGTCAGGATGATTTTGCCAGGGTGAGCGGCGAGAAGTTGGACGGCTTTGGTAAAGTTTTCGTCCAGCCGTTGGGCGGCGGCGGAAATGGAACTGGCTTCGACGTGGAGGCTGTGCCGCGCCGTTTCGAGGGCGGCATCTAACGTTATGAGCATATTCGCTGACGCACTTTACCGAGGTCTGCGGGAACGTCCACGGCGATGGAGTGGTAGGTCGTTTCTACGGTAAAGATGGCGTAGCCCGCTTCCATAAAGCGCAATTGTTCCAGGCTTTCGGCGGTTTGGAGGGGGCTGGCGGGGACCTGGGAATATTGGGCCAAGACAGAGGGGCGATATCCATACACGCCAATGTGCCCCCAAAATTGGGCCTGGGCCAACCAGTTTTCTTGCGGGGCATCGCGCACGTAGGGGATGGGACTGCGCGAGAAATAGAGGGCGCGTCCATCGTGGGCGCGGGCAACTTTGACCACGTTGGGGTTGGTGAGTTCTTCGACACTGGTGATACGATAAACGGGGGTGATCAGGTCACAGGGAGCGGCGAGCCATCCGGCGACCAGGGCTTCTAACATGCCGGGGTCCACCAGCGGTTCATCCCCTTGCACGTTTAGGACGAGGTCAGCGGTGAGGTGTGGGAGAAGGGAGGCGATGCGTTCGGTGCCGGATTGGCAGGCTGGGTCGGTGAGCATAGCCTGTCCGCCAAATCCGGCGACGACTTCGACAACTTCGGCGGAGTCGGTGGCAACGATGACTTGTTGGATGTTGGGAACCTGGGTGACGCGTTCCCAAACATGCTGGACGAGGGGTTTGCCGCAGATGTTTGCCAGCACTTTGCGCGGGAGGCGGGTGGAGGCGAGGCGAGCGGGGATAATGGCTACGGTTTTCATCAGGAAAAACTCCTAAATTGGGTTAACGAAGAAAGATGAGATGAGTAATTTGCGGGGGAAGTTTGTTCTCAAGCCTTTGCTGGATGAGGGAAATCACCACACCCACAGCAAGAGCCGCCAAAAATTCGCCCATTTGAAGGATTAAAGGATTAGGATAACCAAAAAGTCTTCCAATTACGGCATCAAACAAGGTAAATGTCAACAAATGCCAGGCGAAAAAGTTAAAGGAATACTGTCCGATGAAAGCCAAAAAGTTGGCCCACATGTTTGTACGGTAGCACTCCACTAAAGCGTGGAGGGGCAAAAAACTTGCAAAAAAGGGGGTTCACTGGCAAACTCTTGTGACTTCCAAATCACGAGAGAAAACCAATGAAC
>WBZL01004070.1_pt1 | contig 12914 bp, 8 predicted proteins | sample 5204291 | NCBI WGS metagenome assembly WBZL01 (sample SAMN12344345, study PRJNA552823) | activated sludge metagenome | biome: Activated sludge suspended growth; feature: Nitrification reactor; material: Wastewater; isolation source: activated sludge from nitrification reactor of wastewater treatment...
TCTGCCGCGCCCTCATCCATCGTCGCCGACGCACCCGAACGCGCCTACCTCGAGGCTCGCCGGGCGCTCCGCGAGCTCTACTGGGCCGAGATGGCGGCCTTCTTCGAGGCCGCGCCCGAGGAGGCCACCCCCGCACCGCGTGACGACCCCGAGAGCGCGCCCGCGCCCCTGCCCCTCCAGGCTGCCCTCGCCGACCTCCCCGCCGCGTCGCGGAGCCTCGTCGCGGAGCTCGCCGCCCAGGACCACGTCGACCGCCTCGACGACACGCGACTCCACCGCCTCGGCCGCGCCCTCGCCCGCGCCACGCCCGACCAGGTCGAGCGCCTCCTGCGGGCGCCGAGCCCGACCCTCCGCGCCTACGTCTGGACCTGGCTCGCCCACTCGGACGCCGGCCTCGCCCTCCTCCCCGCCCTCGCGCCGGCGACCTTCGACGCCGCCCTCGCCGACCGCAGCGTCGCCGTCGAGCACGGCGACGACCTAATCTTCCGCGCCCTCGCCGACTACGCCCTCGAGGCGCGCGTCCGCCTCGGCTCGCCCCCCGAGCGGCCGCTCGCACCTGTCCTCCAGGACATCCTCGCAAGCGACCGACCCGCCCTCGTCCGCGCGGCCGCCCTCGGCGTCCTCGCCCGCCGCGGCGAGGACCTCGACCCCCTCGCCCACCTCCACGACCCCGCGCCCGCGGTCCGGGTCGCCGCCGCCGCCGCCGCGCTCGAGCGCGGCGTCCCGCCCGCGCACCTCGTCGACCTCGCCGCCGCCGACCCCGACGATCGCGTCACCGAGGCGATCGTCGCCGAGCTCCTCGTCCGCGCCGCCCGCGGACGCCGGGCCCGCCCCGGCGAGGCCCGATCCGCCGCCGCGATCGAGGCCCTCGACGCATCCTCCTCGCCGCGGATCCAGGGCGCCCTCCAGCGAGCGCGCGGAGAAGCCGAAGCACCGGCTCGCCTGCCCCCACCGCCCGGCACCGAGGCGCCTGCGCCCCCGGAGCCCACGACGGAGCCGGCCTCATCACAGCTCGCCCCGTCGCCGACCGTCGACCTCGTCTCGGTCCTCTAGTCGACCGACCGTCGTTCGGCGTCGACCGACCCCGATCGGGCGGCATCCCCGGCCGCCCGGGTCCGCCGACGCGCCCCGCTACGACGCGTCGTCCGCCTCTTCCTCCTCGTCCTCCTCCAGATCGCCGTCGTCGAAGTCGTCATCGTCGAGGTCCTCCTCGTCGAAGTCGTCCTCGTCGAGGTCATCGTCCTCCTCGTCGTCGTCCTCCTCGTCGCCGAGCTCCTCGTCGAAGTCGTCCTCGTCGCCGAGCTCCTCGTCCTCGTCGTACTCGAAGTCGTCGTCGTCGTCGTCCTCGTCGAACTCGTCGTCCTCGAGCTCGTCATCGTCGCCAGCGCGGCGCACGGGCTCGCTCCACGGGGCGTCGACGGTGGTGAGGCCGAGGTCGAGGTGCGGGCCATCGGGGGTTCGATACTTCATCGCGACTCGCTCCTTCTGGGAGGGATGCCCAATCGTAGGCGGTCGGTCGGCGATGGCAAGCAAGCGAGTCGCGCCCCCCCTCGCGCGCTCCGGGCGCAGGGCGGGCCTCACACGCGGACTCGCGCGGCGAAGCGACCCGCGCGATCGCGGTGGCGCTCGAGGATCGGCGCCAGGAACTCGCCCAGGAACTCGTCCACCTGCTCCGGCGAGCGGCCGACATAACGCAGCGGATCGATCACGTCGGCGTCGACGTGCGGCCCCAGGAGGGGATCCGCCTGCATCCGCGCGATCAGATCGTTGCCCTCCCCCTCCTTCATCCGGGCGACCGCGGCCAGGCTCTGCCGCCGGACCGCCTCATGGAGCTCCTGTCGGTTCCCGCCGGCCTTGGTCCCGCGCATGATCACGTTCTCGGTCGCCATGAAGGGGAGCTCGTCCGCGAGGTTGCGGGCGATCTGCTTGGGGTGGACGACCAGCCCCGCGGTCACGTCGACGACGAGGTTCAGGATCGCGTCCGTCGCCAGGAACGCCTCCGTGATCACCAGCCGCCGGTTCGCGCTGTCGTCGAGCGTGCGCTCGAACCATTGATTCGCGTGGGTCTCGCGCGGGCTCGTCGCCAGCGAATGGACGAAGCGCGCGAGCCCGCAGATCCGCTCCGAGCGCATCGGGTTCCGCTTGTACGCCATCGCCGACGAGCCGATCTGCTTGGCCTCGAAGGGCTCGTCCACCTCCCGCTCGTGCGCGAGGATCCGCAGGTCCGAGGCCATCTTCGCCGCCGACCCGCAGACATCGGCGAGCGCCGACACCACCCACGTGTCGATCTTCCGGGTGTAGGTCTGGCCGCTCACCGCGATCGACCCGCCAAAGCCCATCGCCGCCGCCACCCGGCGGTCGAGCTCCCGCACCTTCGCGTGGTCGCCGGCGAAGAGCTGGAGGAACGACGCCTGCGTGCCGGTCGTCCCCTTCACGCCGCGGAAGGGCAGGCGCCCGACCACCCCCTCGATCGTCTCGAGGTCGAGCGCGAGATCCTGCGCCCAAAGACAGGCCCGCTTCCCCACCGTCGTCAGCTGCGCCGGCTGCAGGTGCGTATAGGCAAGCGTCGGCAGCGCCCGGTGCCCCCGCGCGAACGCGCCGAGCTGGACGATCGCCGCGTAGAGGCGATCCATCACGAGCTCGAGCCCCTGCCGGATCATCACCAGCTCGGCGTTGTCGGTCACGTAGCAGCTGGTCGCGCCGAGGTGGATGATCTTCGCCGCGTCCGCGCCCGCCACCTCGCCGAAGTGGTGCACGTGGGCCATCACGTCGTGGCGGAGCTCGGCCTCGAGGGCGGCGACGCGGGCGAAGTCGAGGGTGTCGCGGGCGCCGCGGAGGGCGGCGATCTGGGCCTCGCGGATCGGCAGACCCAGCGCCAGCTCGGCCTCGGCGAGGGCGATCCAGAGATCGCGCCAGAGGAGCGCCCGGCGGCGATCCTCGAAGTTGGCGACCATCGCGGGGGTCGCATAGCGGGTCGCGAGCGGGCTCTGGTACTCGGGCCGGGCGGTCATGGCGGGCGGAGGGTACACCGCGGACGGGCGCAATTCGCCCGCCCCTCGCGCGTTCTCGCCCCCCGCCGCGCGCACCCGCCCGCCGCCGAGGCGATCTCGCCCCCCGCTCGCCCCCCGCGCGCCCGCCGGCTACCCTCCCGCCTCCCGGGCCCCGAGCCCGGGAATAACCCCCCCACCGCCCCGGTTCCACCCCCCGCATGGACGCAAGCGCACGCCTGGCGTTCGAAGAGACCGCCCTGCCCCACCTCGACAGCCTCTACCGGGTCGCCGTCCGTCTCACCGGCGATCGCAGCGAGGCCGAGGACCTCGTTCAGGACACCATCGTCCGCGCCTACCGCTTCTGGGGCACCTTCAAGGCCGGCACCAACATCCGCGCCTGGCTCTTCACGATCCTCCGGAACACCTTCTACTCGCAGGCCCGCCGGGCGAACCGCCTCCGTGAGCAGGTCGGCGACCTCTCGGTCCAGCTCGCCGCCCTCGGCGACGCCGGCAGCGCCGGCGCGGTCGCCTCCGAGATCCCCACCCCCGAGAGGGCCGTGACCGCCAAGCTCACCGCCGACAAGGTCCACGCCGCCCTCGAGCGGGTCCCCGAGGACTACCGCCTCGCGGTGATGCTCGCCGACCTCGAGGGCCTCGCCTACAAGGAGATCGCCGCGATCATGGAGTGCCCGATCGGCACGGTGATGAGCCGGATCTACCGCGGCCGCCGCCAGCTCCAGCAACTCCTCCAGGAAGAGGCCCCCGGCGCCCCCGCCGAGGGCGCGCCCCTCTCCCTCGACGCCTACCGCAAGCGAGGCCACGCATGAACCCGACGCCGAGCCCCTCCGAGAGCCTCATCGGCCTCCTCCAGCCCTACGTCGACGGCGACCTCGACGACGAGGCGCCGGCCGCCCCGTCGACGGCGTCCGCCTCGTCGGCCTCGGCGACCTCGAGTCGCTCGGCGAGCCCGCGGCCCCCGCGGCCTTCGAGTACGCGGTCGACGGCGGCCGCGTCCTCGGCCTGCAGAGGCCCTCTGGCGCCGCCCCGCCGGGCACCCGTCAAGTGTACAGGGGCCAGGTCTACACCGTCGCCCGCGACCGATCCGGCCGCGTCGTCGTCTTCTTCAGCGACCGCGGCGTCGACCATTTCTTGATGGCCGCGACGACCCGCGAGCCCTGGGCCCGCGGCGACGCCGAGGTCGCCACGCTCCTCGACCTCGCCGATCGCGTCCGCCGCGGCCGCTGACGGCGCCCGAGAGCCCCTTTCTTCGCCGTCCGCCGGCCGCCCTCGTGCGGCCGCCGCCTTGGGGGGCCCGCGCCCCGACCTCGGGCACATTCGAGCCGAAGCCCGCCGCGGGGCTGGTATCGCCGCAAGCGACGGGATACCCTGCCGCCGTGTTCTCAGCGCTGATCATCGACGCCGACGGCAAGACCCCAGCGGTCATCCAGGACATGCTCGCCGCGTTCCGCTGCGAGTTCACGGTGACCGAGAACGGCCCCGAGGCGGTCAACGTCGCCCGCACCGTCGCGCCGAGCGTCATCTTCGTGCGCGCCGAGCTGCCCCTCACCTCCGGCTTCTCGGTCTGCAACCGCCTGCGTCGCAACGATCAGACCGCCAAGATCCCGGTGATCATCTACGCCTCCAGCGTCGCCGAGGAGGTCTTCGATCAGCACCGCAACCTCAAGACCCACGCCGACGGCTACCTGAAGATGCCCTTCAGCCGCGACCAGCTCCTCGAGCTCGTCCGGCCGCTGGTCAAGGCCGCCGAGCCCGAGCCGCCGCCTCCGCCGCCCCCGCCCGCGCCCCGTGCCGAGCGCGCCGAGCGGCCCGAGCGCGTCGAGAGGATCGAGCGCGAGCCGGAGCGCCCCGCACCTGTCCCCAAGGCCAGTGAGCGCGAAGAAGAGGACTTCCAGGAGCTCGCGTCCCTCGAGGACGAGCCCGCCGACGCCCCGCGCCCCCGCGCCCAGGGCCCCTCCAAGCCCGAGGCCGCCGGCTACAAGGCCCAGCGTGAGGTCCTCGACCTCAAGTCCCAGCTCAACGCCAAGAAGCGCGAGTTCCTCGCCCTCCGCGACGAGATCGAGAACCGCGACCGTCAGATCCTCGACGCCAAGCGTCAGAGCCGCGAGCTCCAGGCGCAGGCCGGCGAGCTCGAGGGCCAGCTCCTCGCCGCCCAGGAGCAGCTCCTCTCCGCCCGCGAGGCGCTCGAGGCGATGACCCGCGACCGCGCCACCGCCCTCAAGCGCGAAGAGGGCCTCAAGCTCCGCCTCGAGGGCACCCAGAAGAAGCTCAAGGAGCTCGAGCAGGAGCTCGCCGACACCCAGGCGAGCGCCGAGCAGCAGCAGGAGAAGGCCGCCGCGACCCTCGCCGACACCTTCGATCGCCTGAGCCACGCCACCGACGCCCTCCACGAGCTCGAGCTCGAGCGCGACGCCCTCACCAACCAGCTCGGCGCCGCTCGCAGCGAGGTCTCCGACCTCGGCGAGCAGATCGCCGAGGTCCGCCAGGTCGCCAGCCGCCTCGAGATCGCCCTCGCCGACACCCAGCAGAAGGCCTCGCTCGATCAGGCCGCGCTCCGCCAGCGCCACGAGGAGCACATCCTCGAGCTCAAGCGCCGCCACGCCCAGATGCTCGCGGAGATCGAGGAGCAGCGCGAGCGCCAGCTCACCGACCTCGCCGAGCAGCACGCGATCAACGTCTCCGAGCTCCGCCAGCGCCAGGCCCGCCTCCTCGCCGACACCCAGGAGCGCCACGAAGGCGAGCTCACGTCGCTCCAGCAGCGCTACGAGAAGCGGATCGCCGAGATCCAGGAGGAGTTCGAGCAGACCCTCGCCGAGGAGCAGGCCGACAAGGTCCGCGTAATCGAGGCCCGCGACGCCGAGCACCAGGCCGCCATCGCCGCCCTCCGCCAGCGCGCCGGCGAGGTCCAGTCCGCCCTCGAGTCGCGCCTCGTCGCCGTCAGCGAGCAGGCCGCCGACGAGCGCCGCCAGCTCGAGGCCACCCTCGTCGAGACCCGCGAGCAGGCCGCCTCCGAGCGCCAGGCCCTCCGCCTCGAGCTCGTCAACACCCGCGATCAGGCCTCCAAGGAGCGCCAGGAGCTCCTCCAGGAGCTCGCGGACACCCGCGACCAGGGCATGCAGCAGCGCCAGGCCCTCCTGCAAGAGCTCTCCGACGTCCGCGACAACGCCGAGCGCGAGCTGAACGACCTCCGCGGCGAGCTCGTCGAGGCCCGCGCCGAGATGGGCGATGAGATCCGCCGCCTCCGCGACGCGCTCGGCAACCTCCAGGCCGAGTCGCAGGCGGAGTCCGAGGCCAACCGCGCCCGGATCGCCCTCCTCGAGGAGAACCTCCGCGACACCACCTCGCGCCTCGACACCGCGTCGTCGGCCCTCGCCGCCCGGAACCACGCCGGCGCGCGCGCCCAGCAGGCGATCGCCGTCGCCCTCAAGCTGCTCGAGGAGCACCGCCCGCAGTGACCGCCGGCCCCGAGATCCACGGCGACACATCCAGTCTCAAGGCCAGCCAGGCGCGCGCCCTCGCCAAGCTCTACGAGCGGCAGGTGCCCGCCGATCGGGTGATCGCCGCGCCCCTCGCTCGTGACCTCCTCGAGCTCGCGCACGAGCTCGGCCGCCAGGTAGGCCTCTTCCTCGACCGCCGCGGCCGCGTCCAGGCGGTCATCCTCGGCGACGCCCACAGCCTCGCCCTCCCCGAATTCGCGCGGGTCCGCGGCGCCGCCGGCCGCCTCCGCGGCGTCCGCCTCGTCCTCACCCACCTCGTCGCCGACCCGCTGAACCGCGAGGAGCTCGCCGACCTCGCCAAACTCCGCCTCGACCTCGTCGCCGCCGTCCACCGCGGCCCCGCCGGCATCCAGGCCGACATGGCCTGCCTCGAGCCGCCGACCCACGCCGGCGAAGCCTTCTCCCTCCGTCGCTTCCCGCGGGTCGCCCTCTCCCTCCTCACCCGCGAGGGCGAGCCCGGCGAGGGGGCCGAGGCCCGCGGCCCCGCCCCCGAGGGCGGCCTCCCCGTCCCCTTCGACGCCTTCGTCCGCGAGCTCGAGGGCCGCCTCGAGGCCGCCACCAGCCGCGCCCGCGCCGAGCGCACCGGCACCCGCGCGATGGTCCTCATGGTCCACAAGGGAGGCCCCGACGCTGGCGCCCGTCAGCACGAGCTCCGCGAGCTCTGCCGCACCCTCGGCATCGACGTCGTCGAGGTCGTCGAGCAGCGGCGCCCGCACCCCGACCCTCGCACCTTCCTCGGCTCCGGCAAGCTCCGCGAGGTCCTCGTCCGCGCCCTCGAGCAGGACGTCGAGCTCCTGATCTGCGACCCCGACCTCTCGCCCTCGCAGGCCCGCACCATCTCCGAGCAGACTGACCTCAAGGTCATCGACCGGACCATGCTCATCCTCGACATCTTCGCCCAGCACGCGAAGTCGTCGGACGGCAAACTACAGGTCGAGCTCGCCCAGCTCCGCTACCGCATGCCCTTCATGGTCGGCCACGGCACCATGATGTCGCGCCTCGCCGGCGGGATCGGCGGCCGCGGCCCCGGCGAGACCAAGCTCGAGCTCGACCGCCGCAAGGCCAAGAACCGGGTCCACGACCTCGAGCAGCGCCTGAAGCACCTCCGCAAGCAGCGCGAGCAGCGACGCTCCCTCCGCCACTCGAGCGGCGTCCCGGTGGTCGCGATCGTCGGCTACACCAACGCCGGCAAGAGCACCCTCCTCAACACGGTCACCCAGAGCGAGGTGATCGCCGAGAACAAGCTCTTCGCCACCCTCGACCCGACCGTCCGCCGGATCCGCTTCCCGCAGGACCGCGAGGTCGTCCTCCTCGACACCGTCGGCTTCATCCGCGACCTCCCGCCCGCGCTCATGCAGGCCTTCTCCGCCACCCTCGAGGAGGTCGCGGGGGCCGACCTCCTCCTCCTGGTCGTCGACGCCAGCGACCCCGACCGCGAGCAGCACATGGCCACCGTCGACGGGATCCTCGGCGAGCTCGGCGCCGGCGAGGTCCCGCGCTTCCTCGTCTACAACAAGGTCGATCGCCTCGGCGACGAGGAGCTCGCCGCCCGCCGCGAGGACGCCGTCAAGGACACCTTCTTCATCAGCGCCGTCGACCGCCGCAGCACGATGGCGCTCATGCACGCGATCGAGGCCCACCTCTGGGAGCGCGGCAAGGTCGAGCGCCCCGCCGCGCACCTCCGCGAGGACGACCTCCGCGAGGACGACCTCCGCGAGGACGACCTCCGCGAGGACGACCTCCCGCCGCCCGCCGTCGACGCCTGAGCCCGGCCGGGCCTCACTCGCCGCGGCGCACGCCGAGGCGCTGCACCACCGGCCATGTCCGTTTGGTCAGGCGCTGGAGGAGCGGCACGTCCACCCACCCGCGCGTCCGCGCCCCGCGGTGGTACGCGTCGCCGTGGGCGACCAGCGCGTGGACCGCCAGGTACGAGAGGAGCATCTCGTGGCCGGTGTGCACGTTCCGGATCTCGAAGTGCCCGCCGTCGATCACCGCCCCGCAGGTCGCGCAGCGCTCGCGCCCCGACGCCGCCCCCGGGTGCTCGACGATCGCCCCCGGGTGCTCGACGATCGCCCCCGGGTGCTCGACGATCGCCAGGTGCGGCGGCGCCTCCACCGTCCCGCCGGCCGCGCGGAGGTACCCCGCGATCCGGATCCCGAGGTGCTGATGCGCCCGCGAGTGGCCGAGGATCGCCCGCAGCCGCTCCATGTCGACGAGCCCGCCCATCCACTCCGAAGGCGCCGCCTCCCCCTCCTCGTGGAACGAGGTGAAGTGGGCGTCCTTGTGCTCGACCAGCGCGTGGAGGGCCAGGTACGGGATCTCCATCGAGCGCTCGAGGTGGATGTTGGTGATCGTCACGTAGCCGCGGTTGACGCTGTCGCCGCACTCCCCGCAGCCCAGGGTCCCCCGCATCATGTGCTCCGCGATCACCAGGTGCTCCGGCACCAACGACGTGTGGGCCAGGAGCGCGGTGAGGAGGCGGCCGATCCGGTACTCCTCGTAGTTGAGGATATCCTTCACCAGGTCGCCGTCGATCTCGCCCTCGCGGTGGATCTCGCCGTGGAAGCGCCGATCGCCGTGGGTCACCAGCGCGTGCACGGCGAGGTAGGGCAGCGTCACCTCGACCGCGTCGTCGAGGTTGCGGATCGTGAAGTCGCCGAGGTCGATCGTCGCCCCGCAGACCCGGCAGGTCTCGACCCCCGTCGACGCGCGCTCGTCGACGTGGAGGTAGCGCGGCGCCTTCACCCGCCCGCCGATCGCCGGCAGGTACGCGAGGAGCAGGTGGCCCAGCTTCTTCAGCTCGATCTCCCCGGCGTGTCGCCCCTTGTCGTCGCCCCGCGCGTGCATCCTGCACTCTCATATCGCCGCCGGGCGGCCGCGACAACACGCGGAGCCCCGCCCCGCCGCGAAAAAAGCACGCCTCACGCGTCGTCCGGAGCCCGCCGCAGCGCCTCCTCGGCGGCCAGGCGCTCCCGCGGGTTCCGAATCGTCCCCATGATGGTCCCCCCGCAGCGCGGGCACGTGGTCGCGTCCTTCGGCAGCGTCGCCCCGCACTTCGGCTCCGAGCACCGGCTCTCGCGGAAGAGCGAGCCCAGCCCCCAGCCCAGCGCGCCGAGCACCACCGCCGCCATCGCCACCTGCGCCATCGTCAGCGCCTCCCCCATCTGCGGACGCGTCGCCATCCCGCCGAGCATCAGCGTCCCCGTCACCAGCGCCCGGGCGATCCGACCGCCGGCCCGGCGCTCCACCCGAAACACCGGCTTCCCCGCGTTCTGGCCGACGATCCCGCGGTCCTCCGCTGGCGCCGCCTCCTCGGCGACCGCCTCCTCGTCGCCCTCCGCCAGCGGCCCGGTGAGCTCGGCGAGGGGCCGCGGCGCCGGCCACGACGAGCGCTCCGGCAGCCCCAGCGTTTGCCCCAGCGCCGGCGTCGCCCCCAGGATCTCCGCCGAGCGCCGCAGGAACGCCCCCTGATTGGCCTGGAGCGCCCCCGCCACCCTCCGGATCGACTTCGACGACGCGCCCGCCGCGGCAAGCCGCGCCGCCAGGAGGAAGCAGAGCGCCTGCGGCCCCAGCACCCCGAGCCGCGTCTGCGCCGAGCGCCCCCCGCGGCTCACGTAGCGGAGCGCCGCGTCCGCCGTGAGCACCCCGAAGCCCAGGTACACGGTGGCGACGTCGATCCGCCGCTGCTCGTCCACCGGGTTCGCCGCCGGCAGCCGATGGCGCAGCCGGAAGACGTGGGCGACCGCCCGGGCCCCGGCGGCCGCCACCGCGATCGGATCGGCGAGGAGCGGCGCCTCCACCCCGAAGCGCGCCGTCGACCCGCTCATCCCCGCCAGCCAGAGATCGCTGACACCGGCCAGCGAGCCGGCGGGCCGCCCCTCACGCGGGCGCTCGTCCTCCGCCCCGTAAACCGTCAGCGCGACCTCCACCCCCTCGATCCCCGCGTAGCGGAGGAGCCGCCGGAGGAGCCGCCGCACGCTCGCCTCGCCGCCCACCCAGCGATCCGGGAAGAACTCCGGCGTCGGCTCCACCAGCGGCGCGGCCACCAGCGGCCCCGGCCCGCCCGCGGCCACAAGCTCGGCGAGGGCGCCGAGGAGGAACGTGCGCTCCTCGCCTGCAGGCACGAAGCCGTCGTCGTCGTCGCGGGACATCGACCCGAGCAGATAGCACGCCGCGGCGTCGGCCTGACACACCCCTCAGAGCGGCGCCGTCGGGATCACCGCCGTGAAGGTCGACCCCTCCCCGAGCGCCGACTCGACCGTGATCTCCCCGCCCATCAGGCGGGCGATCCGTCGGCTGATCGCCAGCCCCAGCCCGGTGCCGCCGTGGCGCCCCGCGACCTCCGCCGAGGCCTGGACGAAGGGCTCGAAGAGGCGTGAGAGCTCCTCCTCGCTCATCCCGACCCCGGTGTCGCGCACCTCGAAGACCAGGAGCTCGCGCTCGTCCTCGCGCCGGCGCGTCGCCCCCAGGCGCACCACCCCGTCCGTCGTGAACTTGCACGCGTTGCCGAGGAGGTTCAGCAGGAGCTGGCGGAGGCGCGTGTCGTCGGCCACCACCTCGCCCAGGTCGTCGCCGATCTCCACCTCCAGGCGGTTCCGGTTGGCGTGCGCCAGCGGCTCAACCGTGCTCACCACCTCCTCGACCAGCTCGGTCGCCGCGAAGCGGACCGGCGCCAGCTCCATCCGCTCGGCCTCGATCTTCGAGAGGTCGAGGATCTCGTTGATCAGCGCGAGGAGGTGACGACCCGCCGTGTTGATCCGGCCGATGTCGACCGCGTAGCGGCGGAGCGAGAGATCGGGGTCCTCCGCGAGGAGCTCCGAGTAGCCGATGATCGCGTTGAGCGGCGTTCGGAGCTCGTGGCTCATGCTGGCCAGGAAGAGGCTCTTCACCCGGTTCGCCGCCTCCGCCGCCTCCTTCGCCGCCTGCATCGCCGCCTCCGCCTCCTTGCGCTCGGTGATGTCGCGGACCGTCGCCTGCAGCGCCAGCCGCCCCTCGTCGTCGAAGGCCGAGAGGAGCACGTCCGCCGGGAAGGTCCTGCCGTCGGCGCGGCGATGGGTCCACTCGAAGCGCTCGCTGCCGGTGACCAGCGCCCGCTCGATCCAGGCCTGCGCCACCTCGATCGACCGCCGCCCGTCGGCCTGGATCGGCGGCGAGAGCTCGCCCGGGTGCCTGCCGATGAACGCCGCCTTGTCGGCGAGCCCGAACATCACCAGCGTGCGCGTGTTGCAGTCGAAGAACCCGTCCCGCCCGAGGAGCATGATCGCGTCGTTCGACGCCTCGTAGAGCGCCCGGTACTTGCGCTCGCTCGCCCGCAGCGCCTCCTCCGCCCGCTTGCGCTCGCTGATCTCCCGCACCGTCGCCTGCAGCACCACCTCGCCGGCATAGTCGAAGGCCGAGAGGAGCACCTCGGCCGGGAAGTCGGCGCCGTCCGCCCGCCGGTGCACCCACTCGAAGCGGGCGCTGCTCTCGCTGAACGCGCGCGCGATCCACCCCTCGGCGCCCCCCCGCGACGAGGTCCCGTCCGGCTGGGTCGGCGGCGAGAGCTCGCCCGGGTGCCTGCCGATGAACGCCGCCTTGTCGGCGAGCCCGAACATCGCCAGCGTCCGCGTGTTGCAGTCGAAGAAGCCGTCGTGCCCGAGGAGCATGATCGCGTCGTTCGACCCCTCGAAGATCGCCCTGAACTTGCGCTCGCTCGCCCGCAGCGCCGCCTCCGCCCGCCGGCGCTCGCTGATCTCCCGCACCGTCGCCTGCAGCACCCGCTGCCCGCCGAGGTCGAAGACCGAGAGGAGCACCTCGGCCGGGAACTCGCGCCCGTCCGCCCGCCGATGCATCCACTCGAAGCGGCAGGCGCCGGCGCTGAACGCCTCGTCGATCCGGCGGGTCGCGCCGATCCGCGACTCCTCGCCGTCCGGCTGGAAGTCCGGCGAGAGCTCGCCCGGGTGGCGGCCGATGAAGTCGCTCCGGTCGCGAAACCCGAACATCGCCACCGTCCGCGAGTTGCAGTCGAAGAAGCCCGCCCGCGTCAGCAGCATCACCGCGTCGTTCGACCCCTCGAAGATCGCCCTGAACTTGCGGGCGTCGTCGCCGGCGACCCGCGCCGCGCACTCGATCGCCGCCCGCTCGATCCCCGCGACCGTCCGCCACACCGCCCGCGCGTCGGCGGCGTCGCTCACCCGCGACATCAAGAGATCGCCGACCACCTCGATCGCCGCCACCACCTCACCGAGCCCGCCGCGCGTCACCGCCGACTCGACGTGAGCCGCGAGCGCCCGCGGATCGCTCTCACCTGCGAGCACCGGCACGAGGCGCTCCCAGAGGTCCCGCGACCAGGCGATCGCCGCCTCGTCGGGCTCCGGCCGGAGGCCGCGAGCGACGGCCTCGACGAGCGCCGGGCGATCGCCCGAGAGGG
>WBZL01004071.1_pt1 | contig 12910 bp, 10 predicted proteins | sample 5204291 | NCBI WGS metagenome assembly WBZL01 (sample SAMN12344345, study PRJNA552823) | activated sludge metagenome | biome: Activated sludge suspended growth; feature: Nitrification reactor; material: Wastewater; isolation source: activated sludge from nitrification reactor of wastewater...
GAGGGGGAGGTCCGTTCGATCCTTGACCGGATCGGCTGCACTCTCGACGGGAACGCGGTCACCACGCCGAGTTGGCGGCCGGATCTGACGGCGGCCATAGACCTCGTGGAGGAGGTCGCGCGCGTCGTCGGGTACGAGAAGATCCCGTCGAGAGGGCCCGCCATGGGCACCGGTATGGGTCTGTCGCAGGACGATCGGCTGCGTCGGCAACTGCGTCGGCGTCCGGCCGAGCTCGGCCTGACGGAGGTGCTGAGTTACCCGTTCGTGGGCGAACAGGAGTGGGATCTCCTGGGGTTGCCGGCCGACGATCCGCGCCGTGTCGCCGTGCGACTGGCCAACCCGCTCAGTGATGAGCAGCCGCTCATGCGCACCACGCTCCTGCCGAGTCTGCTGGCCGGTGCCCGGCGCAACGTCGGTCGGGGTGCGGAGTCCCTGCACCTCTACGAGTACGGCCAGGTCTTCCGCGATGTAGAGACGATCAATGCGCCGGTGGCCGACGCCGGAAGGAGACCATCCGACGAGGTGTTGGACGCCATGCTGTCGGGACTCCCGCGGCAGCCCGAGCATCTTGCATGGGTGCTGTGCGGCGACTGGTCGCTGGCCGGATGGTGGGGCGCCGGGCGTCCGGTGGACTGGTCGGACGCCGTGCGGCTGGCACGGATGGTGGCACGCACTGTGGGCGTCGAGTTGACGGTGACTCAGGACGCGCATGCGCCCTGGCACCCGGGGCGGTGCGCGCGGTTGTCGATCGGCGATCAGCTCATCGGGCACGCCGGCGAACTGCATCCCGACGTCGTCGCCGCGTTCGGCCTGCCTGCCCGCAGTTGCGCGACCGAGATGGATCTCACCGCGCTCGTGGCGGCGGCCTCGCCGGTCGTACCGGCCCCCCGGGTGTCGACGTTCCCGGTCGCCAAGGAGGACGTCGCGCTGGTGGTGGATGAGGGCCTCGCCGCCGAGTCGGTGCGGATGGCCCTGCGTGACGGGGGAGGACCGCTTCTGGAGAGTGTGCGCCTGTTCGACGTCTACTCCGGCCCGCAGGTGCCCGACGGCAAGAAGTCGCTGGCCTTCTCCCTGCGGATGCGTGCCGACGACCGCACGCTCACCGACGAGGACATCGCCGGTGTGCGCGACGGCGCCTTGGCTGCGGCCGGACAGTTGGGCGCGGTTCTGCGCGGCTGATTGCGTGTGCGGTGCTCCCCGCAAGTGGGGTCGCCGAACCCGCGATGCCTCACGTCGGCCCCAGTTGTGGGACCGATATGCCGGTCTTGCGGTGGTTCTGCCCCCGGTTCATGGGCCGCTTCTGGGGCAGGGCACTCCCGTCGGCCCCAGTTCTGGGGAACTGATCGGGAAGCCGGCCCTCATGGGGACGGCTACAGCAACTCTTCCTCGTCGAGTTCGTCGATCGTGACTTCGCCGGCCAGTACTCGCCGCAGCACCTTGCCGGTGGCGTTGCGTGGGAGCTCGGTGACGCGCCGCACCTCCCGCGGTCGGTGGTGCGGGCCCAGATGGTGCCGCGCCCAGTCCAAGAGGTCATCGTCAGTCAGTTGTTCGTCGGCGAGAACCACGTGGGCGACGAGAACCGATCCGTAGACCGAATCGGGGCGGCCCGTCACCGCCACGTCCGCGATGCCTGGGTGGAGCCGCAGGACTTCTTCCACCTCCGCCGGATGGACGTTCTCGCCGCCGGTCACCACGACATCGTCGGCGCGACCCTTGATCGTGAGCCTGCCCTCATCGTCGATGCAGCCGATGTCGCCGGTGGGGACCATCCCCTTGATGCTGCCGCGGGTGCCGTCGGCCATGTACTCCGAGATCGAGGTCCGGCTGCGCACGTACACGCGCCCGTCGCGGCCCTTCGCCACCGACCGGCCCTTGCGGTCGAGGACCTCGACCCGCACGCCGGGCATGGGCCGACCCGCGGTGTGGGGGTCGTCGCGCAGATCCTCCGGAGTCGCGATCGTGGCGTAGGCCGCCTCGGTCGTCCCGTACAGGTTGTAGAGCACGTCGCCGAAGTCGTCCATGAACTGTGTCGCCAGATCGCCGGGGATGGCCGAACCGGAGACCGCGACGCACCGCACGGACGAGAAGTCGTATCGCCGTTTGGTCTGTGCTGGGAGGTCGACGAGGCGTTTCAGGACGACGGGCACTGTGATGATCGTGTCGACTTCGTAGGCCTGTGCCAGCGCCAGCAGACGCTCCGGGTCGGGTTGTCGCAGGAGGACCTGCGTGCTGTCCAGGACCGTGGCCATCCTGTGATGCATCCAGCCCCAGGCGTGGAACATGGGGGCGGCCAGCAGTGTCACGCCGCCGACCTTCGTCGGGAACGCGTTGAGCAGCGCGGCCACCGAGTCCAGGGGGGCAGTGGTGCGCGCGGCGCCGCGCAACGGTCCGCCGGTGGTGCCGCTGGTCAGAATGACGTGGCGTGACGCCACCTTCGGTGCGCTGACGTCGCCACTCCACGGCATGGAGTCGAGCAAAGGGATCCCGGCCGGATCGTCGAGTCCCAGGGTGAGCACCCCGTCGGGGCACACATCCGCGAAGTCCCGGTCCCGGATCAACATCGTGATGTCGTGGGCCGCGCACACGGCCGCCACCTGCTCCGGCGACGACCCGGTGTTCAGGTACACCAGGTCGGCGCCCGTGCGTGAAACGGCCACGATCGTCTCGGCGTAGGCGCGCGAGTTGCGACCCAGTAAGCCGACCGTGGTGCCGGGCTGGGCGCCGCGGTCGAGCAACGAGTTGGCGAGCACTGTCGTGCGGTACTCAGCCTCGGCGAAGGTGATCTCCTCCTGCTGCGGGTCGTCCACATCGACGATCGCGATGGCCTCCGCGTCGCGCACCGTGCCCAGTGCGAAACCCAGGCCGGGGGTGGTACCCCACTTGCGAAGGGCCGACACCATACGCCCGGCCGCCACCGGGTTACGTGGCCTTGCGAGTCCGGAACGGACCGCGCCGATCGTCCCTGCCCGCGCGATGTCTGCCGCATCGGCCACGTTGCGCAGGGGGTCCAGGGGACGCATGTCTCCATTGTTCACCCGCCGCAGGAGGGGGGTGGCACCGCATCTATGCGTTTATGCGTATAGAGTTCCGTTCATGGTCTCGGTGGGAGTGCTCGGCGCCTCCGGTTACGGCGGCGGTGAGTTGTTGCGCCTGTTGGCCGACCATCCGCAGTTCGAGGTCCGCCAAGTGTGGGCCAACGCCTCGGCCGGCCAGTCGCTGGGCACACTGCATCCCCACCTCGCGACGCTGGCACACCTGCAGGTCGCCGCGTTCGACCCTGCGGACGTGGAAGTGGACTTCGTGTTCATGGCCCTACCGCACTCGCAATCAGCGCAGTACGCGGCCCAGATCGATGTCCCTGTGGTGGACCTCGGCGCCGATTTCCGCCTGCGCGACCCTGAGGCGTGGCAGGCCTACTACGGCGGCGAACACGCCGGTTCCTGGACTTACGGATTGCCGGAGATCCCCGGGCAGCGTGAGGAGATCGTGGGATCCACCACCGTGGCGAACCCGGGGTGCTATGCCACGTCGATCGCTCTGGCGGCTGCCCCGCTGGTCGCGGCCGGCCTCGTCGACGCCACCGGGATCGTGGTCGTGGCTGCCAGCGGCACAAGCGGCGCCGGCCGTTCGCCATCGGTACCGCTGCTGGCCAGCGAGGTCACCTCCGGCGTGCGCGCCTACAAGGTCGGTGGGATCCACCAGCACACCCCCGAGATCGAGCAGACGCTCGGTCACGGTGCACGCATCAGCTTCACCCCGCTCCTGGCGCCCATGGCCCGCGGCATCCTCGCGACCGTCACCGCACCCCTGGCGTCAGGGGTCGACGCGCAGGCCATCGGTGAGGCACTGCACGGCGCTTACGACGACGAGACGTTCGTGCGGGTTCTTCCGGACGGGCAGTGGCCCGCCACCCAGATGACGCTGGGCACCAACAACGTCGTGCTGCAGTGGGCCTACGACGCACATGCCGACCGAGTCATCGTGTGCAGCGCGATCGACAACCTCGGCAAGGGTGCCGCGGGGCAGGCCGTGCAGAACGCCAATCTGATGCTCGGAATGCCAGAAGGCACCGGGCTGGCCGTGAACGGAGTCGCGCCATGAGTGTGAGCTATCCGCAGGGTTTCCGAGCCGCTGGCGTGACCGCGGGGTTGAAGGCGTCCGGGGCCAGTGATGTCGCCGTCGTCGTCAACGATGGTCCCCGCTGGGAGGCCGCGGGGGTGTTCACCCGCAACCGGGTGCAGGCCGCGCCAGTGCTGTGGTCGCGGCAGGTGCTCACCGACGGCAGGTTGCGCGCTGTGGTGCTGAACTCCGGTGGCGCCAACGCCTGCACCGGGCCGGAGGGGTTCGCCGACACCCACCACACCGCCGAAGCGGTGGCCGAACAGTTGGGGATCGGACCCATCGACGTTGCAGTGTGCTCCACCGGGTTGATCGGGGAGCGGCTCGACATGCCGAAGTTGCTGGCCGGCGTGAAGGCCGCACTGTCGCAGGCCGACGGCGACGGCGGCCTGGCAGCGGCAGAGGCGATCATGACGACCGACTCCGTGCCCAAGACCAGCACGTTCGAGGCCGGCTACCGGATCGGCGGGATGGCCAAGGGAGCGGGGATGCTCGCACCCGGCATGGCAACGATGCTGTCGGTCATCACCACGGATGCGGTGATCGGCGCGGCCGACCTCGACAAGACCTTCCGCGACTGTGTGTCCCGGACCTTCGACCGGGTCGACGCTGACGGCTGCATGTCGACCAACGACACGGTGCTCATCCTCGCCAACGGGGCCAGCGGGGTTCCGGCAGACGACACGTTCTCCGAGGGCCTGCACGCTGTCTGCGCGGATCTCGCGCGACAACTGGCCGCCGACGCGGAGGGCGCCTCGAAACTCATCGATGTGCGCGTCGTGGGCGCCGCCAGCGTGTCCGATGCGGAGGTCGCCGCACGCGCAGTGGCGCGCAGTGCCCTGTTCAAGTGCGCGATGTTCGGCGAGGACCCGAACTGGGGCCGTGTCCTGTCCGCGGTGGGCACGACCGACGCCGAGTTCGATCCGCTGCATATCGACGTGGCGATCAACGGGGTCATGGTGTGCCAGGACTCCGGTCCCGGCGCGCCCCGCGACACCGTCGACCTGTCGGCGCGCGAGGTCGAAGTCGTGATCGATCTGCATGCCGGACAGGAGTCGGTGACCATCGTCACGACCGATCTCACGACCGACTACGTCCACGAGAATTCGGCCTACTCGACATGAACGACATCGAGATCGCGACCACTCTGGCCGGGGCTCTGCCCTGGTTGCAGCGCTGGCACGGGCAGACCGTGGTCATCAAGTACGGCGGGCATGCGATGGTCGACGACGACCTGCGCAAGGCCTTCGCCGAGGATGTGGTGTTCCTCAAACTGGCCGGGATCAAGCCCGTCATCGTGCACGGAGGAGGCCCGCAGATCTCCGACATGCTTTCGCGGCTAGACGTGCCCACCGAGTTCGTCGACGGTCGCCGGGTGACGACGCCCGAGGTGATGGACGTCGTGCGGATGGTGCTGGTGGGCCAGGTACAACGCGAGTTGGTCGGCCTGATCAACCAGCACGGGCCCTTCGCAGTCGGACTCAGCGGTGAGGACGCGCACCTGCTGACCGCCCAGGCCCGCAGCGAGGCGCTCGGTCTGGTCGGGGATATCACCGAGGTGCGGCCCGAATTCGTCCACACGCTGTTGGAGGACGACCTCATCCCCGTGGTCTCCACCGTGAGCCGTAGCGACGACGGCCTCGTCTACAACGTGAACGCCGACTCCGCCGCCGCAGCGCTGGCGGTCGCGCTGAACGCGGTGAAGCTCGTCGTGCTGACCGACGTCGCCGGCCTCTACCGCGACTGGCCGACCTGTGCCGACTTCGTGAACCAGATCTCCCCGGACGACCTGCGTGATCTCTTGCCGACCTTGGATTCCGGGATGCTGCCGAAGATGGAAGCGTGCCTCGAGGCGGTCGATGGGGGTGTGACCCGGGCGCATGTGGTCGACGGACGGATCGCCCACGCAGTACTCGTGGAGGTCTTCACCGATTCGGGCATCGGCACGATGGTGGTGGACGAATGACCACCTCGGCGCAGTGGACCGACCGCTGGCGCGCGGTCATGAGCGACAACTACGGGACTCCGCCGGTCGTGATCGTGCGTGGTGAGGGCGCCATCGTCTGGGATGCCGACGGCAACGAATACCTCGACATGCTGGCGGGGATTGCTGTCAACGCCCTCGGGCACGCGCATCCTGCGGTTCAGGAGGCCGTGGCGGCCCAGATGGCCCGGTACGGACACACCAGTAACCTGGCGATCCACCCCGCGGGCGTCGAACTTGCGGAGAGGCTCATCGACCTGGCGGGGCGGCCCGGGCGGGCGTTCTTCTGCAACTCCGGGGCCGAGGCGAACGAGGCGGCCTTCAAGGTGGCGCGTCTGACCGGCCGGCACGTTGTCCACGCCGCGGACGGGGCCTTCCACGGTCGCACGATGGGGGCGCTGAGCCTGACCGGGCAGCCCCCGAAGCGGGCGCCTTTCGAGCCGCTCGTTCCCGGGGTGGAGTACTTCGCCTTCGGCGCGATCCCGAGCGTGGGGCCGGATAGCGCCGCGGTGATCATCGAACCCGTCCAGGGCGAGGCGGGCGTGATCCCGGCGGCTTCCGGCTACCTCCGCGACCTGGCGGAGCTCGATGTGCTGCTGATCGTCGACGAGGTGCAGACCGGCGTCGGACGCACCGGGGCGTGGTTCGCCCATCAGCACGAGGACGTGGCACCGGACATGATGACACTGGCCAAGGGACTCGGCGGCGGGCTGCCGATCGGTGCTCTGCTGACGTTCGGGGAGACCGCGGAACTGCTGCAACCCGGGCAGCACGGATCGACCTTCGGGGGCAGCCCGGTCGCGTGTGCTGCGGCACTGGCGGTCATCGACGAGATCGAGTCGGCGGGGCTGCTCCAGCACGCCACAGATCTCGGTCGGCACCTTCGGACAGACCTGTCGGCGGTGCCCGGTGTGTCAGAGGTGCGGGGCGCAGGGCTGTTGCTCGGTGTGGTCCTCGAGCAGCCGATCGCGAAGGCCGTGGAGCTGTCCTGTCGCACGAACGGGGTCCTTGTCAACGCCATCGGGGACACGGTCATCAGGCTGGCCCCACCGCTGAACCTGACCACCGACCAAGCCGACCGTGCCATTGCGGCCATCGCGAACGGGGTGACCACATGTCGATCCTGAACACCCGGGCTGCCAGGCGCGAACTGATGATCGAGCTCATCCGGAACAACGCCGTCGCCTCGCAGTCCGAACTCGTCGAGTTCCTGCGCGAGCGGGGGATCGAGGTCACCCAGGCCACGGTGTCCCGCGACCTCGACGAGATGGGTGCGGTGAAGACCATGTCGTCCGACGGTCGTCTGCTCTACGCGGTGCCGGCGGAGGGTGGCGAGGACCGCTTCTGGGTCGACGAGTCCGAGGACATCAACGCCCGGCTGATCCGGGTCGCCGAGGACACGATGGTCTCGGTCGACTACAGCGGCAACCTCGTCGTGCTGCGGACCCCGCCAGGCGCCGCGCAGTACCTGGCCAGTGCCTTCGACCACTCTCATCTGCACGACGTGGTCGGCACCATCGCGGGCGACGACACGATCCTGCTCGTGGTGGCCGAATCCAGTTCCGGCGAGGCGGTCGCGGACCGCCTCCAACAGCTCATCAAGAACCGTCGATAAGGAGAACGACAATGTCAGACAGAGTGGTGCTCGCCTTCAGCGGCGGTCTGGACACATCCGTGGCGATCGGGTGGATCAAGGAAGCGACCGGCGCCGAGGTCATCGCCTTGGCCGTGGACGTCGGCCAAGGCGGCGAGGACATGGAGGTCATCCGCAAGCGCGCGCTGGCCTGCGGCGCCGTCGAGGCGGAGGTGGCCGACGTGCGCGACGAGTTCGCCGACGACTACTGCCTGCCCGCGCTGAAGGCCGACGCGCTGTACATGGATCGCTATCCGCTGGTCTCGGCGCTGTCGCGACCCATCATCGTCAAGCACCTCGTGTCGGCGGCCCACAAGCACAACGCCAACGTCGTGGCCCACGGGTGCACCGGCAAGGGCAACGACCAGGTCCGGTTCGAGGTCGGGATCCGGGCCCTGTCCCCGGACCTCAGTTGCATCGCTCCGGTGCGCGATCTCGCGCTGACCCGCGACAAGGCGATCGAGTTCGCCGAGCGGGAGGGCCTCCCGATCGATGTGACGAAGAAGTCCCCCTACTCGATCGACCAGAACGTGTGGGGCCGTGCGGTGGAGACCGGGTTCCTCGAGGACATCTGGAACGGGCCCACCGAGGATCTATACACGTACACCGAGAACCCCGCCACGCCACGTGACCCCGACGAGGTCGTGATCACGTTCGACAAGGGCGTGCCCGTGGCCATCGACGGCGAGAAGGTCACGATGCTGCAGGCGATCGAGGTGCTCAACGAGCGCGCCGGCGGTCAGGGCGTGGGCCGGATCGACACGGTCGAGGACCGGCTGGTCGGGATCAAGAGCCGCGAGATCTACGAGAGCCCCGGGGCCATGGCCCTGATCGCGGCGCACTCCGAGCTGCTCCACGTGACGACCGAGCGCGAGTTGCTGCGCTACTTCCGCGGCGTGAGCCAGCGGTGGTCGGAACTGGTCTACGACGGCCTGTGGTTCAGCCCGTTGCGCAAGGTCCTGAGCACAGTGATCGATGAGGTGAACGAGGCAGCCAGCGGCGAGATCCGCATGGTGATGCACGCGGGCAAGGCCACCGTGACGGGGCGTCGCAGCGATGCCAGCCTCTACGACTACGGCCTGGCCACCTACGACTCGGGCGACACCTTCGACCAGTCGCTGGCGCACGGCTTCATCGAGCTGTGGGGTCTGCCCAGCCGGATGGCGCACGCGCGGGACAACCGCCTCAATGGCTGAGGGGCGTACCGGCGAGGGAAGTCTGTGGGGCGGCAGGTTCGAGGTGCCGCCCGCACAGGCCATGGTCGAGTTGTCGCGCTCCACGCACTTCGACTGGGCGTTGGCCCCGTACGACATCGCGCAAGGCAAGGCACATGCGGCAGCGTTGATGCGGGCGGGCCTGCTCGACGAGTCGGACCACGCGGCACTGATCGCGGGGCTGGACACACTGGCCGAGGAGGTGGCCACAGGGGCCTTCACCCCTGCGCCCTCAGACGAAGACGTGCATGGTGCTCTCGAGCGGCGACTCGTCGAGATCACTGGCGAGGAGGTGGGCGGGCGGCTGCGTGCGGGCCGCAGCCGCAACGACCAGGTCGCCACCGACCTCCGACTCCTTCTGCTCGATGTCGCAGGCTCGCTACGCGTCGAACTGGTGGCGTTGTGCGACGCGTTGCTCGACCAGGCGCAGCGCCATCACGGCGACCCGGCCCCGGGCTTCACGCACCTGCAGCACGCCCAGCCCGTGACCCTCGGTCATGAGATCGGCAAACACGTGCAGCCATTCCTGCGCGACCTCTCGCGGCTGGCCGACTGGCGTGAACGCACCAGCGTCTCCCCGATGGGAGCGGGTGCCCTCGCTGGGAACGGCCTCGGTCTCGACCCCGTCGCCACGGCTGCGGAGCTCGGTTTCGCGAGCAGTTTCGCCAACTCGATCGACGCTGTCACGGACCGTGACTTCGTCGCCGAGTTCCTGTTCATCACCGCCATGGTGGGCGTGCATCTGTCGCGGCTCGGCGAGGAGATCTGCCTGTGGGCCACCACCGAGTTCGGATGGGTGCGATTGCACGACGAGTTCTCGACGGGTTCGTCGATCATGCCGCAGAAGAAGAATCCGGATTCGGCCGAACTCGCCCGCGGCAAGTCCGGCCGGCTGATCGGCGACCTCGTGTCGGTGCTCACCATGCTCAAGGGGTTGCCGTTCGCGTACAACCGCGACCTGCAGGAGGACAAGGAACCGGTCTTCGATGCGATTGCGACGTTGCGCCTCGTGTTGCCCGCCATGACCGGGACAGTGGCCACTCTCACCTTCCGGCCGGACGTCGCCGGTGCCACCACGGCCGACGGCCACGCCCTGGCCACCGAACTCGCCGATTGGCTGGTCCGCCGGGGAATGCCGTTCCGGCAGGCCCATGAGGTCGCGGGCCGCGCGGTGAAGGCCGCTGACGATGCCGGGGTGCCGCTGTGGGAACTCGACCTCGCGTCCGTCGACCCCACCCTCGACGGCAGCCGGGAGGCGCTGTCCGTGGAGGCGGCGTTGGCAGCCCGGTCCCACCCGGGAGGAACCGCGCCGACGGCGGTCGCCGAGCAACTTGAGCAGGCCCGCGTAGCGCTGGGGCACTTCCGCTGAGGCGCTGAGACGTCCCGATCCCGCGCGCGGGACCGACACTCCGGTGAGAGTTAGGCACTCTGGTGAGAGTTGGGCACTCCGGTGAGAGATCGACGGCCGTTTAGCTCTCACCAGGATGCCGATCTCTCACCAGGATGCCGAACTCTCACCGGGCGGAACCACACATCCGACACCGGAAGAGAAGGCCCCGGTCCCTTCAGCCACCGGCCGAGCCCGGCATTTCGGGCGTAGACTTGAAGCAGGGGTGGTTGTCATGGTTGATCGCCTCGATCTCACACTGAACCACTTCGTGGAGGAGGGTCGGCTCGCACCTGATCTGGCCGCGGATCTGAGCCGGGAGTTGCACCCGCCGAAGGCTGACGCCAAACAGCGCCTCGCTGAATTGGCCGCCTATGCCGGTGCCGGCCTCGCGACGATCGGCGTGATCGTCATCGGTGCACAGGTGTGGAGCGACTTCAGCACGCTGCTGCGTGCGGTGCTGCCTGGGGTGGCCAGCGCCGGCCTGCTCGTGGGCGCCTGGCTGATCGCGCGGGCGGTGACGGTACTGGCCGAACATCCGGTACGTGCCCGCCTGGTCCAGGTCATGGGCGTCGTCGCAGCCGTGCTCGCCGTGCTCACGACCTTCATGCTGTTCCCGCCGGACGCCGGGTACGGGGGCGACTGGGACTGGCACTTCTCGGTGGCTGGAACGGTTGGTCTGCTGGTGTGCTTCGTCGCGTCGCGCTGGTCGGCGGGCGCCATCACCACGGTTGCCTTGGTGGCTCTCACCGTGATGACCGGGATCTCTTGGCTGCAACCTGTGGTGCTGGCAGTGGGCTCGTCCCCTTGGCCCGTGGCGGGATTCCTCGTGGGCCTGGGCGCGTTGCTGTGTCTGCTACTGGCGACGTACCTGCCGCCCGACTGGTTGACGCACATCCTCGGGCTGGGGCTCTGGCTGATGGGCAACCTGGTGCTGCTCACGGCGATGACCGGTTATCCCGATGCGCCGGATGAACCCACGCGTTGGGCCGGGCGCTTGAGCGCACTCGCCCTTCTGGGTGTGGGGACGTGGATCTTCGCCAAAGGCGGTGACTGGACGTTCGCGTTCGGAGCGGCACTGTCGGCGGCGATGCTGGTGGGCCTGTGGTCGATGGTGGCGGTGAACGCCGGAATCGCACTGCTGCTGGCCGGGTTCGTCCTGATCGCCACGAGTGCCGCACTGTTCGCCTGGCGGCGTCACGCGGCGCCCCGACCCGGCTGACCAGCACTAGACTCGGGCGGTGCGCCCCCAGATCGGCCCCCGCTGGCTGACGTTGCTCATCCTCGCGTTCGGCGTCCTGGAGATCCCGTGGGTCCTCTATCTGGTGTTCTTCCAGGTCCGGACCGGAACCGCCGAACACACCCATCTGGCGGCACTGGGGTTGGCCGGCGGGGGTGCTGCATGGGCAGTGTGGAGCGCGACACTTCTTTGGAGGCATCGACGTCTGGCCGCTGTCGTGACGGTGATGACGGGGACGTGGATGGCTGTCAATCTCTTCTTCGGCGTGACCCTGTCCGCGGCGCCGGTGGTACTGGCGACGATCCCAGGTCTCGCGGTCGCAGCAGGTGCCGCCGTGCGAGTCCTGCGTGATCCCGAGCGCTCCCCGGCACGATGGCAGCCGGTGGTGCTCGTGCTGGTCGCTGTCGTCCTCATCGCGCACCTCATGTTCACCCTGACCGCAACGGGCACGAGCATGCCCGCGGATCATCTGCGACTGCTCGTGGTCCTCTACGACACCGCAGAGGTCGTCGCACTGCTCGGACTGGGTCTGTCATTGCGGGCGGGGAGAGCACGCGCGGCCATCGTGTTCGGGTCAATGGGTGTCGTCCTGTTCTTCCTGGATGCGTTCGTGAACGTGGTCGTGGTCGCGGGTGGGGAGGCATTCGTCGCGGCGCTGTTCTACGCGGTCGTCGGCGAGATCCCATCGATCGCGATGACCGCCGCCGGGGTGATCCTGGCCATGCGGCGGTGGACCGAGGTCGCCGCGGACCCAGCGGTCGGTGCCAAGATGGGGGCGTGACCGACCTGCTCTCCGACCTCGAAGCCCGCGGCCTGATCGCCTCCTCCACCGACCTCGGTGCGCTCGCCGAAGCCATGGCCGAGCCGATCACCTTGTACTGCGGATTCGACCCGACCGCGTCGAGCCTGCACGTGGGCAACCTGGTGCCGCTGCTGTTGCTCCGCCGGTTCCAGATGGCCGGTCACAAGGTGATCGCACTGGTCGGAGGTGCGACGGGTCTGATCGGTGACCCCAGCGGCCGCAGCACGGAACGGGTACTCAACACCGACGACACCGTGGCTGATTGGGTGGAGCGGGTCAAGGGTCAGCTCCAGCATTTCCTCGACTTCGACGGGGACAACCCGGCGACGCTGGTATCGAACCTCGACTGGACAGCGCCGATGACCGCCATCGAGTTCCTGCGCGACGTCGGCAAGCACTTCAGTGTGAACGCGATGCTCGCGAAGGAGTCCATCTCGGCGCGCCTGAACGGCGATGGCATCAGTTACACGGAGTTCAGTTACATGCTGCTGCAGTCCATGGACTACCTGCAGTTGTACCGCGACCACGGGT
>WBZL01004074.1_pt1 | contig 12907 bp, 10 predicted proteins | sample 5204291 | NCBI WGS metagenome assembly WBZL01 (sample SAMN12344345, study PRJNA552823) | activated sludge metagenome | biome: Activated sludge suspended growth; feature: Nitrification reactor; material: Wastewater; isolation source: activated sludge from nitrification reactor of wastewater...
TTGATTATCAATTTAAACCTTAAAGATAAAAAAGCGTATGTAAATATTGAAATTAATATTTACAGCGACCATGTGATAAATGTAAATTATAATAAAGCGTATCATGCAATCATCTTCCTATCAATATGCAATAAGAGATTTTTCTATCAGCCATACACATATTTTTGCCTGAAAAAATTAAATTAGTCGTCGGCACCAACTTTCAATTGCAGTGTTTTTATGTTTATCAGTCCTGTTATATAACAACAGAGCGGCATCAACATAAAATAAACAAAAACCTGTGACAATAAATTATAAATAAGGTTATCTGAAAATTGCATTTTTTGAAGTCCAAATAACAATACAATACATAGCATAACAAAAGCGAGCAATTGTACTATATATTGGAATTGCACTTTTATATAAAAGATACGAATGCAATAAATGCTGTAACAAATCAACATAAATAATTGTGTAATCAAAGTAGCAATGCCAGCACCTTTTGCTCCATATTGTGTTATTAAATAAAAATTTAAACCGACATTCAGCAACACTGCAAATATCAATGTGTAAATCATCAGCTTAAAATTCTGATTGGCTGTAAGCAAAGTACCGATCACGTATAGCATCGCTACTGGGAAAAAATTCAACAGCAAATAAGCAAATACTTCTGCAGAATAATTTGCGTTTGATGATGTATATAATAATTTCATGATGTCATCTCTGTACCAAAACAAACACACAATGATAGACACGCTTACACAGAACATAATTGACAATCCTGATTTCAACAATGTTTTGATTTCTATTTTCTTGGAAAGCTTGTATGCAAACAATGGCAATAAAATTCCAGCAAATAAATAACCTATATTATTCAGCGCTTCCATAATTCTGTAACCTTGCGCGTACACACCTGATTCTACTGCACCTTTTGCGCCTTGTAAACGCTCCAACATCACACCATCAATGCGATAATACGTTGTCATTAAAAAATGAATAATGGCATACGGCATGGTTTCTTTGGCTATCTGCTTAAAATGTTTAAACGAAAAGCTAAATACTAATTTCTCTGTTAGGCGGAAAGCAAAAAATAAACATGTAATAAATGTGATTGCGTATGCTGCTAATTGTGCTAATGCGAAGTTGTATATACTTAATTGAAATGAAGCAAAATGTCCATACAACATCACTAAACAAAATAGTATCATCAATAATTTATCTAATACAGACAATAAAGCATCTGTAATAAAATGCTGATGTGCGGAAATATTAGAACGCAAATAAATATTAAAAGAGAGTAGAATTTGATTAGCTAAAATAATATAAATAAAAGATTTTGAAAGATATCCTAATGGATATGCTACTGCAATGCACAACACTAAATAAATCAAAAACAAGATAGTTTTAAAAACAAGAATATTGGGCAACAAATCATTGATACGTTTAGTATTTGCTGCGACTTCTCTGTTGCTGTAATTTTGAAAACCAAAGTCTAATAATATTTGAAATAAATAAGTGAAATTGAAAATAGCGAAAAACAAACCGTATTCCGCTTCGCCTAATTTATTTTGCACTGTCCTATCGATACCAAAAATCCAGAATGGTTTTATCAACATATTGACAAACACCATAAAAAACACATTGAACACAAAGGATTTTTTCAAGCTTAAAGTTTAAATATCGATTTTAATTGTGCCACACCTTCTTTCGAAAATGCATTTACAAAAACATGGCCGTCCACTTTAAAAACAATGTAACTATTTTGTTCATTCCAATATACATCGCCATTGATTATTTTGCCGTTATTACTTGTAAAAGTATAATAAACTTCAGATGTTACATTAGGCAGAAGTGTTGCTGATGAATCTTTAATATAGCCAATAAATGCGTTGAAAAATTTCTTAGGTAATTCTACGTGTTTGAAAGCTGTAGCATGATTGATATCGATTTTTTTTGTAGAATCAATCAATTGTAGAAAAATAGGCAAAGGCAACTTCTGTTGTTGTGCAAAAAGTTTATTTTTTGAGCACAAAAACAATATCAAACAACAGAAAAACAATTTTTTCATTTATATACTTTATTTAAAGCCTCAATAATAATATGGCAGGATTGTCGAATTTCATCTTCCGTAATAATTAAAGGCGGTGCAATACGCAAGCAATTATTGGCAAATAAAAACCAATCTGTAATCAATCCATTAGCCAAACAATTTTGTATTACACTTCGTAGATTATCGAAATTATCTAAGTACACAGCCATCATCAAGCCGCAGTTATGTATTTTTTCAATAGCGTCATGTTGTAATAATTGAATAAATAATTGTGCTTTTTCTTCAGCGGCAGCATACAATTTTTGCTCTTCAATTTCTTGCAGCGAAGCCAATCCTGCAGCACAGCAAACGGCATTACCACCAAATGTTGTAATGTGACCGAGCACAGGATTATATTGTAGCACTTGCATAATTTCATTACTGGCTATAAATGCTGCTAAAGGCAAGCCTCCACCGAATGCTTTTCCGAGCAATAAAATATCTGGCACCACATTTTCTGTTTGAAAGCGAAATAAATTACCTGTTCTGCCACAGCCTGTTTGTATTTCATCAAAAACTAAAAGTGTGTTTGTTTCATCACATCTTTTGCGCACGGCATGTAAGTAATTTTCGTCTGGCACAATGATGCCTGCTTCTGCTTGCACTGGTTCTAAAAATATGGCAGCAGTTTTTTTTGTAATTAAATGAATGTCATCAAAATTATTGTAGCGTATTTGTCTTGTATCTGGCAATAATGGCCGATAGTTCGACTTAAAATACTCATCACCATTCAAGCTTAAAGCGCCTTGTGTGCTACCATGATAAGAATTGTAACACGAAATAATTTCTGTTTTGCAGGTAAATCGTTTTGCTAATTTCATGGCGCCTTCCGTAGCTTCTGCTCCTGAATTAGTAAAATAAACAGCTGACAAATTTTGTGGCAACAAATCTGTTACATATTTTGCCAATTGTACTTGTGGCGATTGAATAAATTCGCCATACACAAGCGTATGTGCATACTTTGCGGCTTGTGTTTGTATAGCATGCACTACTTTTGGATGACAATGTCCGAGCGCACTCACACCAATGCCTGCAATTAAGTCGATATATTTTTTACTATTATTGTCATACAAGTAAACACCTTCTGCTTTTTCAATTTCCAATGCCAATGGTGCATCAGAAGTTTGTGCTACATGTTGTAAGAATAATTGGCGTAGTGAAAGCATACACAAAGATATTAATTAATGTTTACTTATTATTTGCAGCCAAAAAATTAGCTTATGTACACACAAGCTATTGCCAGTAAGCCTACCTTTATAGTACAAAAAAATGCTATGGCAAATAAAGAAAACATTTCGATTCTCATCACTGGCACAGGATTTTCAGGTGTGTGTGTTGGCATACAATTAAAAAAAGCTGGTTTTCATAATTTTAAGATACTAGAGAAAGCCAATGACGTTGGCGGCACTTGGCGCGACAATACCTATCCTGGTGCAGCTTGTGATGTAAAATCAAACTTATATTCCTATTCATTTGAGCCTAATCCAAATTGGTCGCGCTCTTACTCGGCGCAGCCAGAAATTTTAGCATACATCAAACACTGCGTAAAGAAATACGATTTAGCACAACATATCATTTTTGATTGGGAAGTTAAAGCGGCAAAATACTTTGAAGAAGATGGCATTTGGGAACTTCGCAATCAACGCGATGAAATACAAAGCGCCAATATTGCCATCATTGGCAATGGTCCTTTACATATTCCAAGCTTGCCTGATATCAATGGTATTAACGATTTTAAAGGTGCTGTTTTTCATTCTGCACAATGGAATCACGATTTTAATTTACACGATAAAAATGTATGTGTGATTGGTACTGGCGCAAGTGCCATACAGTTTGTGCCAGAGATACAAGCTAAAGTGAAAAATTTATATCTCATGCAGCGCACTGCACCTTGGGTTTTGCCAAAACCTGATGGCGATTTTTCGACGACAGAAAATGTGTTGTTCGAGAAAATTCCTTTTATACAAAAATTGTATCGCGACTTTATTTATTATTTCAATGAGGCACAAGTGGTGGGCATGATGTATGAAGATAAGATATTGAAAGTTGGCGAAATGCTTGGTAAATATCATATCAACAAACACATTAAAGATAAAGCACTTAGAAAAAAACTAACGCCAAATTTTAAATTAGGCTGCAAACGCGTTTTGTTGTCTAATAATTATTATCAAGCATTAGCGCAAAAGAACGTGGAAGTGGTAACAGATGGAATTGAAAAATTCACGAAAGATAGTGTTGTTACCAAAGATGGAAAATCGAGAAAAATTGATGCTATCATTCTAGGAACAGGCTTTCATGTTGCCGATAGTTTTCAGTATTATAATGTAAAAGGAAAAGATGGTGCTGAATTGAAAGATGTATTAGGCGCATCTCCTGAAGCCTATTATGGCACCAGCATACATCAGTTTCCGAATTTATTTTTAATGCTAGGACCCAATACAGGCTTAGGCCACAACTCGATGGTGTATATGATAGAATCGCAAACAAATTATATTATTGATGCCATTCAAAAAATGTCGGAACAAGGCATAAAATCTATCGAAGTACGCAAAGATGTGCAAACGAAATTCAACGAAGAATTACAGAAAAAATTAGAAGGAACCATTTGGCTCTCTGGTTGTAAAAGCTGGTATTTGAGCGAAGATGGGAAAAATCACACCGTTTGGCCTGGCTTTACTTTAGAATTTAGAAATCGCACAAAAAATATCAACCTTAGTGATTATACTATCGAAACAAAAAATGTAAAGAAAAAAAAGGAAGCATTGGCACAATAATTTTCAGAATTTTATTAAAATAAAAATTCGAAAAGACAACTGTCACGCAATAAGTAGCTGTTAGTTTAGTATATTATTTCAAAGATAATTTCTGTGTGCCATCATCGATTACAAATAAAATTTTTCCCTTGTAAGCGCTACCCATTTGATCATAAATTATTGGCAAAACAAGCTTTCCTTGTTTATCTAGCAAACCGTATTTTTTGTCTTTCGACACTTTAATGTAATCATTTTTACAATTGTCGCCATTGTCATATTCAAAAGCTGTTATGGCTTTATTGCTACTATTGACCAAACCCCATTTTCCATCTTTTTTTGCCCACACGATGCCTTCGTGTAGTGGCGTTACTTCTTGATATTTGAAGTCTATCAACGTTTCCCCTTTACTGTCTATCAATCCATAATTAGTTCCTTTTTGCACTGGATATGTGCCATTATCTGGATTTTTCGCACCATTATATACATCGTTATTTATTTTTTTTCCTTTCTTGTTTATTAAATAATATTCATTGCCATCTTTTACTATAGCAACACCTTTATAAAAAGGCGAGCCTACATCATATTTATTTGGAATTATCCATTTTCCAGTAGTATCAATGTAGCCAGTTTTTCCAGCCAATTTGACACCAGCCACATACTCAGAAAATGGACCCACTTCATCATATAATTCATTATTTATTTTTTTTCCTGATTTATCTATAAAATAAAATTTATTGTTGTACTGTTGCTTTACAGATGCTCTTCCGTTTTTAAAATCACTTGTCTCTGTGGCAGATGAAATAGAAATAATTTCTTTGCCCTGTTTATCGTAAAAATAGCGATTGCTTGCATAAGCAGCCTTTGCCTTTGCCAGCCCTTCACTAAAAGGGCCTTCGAAAACGTTATTTATATCTTTAATTTTAACAAACGATTTGTCCACTAAATAGGTTATACTATATAAACTTTCCTGAACGGCAGCAATGCCATCAGAAAAATTGGCGACACCATAATAACTTTTTGTGTTGAGTTTTTTTCCTGTGTAATCCAAGAAATCATAATTACTTTTTTTCGCCGGAAAAATTCCTTCCTCATTAAAATCAAATATTTCTGAGTAATCTAGCAATGTTTTCTTTTTTGTTTGTAGGTCATACAAATAATTACATTTGTTGTATTTTATTTTTAAGGAATCATCATTGCTATAAAATTCTGTACCATAAAAATTCGGATTGTCTTGCTGTATCGTTTTTAATAATTTTCCAGTTTCACTATACACTTCTATTACATTTTTAAAAAGTAAGGCAACTTTATTCTTTTTGCCGAAGACAACATTAAAAGCACCACGCTCAGGCACTATCGTTCTTAAGGTTTTATCGACAATGGTAAATTTATTGTCTTTCTTAAGATAACTGATACCAAAATCGGTGAATGTATAAATATAATCGTACTTACCCAACAATACCATTTTTGCATTTTTATCTATTAAGCTATATTTACTATCTTTTTGCACTTCAAAAAAATCTGTACCAAACTTTTTATTAATAGCTGAATATTCAATCGGTAAAAGTACTTTGCCTGTAAAATCAAAAATGCCATATTTCGTTTCTATGATATAAGATGACTTACTTATTTTTTTTACGACAAAAAAATCATCTTCTATCGTTACATTGTCATATTCTAATGGAATAATTTCTTTGCCTGTTTTATCAATTACACCACCATTATCACTATTTAAAGAATAATTTTTCGTAGTAAACACAACTGCATAATTTCCTTTAAAATCATTGCCACGCAAATATTTTGGTTTAATAATCCAATTATTCTTTTTATCTATATAACCGTAATAAGTAGAATCTATCAGAGAAACACAAGCCAATCCACTTTTGAAAGAGGCAGCACTTCTGTACATTGGTGCAATAATTTCTTTATTGTTCTTATCGATATAGCCATACGCTTTATCGCGACTGAAACAGATTAAATCTTCTGATACATTTCCTAAATATTTATACTGCAATGGAATGATTAGTTTCCCTGTTTTATCTGCTGCACCATATTGCAATATTCCATCAGAACTTTTTTTAGCTACAATTGCCAAGCCATCTGTAAATTGTTTGATTTCGCTGTATTCACTTTTCAAAATAAATGAATTCGATTTTGCGGAATACATGCACCAGTTCTTTGTGCTGTCTTCTAAAATGAAAATATCATCTTCATTGGAAGTCCAAATTCTGGTGTATTTCATTGGCAAAATAATTTTCTTGGTTTTCTCGTTATACAAGCCATACCTAAAATTGGTCGTATAATTCGTGCCTGCATACGTGTAATATATTGCTGTCAGCGAATTTTTATATCGCGTGCTATACGAGAAATCGTTTTGTGCTGTCAGCGTTAAAACCACTGAAAAAAAGCTTAGCAATACAAATATTTTCTTCATAATCTTCTTGTTAATGTCCTTCTCCAAATTATATACCAAAATTTGAATACACAATACGTGATTTTAGGTATTTCTTGTTGTTGTCATAGAAATCAAAGGCGCAGACGAATGATTTAATATTAAAAAAATCACATTACTTATTGCTTCTACTTACTACTATTAATTATCTTTGCGCATTATGGCTGAAATAGATTTACAGAAGATTGTATCACATTGTAAGGAATACGGATTCATTTTTCCGTCGAGTGAAATTTACGATAACTTAGGTGCTGTGTATGACTACGGTCCGTTTGGTGCTGAATTGAAAAATCACATCAAAGAGTACTGGTGGAAAAGTATGGTGCAAATGCACGAAAATATCGTTGGTATCGATGCTGCTATTTTTATGCATCCAACTACCTGGAAAGCCAGCGGTCACGTAGATTCTTTTTCCGATCCTTTGATTGATAATAAAGATTCTAAAAAAAGATATCGTGCGGATGTTTTGTTAGAAGAAAAGATTGACAAGCTGAAAGAAAAAGGCGAGAAAGAATTAGCTAAGAAAAATTTATCTGATGCAAGTGATGAAGAAAAAGCAAAAGCTTCGCGCGATTATGCGAAAGGATTGACTTTAGAAGCAGAATATATAAAAGCAGCTGAAGCTTCTGATTTCAAAAGATATAAAGAACTGATTGAAGAATATGAAATTGCCTGCGAAGTTTCTGGTTCAAAAAACTGGACAGATGTTCGTCAGTTTAATTTGATGTTTGGCACAAAACTCGGCGCTGTAGATGAAGACGCTACTGAATTATATTTGCGACCGGAAACCGCTCAAGGAATTTTTGTGAATTTCTTGAACGTGCAAAAAACAGCACGTATGAAAATTCCTTTTGGTATTGCTCAGATTGGAAAAGCATTCAGAAATGAAATCGTGGCACGCCAATTTATTTTCCGTATGCGTGAATTTGAGCAAATGGAAATGCAATTTTTTATTAAGCCAGGCACGCAAAAAGAGTGGTTTGAAAAATGGAAACAAACACGATTACAATGGCATTTAGCTTTAGGCACCGCACAGGAAAATTTGCGTTTTCATGTTCATGAAAAATTAGCACATTATGCAGATGCGGCAGAAGATATTCAGTTCAAATTCCCAATTGGCTTTAAAGAATTAGAGGGCATTCATTCGCGTACAGATTTTGATTTAGGTGAACATCAAAAATATTCAGGAAAAAAATTGCAATATTTCGATGCTGAATTAAATCAGAATTATGTGCCTTATGTCATCGAAACTTCTATTGGTTTAGACAGAATGTTCCTGCGCATTATGAGTGAGAGCCTGAAAGAAGAAGCTTTGGAAAATGGCGAAACCAGAACAGTATTGAACTTACCACCAGCATTAGCACCCATAAAAGTAGCTGTTTTGCCTTTGGTCAAAAAAGATGGCTTGCCTGAAAAAGCACGTGAAATTATCGACATCTTGAAATTTGTAGGCAGAACGTTTTACGAAGAAAAAGATTCCATCGGCAAACGCTATCGCAGAATGGACGCCATCGGCACGCCTTATTGTATTACAGTTGATCACCAAACACTTGAAGACAATACAGTAACAATTCGTGAGCGCGACACTATGCAGCAAGATAGAATTGCTATTGCAGATATCGAAAAAATTGTTGGCGCAAAAGTTGATATGAATAATTTATTACGTAAAGCAATTTCATAATTTACAAGCATCAAAAAACAAATTATCATATTGTTCCTACTTGCACTAAGCAGTACAGCTTATGCGCAATATTCCGTGTTTACTGGCTTTTGGAAAGGTTATTTAATTACTGACACCAGCAACATCGACAACAAAAAGGGATTGCCTGTTACTGTATTTATTTCTGATGACAACAACCAAGGTGAAGTTGCCGGCGAAATGAGCATACAATATCGCTACCAAACTGATGTATATAAAGCAAAATACATGATTACTGGCACCTACGACGAAACAATGACGAGCTTATTGATAACACAAGAAAAAATTGTGTATTACGATTTATTGCCTAAAGGATTACAATGGTGTTTTGGTAGCGGCTCGTTCACATTGGAAAGAAATCCATATAAAAAACGGTATTACTTAGATGGCATTATGACAACTAACTGCGGCGATGAGCAAATGCGCATCATTCTAATCAAAAAATAAGTAGCTCTTTGATATTTTCTATTTTAAAATTTTAAGATAAATCGTATCTTGAAAGAATGAAAAATAAAAATTACTTTCTATTGTTCGCAATAATTTTTATTGCCAATGCATGTCAAAAAAAGGCCGAAGAAGCATCACCCATCACTGGCACATTTACAGCAATGAGTTATAATGTTGCTGGCCTGCCACAAGGTATTAATTCCGATCAATTTCCGGAGCTACATATGCCGATGATTAGTCCAAGACTCAACAATTACAATATTGTTGCGGTGCAAGAAGATTTTTATTATCACAAAGAATTAGTACAGGAAAATCATCATCAATATAAAAGCAAATACTTTGCATTAGAAGGAGGATTGGGCGATGGCTTAAACCAATTTTCTGATTATCTGATGTTGAATTATATGCGCACAGGCTGGGACGACTGCCATGGCACAGATTGTTATACACCAAAAGGATTTACATATAGCCGTGTGAAAATTACTCCAAAAGTATATATCGATGTATATAATTTGCATTGCAATGCTGGCTCAGACAGTGCTGACCTTGCCGCTCGCAGAAAAAATATATTGCAGTTATGTAAGTATATCAACTTACGTTCTAAAGATAATGCTGTAATTGTGCTCGGCGATTTTAATTGCCGATACACACGCACTGGCGATAACATTCGCGAGCTTTTGTCATTAGGCTTTAAAGATGCTTGGATAGAGAAAGAACGAAATGGCATTTTACCAACACAAAATGATATTCCTTTGTTAGGCGTAGAAGTCGTTGATAAGATTTTTTACAAAAGCAATAGCACCATTGAATTGAAAGCATTAGAATATGTAATGCCAACTACAGATTTCTTAGACAATGATGGCAATTGGCTGTCTGACCACAGACCTATCTACACCAAATTCCAGTTTACATTGTTGCAATAAGTTCGTTCGCTTTTTGCAGTTGTGCAAAAGAACCTATATCAACCCAAACATCATTATTGTGTTGATATGCGACAATCGTATGATTACGGCACAAATCCAAATACCAATCTGTCATTGAAAAAACACCAAGTAAGCTTTGGTGCTTAAAAATTTCTGGTGAAATAATATGATAACCGCTAAAAGCAAATTCGTGTAAAGGATAGGTATCACCTGGTGCAAAATGTGCTTTAACAGCTTCGGGTATTTTTCGAGGAATCTTTGCTACATTGGTTTTAATATTTTCCCAGCCGTATAAAATATTATTATCGTCAAATAATAGATAACGTGTGGATTCGCGATTGCGAACAGCTAATGTTGCTAAAGCGCCATTTGATTGATGAAAGCGATACATTTCCGATATATTTATATTGGTAAACACATCAGCATTACACACTAAAAAAGCTTCATTGTCATCAAAAAAATGTTGTGCTTTTAACAAGCCTCCACCAGTTTCTAAAATCAGGTCTGTTTCATCAGAAATTTCTATTCGAATACCAAAGTTGTTATGTTGTTGTAAGAATGCTTTTATCTGATCTCCTAAGTAATGAATATTGACAATAATTTCATCAAAATTATGTTTGATAAGATGCTCAATCGTATGTTGTAACATTGGCTTATCGCCTACTTTTACTAAGGCTTTCGGGCAGCTGTCTGTCAAAGGCTTAAGCCTTGTTCCGAAACCTGCTGCGAATATCATTGCTTTCATGCTAAATAAATTGACCTTGTAATTCTCTTTCGATATGTTTTATGTGTACAGTGATATTGTATTTTTCTTTGATGTATTTTGCTATTTGCTCAGCACAATACACACTGCGATGCTGTCCGCCTGTGCAACCAAAATTGATTTGCAAATGCTCGAAATCGCGTTCAATATAATTTTGAATATTGACATCGACTACTTTATAAATATTTTCTAAAAATACTTTGACTTTACTTTGTGATTCTAAGAATTCAATCACTGGCTTATCTTTTCCTGTCAATGCTTTGTAAGGCTCGTACCTACCTGGATTGTGCAAGCCTCTGCAATCAAAAACAAAGCCACCGCCATTGCCTGATGCGTCTGAGGGAATGCCTCTTTTATAGGAAAAACTATTGATATCGATTTTCAAAGATGTTTGTGATGCATCTATTTTGTGTACGGTAAAAACATCTGAAACTATCAACTGTTGTAATACATTTGTTAGCTCAGGTAATTCAATTTTTAACTGTATGTTTTCTAAAAACCATTTTACATTTTCTAATGCTGGCTGTATGCTTTCTATAAAGTGACTTCGTTTTTCAATTAAACCACGGAAACCATAGGCACCTAAAACTTGCAACATGCGAATCAAAACGATGGCGTGATATCGTTCTTTAAAAGTTTCTTTATTGACATAAATTAATGCCGCTACTTTTTTAGTATAAAAATCGAATAGTTCCTCTCGAACTGCGTAAGGAATTTTTGCGCCAGCTTGCCATAATAAGGAAGCAGCATCATATTGCAAAGGTCCTTTTCTGCCACCTTGATAATCGATAAAATAAGGTTTGCCATCATGTATCATTACATTGCGCGATTGGCAATCGCGAAACATAAAATATTGATTGGTTTCTTCCAGCAAATAATTGCTTAGCGTATGAAAATCTTCATTGAGTTTTATTTCGCTAAAGTGCACACGTGCGACGCGAGCAAAATAGTATTTGAATGAATTCAAATCCCAAAACATTGAACTTCTATTAAATGCTTGAATCGGATAGCATGTTTCAAAGTTAAAATGCTCAGCACCTCTGATTTGCAAATAAGTAAGTTGCTGCAATACTTCTTTCAAATATGCAATTACATTGCTTGAAATTCCCTCTTGCTTAATAATTGAATATAAAGATATTTCTCCTAAGTCTTGCTGTAAGTAGTATTGCTTATCATCGCTGATGCAATATACTTCTGGAACAGCAATAAATTTTTGATGAAAATGTTTGGTGTGATGAATAAAGGTTTCATTTTCTCGCGTATCTTTTCCATACGTACCTATTGCTGCATGATTTTTTCCTTGCAAACGAAAATAAATTCTATCAGAACCTGCTTGTGGCAACTGTATAATTGTATCGCAATGTTCCTTAAAATATTGATGGAATAAAGTGCTCAGTATTTCTTCGTGCATACTGCAAATATAGTGATAAGTAACAAGTAATAAGTTCGCTATTACAATAAAAAAAATCACTCGATGTGAGTGATTTTTTATGAATGAAAATAAAAATTATTTTTTAAATAAATTACCTAATAATCCTGCAACATCATCAATCACGCTACCGTCTTTATCTCTGTCTAATAATTGAGAAATAATGTCGTTTTGCTGTGGTGCTGTTTGTTGTTGTTGATTGCTAACGACATTCGTTAATAAGCCTGCCAAGCCGCCAATATCTAAGCCTTGTGATTGTGTTTGATTGCCTAATGTTTTCAGTACTAATGGCGCCAATATTTGTAGAATTTGTCCAGCTTGACCGCCACCAATTCCAGCATTTTGTGAAATGGCATTTTCTACATTGGGTTGCAAA
>WBZL01004075.1_pt1 | contig 12902 bp, 10 predicted proteins | sample 5204291 | NCBI WGS metagenome assembly WBZL01 (sample SAMN12344345, study PRJNA552823) | activated sludge metagenome | biome: Activated sludge suspended growth; feature: Nitrification reactor; material: Wastewater; isolation source: activated sludge from nitrification reactor of wastewater...
GCCCACAATGTGGCGAGGAATACTTTTCTCCAGATGTTTTGGAAGAATTAGAGGCTCTCATAAACCATCGGCATCTTACTCCTCAGTTACAACCTAGAGTCGTTTTGCAAGTGCCTGTATTCAAATTTGCCATTGCTGTTTAGCAGACGCGGGACCGGATTATCCACATGCTGCAAACGGGTAAGCTGCTGCGGAATTAGGTTTGAGATTGGGGTTTGGAGATTAGAGATTGGCTGGTCGAGTCCTCTAATCTCTACCTTCAGTGTTTGAGGAGACTATGAGCATATATGGTGAATTACAGAGAAAGCCAACAGCCCGTTTGGTGGTTCAGGTTGGGTATTCGGATGTGTTAACGGCCGTTGGCTCATGGCGGGTTGAAGAACTTGAAGCTCTCATTGGCGATTTGCAGCAGCTTGCCCGGCAGCGGAGGGTTCAGACAGAGACACGTCATTTACCATCGGATGCTACTTCCTCGCAAAAGGTTTCCCTTGCCGAGATGATGTCTATTTTGCCTGCTAATATTGCGGTTCCATCTGATGAAGATGTGGAAGAGACGTTGATGTTGGCGCGAGTAGAGCGGCTTGGAGGGTTTGCATGAAGCTGTTGCTGGACACAAATGTTGTTTTGGATGTCGTTTTTCGCCGAGAAGAATGGCTGGAAGCTTCAGGTGGTGTTTGGCAAGCGCATGTTGAAGGACAGATTGAAGGCTTTCTAACAGCAACAACTGTAACTGATATTTTCTATGTTGTGCGTCGTTATGCAACATTGGAAAAGGCACGCGAGGTCGTTACAAGTATTTTGAATACGCTGTCTATCGTGGCTGTTGATCAGACGGTGCTGGTTTATGCAAACCAAATTCCTAGCTCCGATTTTGAAGATAATGTGCAAATTGCTTGTGTTGTGCAAGCGGGTTTGGAAGCGATTGTGACACGGGACAAGAAGGGTTTTAAGGTGGCTACAGTGCCTGTGTATACACCGGCAGAATTGTTAGACGTGCTTGGAACCAAAAAGGATTAGAGAAAAATGACACGTGAAGCTGTAATTGTAGCTGGGTCACGAACGGCCGTTGGTAAGGCCAAGCGGGGCAGCACGCGCAACTGGCGCTCCGACGACATGGCCGCAGCGGTGATTCGGGAAGTGATGCGGCAGGCGGAGGGGTTTGACCCGGCCGAGATTGACGATGTAATTATTGGCTGCGCCATGCCCGAAGGGGCGCAGGGGCTAAACTTTGGCCGCACCATTGCCCTGCGTGCCGGGCTGCCGGTGGACACCCCCGGCATGACCGTCAACCGCTTTTGCTCCAGTGGGCTGCAAACCATTGCTATGGCTGCCGAACGCATCATTGCCAACGGGGCCGATGCGATCATTGCCGGTGGGGCAGAGACGATGAGCATGGTGCCGATGACTGGCTTCCGCATCAACCCCAACCCCTACATGGTGGAGAACATGCCGGAGGTGTACATGGGCATGGGGTATACGGCGGAAAATGTGGCTGATGAATATGAAGTAAGCCGCCAGGCGCAGGATGAATTTGCCGTGCGGAGCCACCAACGGGCGGCGGCAGCGTATGCCAAGGGGCTGTTTGACGGCGAGATTTTGCCCATTGAGATTGAAGAGACGACGGCCGGAGCCAATGGCCCCGAAACAACGACCTTTATGCTGGACAAGGACGAACATTTGCGTGCCGATACCACGCTGGAAGGGCTGGCTAAATTGCGCCCAGTGTTTAAGCAGGGTGGCACGGTCACGGCCGGTAATGCGTCCCCGTTGAGCGATGGGGCGGCGGCGGTGCTGGTGATGGAGCGCAAAAAGGCGGAGGCGTTGGGGCTTACCCCCTTGCTGAAGTTTGTGGGCTTCAACGTCGGCGGCGTGCGGCCAGAGGTGATGGGGATTGGCCCGGTGGCGGCGGTGCCGCGTGTGCTGAAGCGGACGGGGCTGAGTCTGGACAACATTGACCTGATTGAGCTGAATGAGGCGTTTGCTGCCCAGGCATTGGCGGTTATCCGTGAGCTGGGGTTGGATGAAGAGAAGGTCAACGTCAACGGTGGTGCGATTGCCCTGGGGCATCCGTTGGGCTGCACGGGGGCGAAGCTGACGGTGCAAATTATGAACGAGATGCGCCGCCGCGATAGCCAGTTTGGCATGGTGACGATGTGTATTGGCGGCGGCATGGGCGCAGCCGGGATTTTTGAGCGGTTGAATTAGGGTTTGTTTTAGCTGTTAGGAAAATGGGACGCTGATTTTCCTGATGTACCTGATTAAAAAGATCGATCAGGTACATCAGGTTAATCAGCGTCCTGTTTTTTGCAGAAGTGAACGAACGGTAGGCTAATTTGTAGCCAGGTGTGGCTGGGGCAAGAGTTGCACGGGGACGGTGCCGAAGCGGAGGGGGTGCTGCTGTTTGAGCCACGCATTTTGTACCCATTGATAGCGACCGACGAGCGGAGCCGTTGTTTTGGCAATGGCGATGAGGAGTGGCTTCCACCGTTCATTCATTTGCCCCCGTGCTTCGCGTAGTTGCAGCGTTTGCGCTCGCTTGATTTCTGGCAGCCGTTCGGCGGCAATGGTGGCGGCGGCCTGGTCGAGGGCGGCGGCGTTGGCTTGATGCAGGGTGGGGATGAGGTGGTTGGCGGCGACGATGACATCGCGCAGGGCGAGGTTGATGCCCTGGGCGCGAATGGGCGACATGGGGTGGGCGGCATCGCCAAGGAGGAGCAGCCCTGGTTTGTGCCAGCTTGCGGCGCGGCCGACGATGACGTTGAGTTTGGAGGGTTCGCTGATTTGGCTGCGTACCGTTTGCAGATGGTCGGCTAGCCAGGACGGGGCGGGTTCGGCCATTTCGGCTACCCAGTCGCGCTGGCGATCATAGCCACCTTTGGGCAGCAGCAGGGCGTAGCGCATATAGTCGTCGTGGGAGTTGTAGGCGAGGGCGGTGTTGCGAACGGATCCCATTAAGTAGACGCTGGTTTGGCCGCGTAGTGCGGCAGGTGCGGGGAAGCGGAACCAGAGTACGTCGTAGCTTTCGGGGAGCAGGTTGAGTTTGATGTTGGCGCGGGTGCGGACAACGGAGCCGCGTCCGTCGCAGCCGATGATGAGATCGGCGGTTTGGGTGAAGGGTTGGCCGTTGTGGGTGGCGGTGATGTGGGAAAAACGGCCGTTTTCCATCCCCAAATCTCGCACTGTTGCCCCTTGCAGCAGCCGAAAATTAGGGAATTGCCGCGCCAGGTTGGTGACGTGGGTCAAAAAGGCGGGCTGCGACAGCACACAAACGGCCCGGCTGCCCAACTCTGTTTGCGGTTCTGCTACCTGGAAAATGAGGCGATTGGCAACGTGCATGTCCCAGCTATCAATGCGGCGGTGAGGCAATTGGCTAATGCCTAGCCCCATTTGCTCCAACGCTTCCAGCCCCAATGGCATCATTGCTTCGCCGCGAAAGACCCGATCAAAATTGGTTTCGCGTTCCAGCAGCGTTGTGTCAACTCCAGCCCGTGCCAGCAAATAGGCCATCGTTGCTCCGGCTGGGCCAGCTCCTACGATAATTACCTTACTCATTATTTCACCTAAGTTGCTTGTTTTGTTTGTTTGCGTATGATTGTTCGTAAACAGACAGTTGTACGGAAAAGATAAGGTGAAATGGATAAACAGTCAATAGACAAAGGTTGGCTTTTTGTTTGGTACTGAACAAAGTGAGTGGGATTGTTTGAGATTGAGAGATTAGGAGATTGGGAGCTTGGTTTTCCAATTGCAGAACTTGGGCAGGCTGAAACCAGAAACTTGCACAGAGGCTTACGGAGAACACACAGAGGAAGGATGAGAGGATGCAAATGGAAGATAGGCGAGTGCGGCGGACGAAGGAGCGGCTGCGGCAGGCGTTGCTCCAGCTTTTGCTGGAAAAACCGTACCAGGAAATATCGGTGCAAAATATTCTGGATGTTGCGGATGTGAGCCGGGCGGCGTTTTATGCCCATTATCAGGATAAGGATGCGCTGTTTTTGGCGGGGTTGCCGGACAATGTGCTGCATTATGGGACGTGGGAGCCGACGGATGAGCTGTTGCCGCCGGTGACGGCGTTGTTTGAGCATATGGTGGCGGGGCAGGCGTGGGTGCGGGCGATGCAGGGAACGGCCGTTATGCAAATGATTAATCAGCAGGCCAGACAGCGCATGGTAGAAAACTGGCTGGCACACTTGCAGCGGCTACAGGCAGTGGGGCGGTTGCAGCCAATGGATGTGGAGCCGGTGGCGCATTATTTGACGGGGGCGCTGCTGTCGCTGCTGCTTTGGTGGAGCCACGGCGGGATGAAACAAACGCCGGAGGCGATGAACGCGCTGTTTCAACAGCTTGCGCGGCAGGGCGTGGTGTCGCTGTTACTCAACAGCTAATGGCTGTGGGAAAAAAGAAAATGGAGGCGCGGATGACGCGGGTTTTCGCGGATAAAGAAAAAAAATTGTAACTATGCAGATATGCCGTCAATGAACCAGTCAAAACATGTCATTTCGACGAGTCTTCGAGGAGAAATCCCATTCCTATTGGCAAAAGGAGCGGGATTTCTCGGAGGACCTCGAAATGACACCTGTATAGTTACAAAAAATTTGCGTTTGCCTGTGTTCTGTTGGCGGCTAACCGTCGGTGGGTGGGTAATAGCTGTTGATATTTTGGGTGTTGAGAAAGACGTGGTTTATGTAGACGGCAGGGGGGACTGATTCGCCGCGCAAGATTTTGAGGGCGAGTTCCATGAGATGTTCGCCGTAGCGCTCTGGCATATAGGCGGTGGAACCGATGATGCGGGAGTGGGGGTTGCGGATTTCGGAGCGGATGAGGCGGTCGCCGCCTTGCCCGACGATGACGACATCGGCTTCGCGCTGGTTTTTGCGGGCGGCCTGGAGCGCACCGAGGGCGGCTTCGTCGTTGAAGCAGATAATGGCGATGTGGTGGCTGTGGGGCAGGGTGGGCAGTAGGGTGGAAACGGCCGTTTCGCTTACCCCGCTTGTATTGCCACAATCCAGATAATGGATGCGGTTGGTGGGCAACGTTCCCACCACCCCTGCCAGGCCGTGGAGCTGCCCCTGGATGCGGGCTTCGGGCAGGGAACCGGCGCGTGGTTCTTCCAGCACCAGCAGGTGGTCAATACGGCCGTTCCACTCCCGCATGACCCATTCCCCCAGGGCGACACCGGCCATATGCCCGGCGCGATAATTGTCTACGCCAAAGAAAGTGGCCCCAACCATGGGAATGTCTACGGCGATGACGGGGACACCGGCACGCCGGAATTTGTCCATGATAAGGTTGCCGGTGCGGTAATCAATCTGGTACTCGATGGCAATGTCCACGTCGCGCTCAATGAGGTGGTCGGCCATGTTCAGGGCAATTTCGCCGCTGAGGTTGTTGTCTACGATGACGAGATCAATGTCGCTGCGATGAACGGCCGTTCGTTCCAGCCCCCGCCGCACATCCACCGCAAACGGCAGCACCTCACTCTGGTTGGCAAATCCAATCGTCAGCCGGCTGCTGCTGGCATCGCTGGTAAAAGAGCGCACCGTGTTTTCGCCACAAATCGTTAAATTGAGCCGTGACTGACGTATTTGCTGCACACATTCAGCCGAAACATCGCTGTCTGTCACCATGTGGGACAGTTGGGACGTGGCGGCAAACGGCACAAACCCCTGCTGCCCAATCTTGGCCGAATCCACCAGGGCCACCACCCGGTTTGCCGCTGCCACCACCCGCTCTTTTAGCTGGGCATCCTCAATATCGCGCACCGTGAGACCGCGCTCAAGCGTGAAGCCAACGCCGGAAATAAAGGCGACATTAAGGTGAAGTGTCTCCAGCAGCGGGTCGCCAGGGGCGCCAACCGTGTACATGCCATCCTGCCCCACCCGGCCGCCCACCAGAATGACGGTATGCTTGTTTTGCTCTGCCAGTGCCAGGGCGACGCGCAACCCATTGGTAATTACAGTGAGTGACCGGTCTTGCAAGTGTTGCACCATTAGCAGCCCCGTTGTCCCTGCATCCAGCCAGATAGCATCGCCATCATCCACCATTTCGGCAGCCCAGCGGGCAATGCGCTCTTTGGCGGAGGCATTGGCAACAGGGCTTGTTTTGGTGCCATTGTTGTTTGGTTGAACCAGCACAGCGCCGCCGCGCACACGGCGCACGTGCTGCTGTTCTTCGAGGGTTGTCAGGTCGTTGCGGATGGTGCCTTCGGAGACATCCAGTTGGGCGGCTAACTGTGCCACGCGGATGCCAGGCTCGGCAGCCAGGATGCGGAGGATGTTTTGTCGTCGTTCAAAGCTAATCATGCGGATGTTTTGTGTTGCCGAAGGTGTCAGGCAGTTTCGATCTGCTGGCACCGGAATATATATTTTGTGCAATTTGCCACATTCTTGACATATTTTATTGTGCCAGCTATTATTTCGTCAACTTTCAGCAAAAATCAACAATTTTCAACAATTTGCGACAAATCGCTGAAAACAAGAGAGGAATTGGAGAATCATGGCCGAGCCTATTCTGGAGATGCGGAGCATTTCCAAACGTTTTGGTACAACCCAGGCGTTAGATGATGTGTCCCTGTCGCTTTATCCAGGTGAGATACATGCCCTGCTGGGTGAGAATGGGGCGGGCAAGTCTACGTTGATCAAGGTGATGACGGGGATCCATCGGCCGGATGGGGGGGAGGTGCGGTTAAACGGCCGTTCCATCACCATCAACAACCCCCTTGAAGCCCAACGCCACGGCATTGCCGCCATCCACCAAGAGCCAATGATCTTCCCCGACCTCAACGTCGCCGAAAACATCTTCATCGGCCACGGCAACCGGGGGGCCATTGTCAACTGGCGGCAAATGTACCGCGAAGCAGCCGACATTCTGGCGCGGCTCGATGTCAAGCTCGATGTTCGCAGCTCGGCGCGGGGGTTAACGCTGGCAGCGCAGCAGGTGGTGGAAATTGCCAAGGCCATTTCGCTCGACGTGCGCGTTCTCATCATGGATGAGCCAACTGCCTCCCTTTCTGCCCACGAAGTTGACCAACTGTTCAAACTCGCCAAAACGCTCAAGGCCAATGGCGTGAGCATTTTGTTTATCAGCCACCGCATGGAAGAGGTATTTTCCATTGCCGACCGGGTGACGGTACTACGCGACGGCCGTTTTGTCTCCACCCACCCCGCCAGCGAAGTCACCCCCGAATCCGCCATCCGCGATATGGTCGGCCGGCACATGGACGACTTTTTTGCCAGAACAGACAAGGAGCCGGGCGATTTGCTGCTTTCCGTGCGCGGGCTGAGCAAGGACAACGTATTCCACAACATCAACTTTGACGTGCGAGCCGGTGAGGTCGTGGGTTTTGCCGGGCTGGTGGGGTCACGCCGCACCGATGTGGCCCTGGCACTGTTTGGCATTGAAACGGCTGATGCCGGTGCTGTCATGTTAAACGGTCAACCCGTCACCATTCGCACCCCCCAGCAAGCCGTCAAGCTCGGCCTGGCCTACGTCACCGAAGACCGGCGGCAGCTTGGCCTCACCATGCCCATGTCCATCACCACCAACATCACCCTGCCCACCCTGCACCAATATGCCAACCGCTTTGGCCTGGTGCAGCACCGCGCCGAACGGCAAACGGCCGAAACCTTCCGGCAGCGGCTCTCCATTCGCACCCCCGACGTAGACCAGCCCGCCGGAACCCTTTCCGGCGGCAACCAACAAAAAGTCGTCCTCAGCAAATGGCTCAACACCCAGCCCCGGCTGCTCATCCTCGACGAACCCACGCGGGGCATTGACGTTGGAGCCAAGGCCGAAGTTCACCAAATCATTGACGAACTGGCGCAGCAAGGCATGGGCATCATCATGATTTCGTCCGACTTACCCGAAGTGCTGGCAATGAGTGACCGGATTGTGGTGATGCGCGAAGGGCGGCAAATGGCAACCCTGGAGCGCAGCGAAGCCACTCAAGAGCGGGTCATGGCGGCCGCAATGGGGCAAACCGCATGAACAGCATCCGCCGCGCCCTCCGCCCCGAACAGATCCGCGAGTTCATCCTCGTGCTGCTCATCTTTGCCGCCATCCTCTTCTTTGGCTCGCAAATCGAAAACTATTACCAGCCCCGCACCTTCACCCGCATCGCCTCCAGCGTCGCCATTCTCGTCGTCGTTGCCGTCGGCCAAACGCTTGTCGTTCTCATGCGGAACATTGACCTCTCCGTGGGATCCATCGTCGGCTTCACCGCCTACTTTGTCGGCCGCGCCATCGTCAACAACCCCGACCTGTCGCCCCTCACCATTGTCCTCCTGTCTATCCTGTTGGGCGGGATTTTGGGGCTGGTCAACGGGGTAATCATTGCCTATGGTCGGGTTCCGGCCATCATCACCACCCTCGGCACCCTTGCCATTTATCGCTCCCTGCTCGTTCAATTCTCCGATGCCCAAACCATCATCACCAGCGCCCTGCCCGAATGGCTGGTCAATCTGCCCCAGGTCAACGCCTTTGCCATTGGCGAGTGGGAACTCAAGCTCATTGTGCTGATTGCGCTGGTTATTGTGGTGATTTTCCAGCTTGTGGTCAGCTATCTTCCCTGGGGGCGGCGGCTCTACGCCATTGGCTCCAACCCGGATGCGGCGGCCATGAGCGGCTTGCCGGTGACGCGCATGACGGTGAGTGCCTACACGCTTTGCGGGGCGTTGTCGGGGCTAGCTGGTTTTCTCTTTTTGGCGCGGTTTGGCAACATTACGGTGGTGGCGGCGCAGGGGATGGAGCTACAGGTGGTAGCGGCCGTTGTCGTTGGGGGTGTCAACATCTTTGGCGGCACTGGCTCAATGTTCGGCGCGTTGCTAGGCACGGTTCTTATCGCTACGCTGGAACAAAGCTTGCTGCGCTGGCGCGTTGTCAGCGAATTTTGGCGCGATGCCCTCCTCGGTCTCCTCATCCTCCTGGCCGTCGCCACCGATTCCGTCATCCTCAGCCGCCTGCGTGCTTTTTGGGCGCGGGGTGGGGTTGAGCAGGTTTAGCTGGAGAATTAGGGATTGGAGATTGGAGATTGGAGATTGGTGCAAAATCTCTCATCTCCAATCTCTAATCTCCCCAAACTATGACACGAAAACTACTAAGCTGGGAAGCGCTGTTGCTTTTTATTTTGATTGTGGTTGTTCTAATCAACGTCAATTTGTCGCCGTTTTATTTGGGGCTGAACAATCAGATTAATCTGTTTCAGCTTTCTATCGAAAAAATCATTGTGGCGCTGGCGATGACGTTGATCATCATCAACGCCGAGATTGATTTGTCGGTGGCTTCGGTGATGGGGCTGGCGGCGTGTGTGCTGGCCTATCTGCACGCGCAGGGGCAGCCGTTTTGGCTGGCGATTGTGGTGAGTTTGCTGGTTGGGGGTGTGGCAGGGGCGATCAACGGTTTTTGGGTGGCGTATGCGGGGCTGCCGTCGCTGGTGGTGACGCTGGCGGGGTTGATTGGGTATCGCGGGTTGGCACTGGTGCTGCTGGAAGATGAATCTATTGGGGAGTTCCCAGAGTGGTTTGATGCACTGGGGCAGCAGGGGGTGCTGGGGCCGTTTCCGTTGGCGCTGCTGCTGTTTGTGGTGGGGGTGGTGATTGTGTGGGTGGTGTTGCAGCGGTCGGAAAACGGCCGTTATCTCTACGTCATTGGCAACAGCGCCGACGTCGCCCGCTACTCCGGCGTTAACGTCAAGCGCGTCAAAATGGCGATCTTCATCGTTTCCGGGCTGGTCTCTGCCCTGGCTGGCGTGCTGCTGGCCGCCCGTCTTGGCGCCGTGCGCGGTAGCACCGCCCAAGGGTTTGAGCTGGACATCATCACGATGGTTTTGCTGGGTGGCGTAAGCATCTTTGGCGGCTTCGGCACGCTCACGGGTGTTGTGCTTTCCATTCTCATCATCCTCAACTTACGCAATGGCCTCTCCCTGGTCAACATCTCTGGCAACACCCAAACCGGCATTATTGGCCTGCTGCTTATCCTCTCGGTCTTGCTGCCCAACTGGCTGACATCTTTGCAAAGCTGGTGGGGGCGCAGCCGGGAAACTGAAGCACAAGCGGCGCGATAAAACAGAAAATCTTGGTAGCCCAGGTGGTTTGGCTACTGATATTTTATTCTTACCCTTTTAGTTCTTTAGGAGGAACGAAAATGAAGGTGTTTTTTAAATGGTTCGTTGTTTTGTTGATGGTCTCGCTTTTTGTGGTGGCCTGTGGTGGGCAGGAAACCCCTGCGCCGGCGGCCGAAGAACCAGCAGCCGAGGAGCCAGCTGCTGAAGAACCGGCTGCTGAAGAACCCGCAGCCGAAGAGCCGGCCGAAGAAGAAGCCATGCCCCACATGGATGTGCTGGCTGATGGCACGTTCAACGCCATCTTGCTGCCCAAATTCCTGGGCATTTTGGTGTTTGACCAGGCCAACGAAGGGGCAATGGAAGCGGCTGGCGAGTTGGGAACGGCCGATGGGCTGCAATTCACCGGCCCCACCCCGGAAAACAGCGTGCAAGGCCAAATCGAAATCGTCACCAACGCCGTCACGCAGGGCGCGGAAGCTATCATGCTGTCCAACAATGCGGGCGACCAGATTGCTCCGGCGGCGAAAGCGGCGATGGATGCTGGCCTTACTGTGGTGACATGGGACTCTCCCATTCCTTCGGCTGAAGGTGAGCAGGTCTTTGTGGCGCAGGTGGACTTTGATGAGACGGGCAAGGTGATGGCCGATATGGCTCTGAGCATTATGGGCGACGATGGTGGTCAATTTGCTATCCTTTCCGCCAGCCCCGATGCTGCTAACCAAAACGCCTGGATTGCGGCGATGGAAGAGGTGTTAGCCAATGATAGCACCTACGCCAGTTTGGAATTGGTAGACACGGTGTATGGCAATGACCAGTCGGAAGAAAGCTACAACCAGGCTTTGGCGTTGGTGGATCAATATCCTGATCTGAAGTTGATTATGGCTCCCACAACCGTTGGCATTGCGGCGGCGGCTAAAGCGATGCAGGACGAAGGGCTGTGCGATGATGTGAAGGTCAGCGGTTTGGGGTTGCCGGCCGAAATGGTCAGCTTCACCCTCAATGGTTGCGCCCCTGAATTTGCCCTGTGGAGCTTTGTAGACCTGGGTTATTTGACCTACCACCTGACCTACAATTTGGCGGTGGGCAATATCACGGCCGAAGAAGGGCAGACCTTTGAAGCTGGCCGGATGGGAACCTACACTATCGAGAAAGACCCGACCCGCGACGCTGGTTTGCGCGTGTTGATGGGGCCGTTCACCGTGTATGATGCCTCCAATGTGGAAGCGGCGGCTGGTGGGGCGGAAGTTGCACCATTGGAAGAAGAAGCCAGCGGTGACGCGATTGTGGCGGAACCGGGCATTGAGATGAACGCCATTTTGCTGCCCAAGTTCCTGGGTATCCTGGTCTTTGATCAGGCCAATACAGGCGCACAGGAAGCCGCTGCCGAATTGGGCGCAACGGGTGAGTTGGAATTCACTGGCCCCACGCCGGAGAACAGCGTGCAAGGGCAGATTGAGATTATGACGAATGCCGCGACGCAAGGCGTGAATGCGGTGATGTTGTCGAATAATGCTGGTGATCAGATTGCGCCTGCGGCACAAACGGCCGTTGATGCAGGTGTCACAGTTGTAACTTGGGACTCCCCCATTCCCTCTGCTGAAGGGGAAGGTGTCTTCATCGCCCAGGTAGACTTTGATGAGACGGGCAAGGTGATGGCTGACATGGCCTTGGACATTATGGGCGACGATGGCGGGCAGTTTGCGGTGCTTTCTGCCAGCCCCGATGCGGCTAACCAAAATGCCTGGATCGCGGCGTTGCAGGATGTGTTGGCAAATGACAGCACCTACGCCAGCCTGGAATTGGTAGATATTGTGTATGGCAATGACCAATCAGAAGAAAGCTATAACCAGGCTTTGGCTCTCGTTGACCAATATCCTGACCTGAAATTGATTATGGCGCCGACGACGGTGGGTATCGCTGCGGCGGCCAAAGCGATGCAGGATGAAGGGTTGTGTGACGATGTGAAGGTCAGCGGTTTGGGCTTGCCGGCCGAAATGGTGAGCTTTACGCTGAATGGTTGTGCGCCGGAGTTTGCCCTGTGGAGCTTTGTGGATTTGGGTTATTTGACCTATTACACCACTTACTTGATTGCCACAGGCCAAATGGAAGCGGCGGAAGGCGTGATGTTTGAAGCTGGTCGTATGGGAACCTATACGATTGAGAAGGACCCGACCCGTGACGCTGGGCTGCGGGTGTTGATGGGGCCGTTTACGGTGTATGACGAAACGAATGTTGAGGCGGCGTCGCAGTAAACGGTAATCGGTAAACGGTAATCGGTAATCGGTTTTGTGACTGATTACCGATTACTGAATACTTTTTAGCCATGAGTGAGTCTATTGTTGAAACCAGTCGGGCGTTTTTTGGGGAGGTGGTGCGGCCGATTTTGGAGGCGCATTTTGGTGAGATAACGGCCGTTACTGCCTTTGGCCTCTTTGGCTATGGTTCGGAGGCGTTGGGGCTGGATGATGCCTATTCGCGGGATCATCATTGGGGGGTGCGGATTGATGCGCTGCTGCCAGGGTGGGTAACGGCCGTTCAGCAGCAAGAAATTCTCGCCACTGTTTCCGCCAATTTGCCCGAAAGTTATGGCGGCCATTCGCTGTATGCGGCGCATTTGGCGGGGGCGGGACTGGCGTTGGATACACTGCCCGGTTTTTTGCGCCGGACGATTGGGTTGGAGCGGGCGCCGGAAACGGCCGTTGAGTGGCTGCGGATTCCTGAAGAGGATATTACCCATGTGGTGAATGGGGAGGTGTGGCTGGACGAGAGTGGGGTATTTACGGCCGTTCGTGACACGCTCAACCAATATTACCCAGAGCCGGTGCGCCTGCGCCGCATAGCTCAT
>WBZL01004076.1_pt1 | contig 12902 bp, 6 predicted proteins | sample 5204291 | NCBI WGS metagenome assembly WBZL01 (sample SAMN12344345, study PRJNA552823) | activated sludge metagenome | biome: Activated sludge suspended growth; feature: Nitrification reactor; material: Wastewater; isolation source: activated sludge from nitrification reactor of wastewater treatment...
GGTCAACCTCAGTCCGGATACCCAAACAGACGGCGCCTGGGGAAGCGGCTACCGCTATGACACCGATACGATCCGCGGATTCAGCCATATTCACGCCTGGCAAATGGCCGGACTTTCGGTGATGCCGGTGACGTTTGAAAAAGAAGATGAGGAAATAATTTTGGCCGATCATGCCTCTCCGTTCGCGCATGAAAAAGAAACGGTTGAAGCGGGTTACCACGCCGTTCAACTCGAACGCTACGGTATCCGGGCCGAGCTGACCAGCACCGTCCGGGCCGGATTCCACCGGTACACGTTCCATAATACAGGCTCAAAAGGCCTGGTGATCGACCTCGGCGGCCGGTTGGGATCGTCCGACATGGTCAACGGTACATTGAAACAGGACGGCGATAGAAATCTCTTCGGACAGGTGGACAATGCCCCGACAAGAAGGCGCCCGAAGCCGGTCACCGTGTTCTTTTATATTCAACTGGATCAATCCATTGACGGGGTTTTAACGGATTCCAGCGGTAAATTCCTCATTACCCTCCGGCAGCCGGGTTCGGATACCCTCCGGATGAAGGTCGGCTTATCCTATACCTCGGTTGACAACGCCCGCCTGAACCTGGAATCCGAATTGCCGCATTGGGCTTTCGACCGCGTTGTACGGGAAGCCAAAACGGAGTGGAACGGCCTGCTCAGCCGGATCCGGGTGGAAGGCGGTACGGAATCGGATCGCAGGCGCTTTTATACCGATCTCTGGCATGCCCTCCAGGGACGACGCATCATCAGTGATGTCAACGGCGCTTACCCGGATAATACCGGAGCGGCGTTCCGGGTCGGCCAATTGCCGCTTGATGCCGGTGGGAAACCCCGGTTCAACCAATACAACTCCGACTCGTTCTGGGGCGCGCAATGGACCCTGAACACGCTTTGGGGGCTGGTGTATCCTGAAATTTATGAGGAATTTGTCAACAGCCTGCTCGTGTATTACCGCGACGGCGGGTTGATTCCCCGGGGCCCTTCCGGAGGGAATTACACGAATGTCATGACCGGAGCCTCCTCCACGCCTTTCATCGTCAGCGCCTGGCAAAAGGGCATTCGCGGGTTTGATGTGCAAGCCGCCTACGAAGGCCTCCGGAAGAACCACCTCCCGAACGGTATGATGGGGCGGGCCGGCTACGAACACGATTCCGCCCTTGGCGGCGGACTGGAAGATTACATCGAAAAAGGCTACGTGCCCTATCCCAATCCGAAGGGCAATTTCGGTTTTCACCAGGACGGCGCCAGCCTGACGCTGGAATACGCCTATCAGGACTGGACATTGGCGCAATTGGCCAAAGCCCTCGGAAAGGAGGAGGATTACCGCTATTTCCTGACCAGATCCGAAAATTACAAAAACCAGTTCGATCCCGGATCAGGCTGGATGCGGCCGAAAGACGTGGCCGGAAACTGGAAAGATCCGTTCGATCCGTACCAGTATGAAAACGGCTTCAATGAATCGAATGCCGCCCAGTCGACCTGGTTTGTGCCGCACGATATCCCCGGATTGGCCGAACTGATGGGCGGCCCTGAAAAAGCGGCCGAAAAGCTGCAGGGGCAATTCGAGACAGCTGCGGCCGCTAATTTTACTTCCGGGACTTCCCATGATCGCGGCGAAGACCCCGACCGCGCGAGGATTTCCGTTAATTACGGCAATCAACCCTCCATTCAGACCGCTTTTGTGTTCAATTACCTCGGCCGGCCGGATCTCACCCAATTCTGGAGCCGGGAAGTGATCGCAAAGGCCTTCAGCGGGCTCTCCCCCCAAACCGGCTACAACGGCGATGAAGATCAGGGCCTGATGGGCGCCCTGGCCGTGCTGATGAAGATCGGCCTCTTCCAAATGAACGGCGGCACGGAAGCGGATCCGGCTTACGAACTGAGCTGCCCCTGGTTCGATAAAGTGACCATTGCCCTGGATCCGGCCTATTATGCGGGCGGTGAAATCACCATGGAGAAAATGGGAAAAAACGGAGATGGCGATTTCTTGCGGTCTGCTGCCTGGAACGGAAAAAAACTGGACGGCCTGTCCATCCGGCATGGAGCCCTGACCCGGGGCGGGCATCTGGTGATGAACAGGTAGTCGCGCTGTTTCAAAAATACCCTTCATTTCGAATGGTCTTCTGATCAACCGGCCGTATCTTCACCCAAATTTCCGCGCACCCCAAAATGCTCAAAAAGCTCTTCCGCCGCATACGCCGCATTTTTCGCGAGCATCCCCGCAAAGCCTGGGGTGGGGTAGCGGTCGTCCTGCTGGCCTATGCATTTTGCCTGCCCCGTCCGCTTTTTGACAAACCCGTGAGCCTGGTCATCGAAGATGAGGAAGGGGCGCTTCTCGGCGCGCGCATTGCAACTGACGGTCAATGGCGATTTCCCATGCAGGACAGCCTGCCGGACCGGTTTGTCAAATGCCTGGTCGAATTCGAGGACCGACGGTTTTACTACCACCCGGGGGTAGACCCTGCGGGATTGGCAAGGGCCCTGGTGCAGAATATCCGCAACCGGGGAGTCGTCAGCGGCGGCAGCACCATTACCATGCAGGTCATCCGCATGGCCCGCGATAATCCGCCGCGCAACCTCTGGCAAAAAGCCATTGAGATGATCATGGCTACCCGGCTGGAACTGGGGTGCAGCAAATCGAAGATCCTCCGCTTGTATGCAGCCAATGCGCCTTTCGGCGGCAACGTCGTAGGGCTGGAAGCGGCCTGCTGGCGCTATTTCGGCAAACAACCGGCGCTCCTTTCCTGGTCGGAAGCAGCCACCATGGCGGTACTGCCCAATGCGCCGGCCCTCATTCACCCGGGGCGCAACCGGCAGGCCCTGCTGGAAAAACGCAACCGCCTCCTGGACCGGCTTCTGGCAAAGGGCGCTATCGACAGCCTGACCTGCGAGCTGGCCAAGGAAGAAGAACTCCCGCAGGCCCCGCTGCCGCTGCCCAGCCTGGCCCCGCAACTCCTGGACCGCATCGAAAAAGAAAACATGGTGGCCGGGAAATCCCGCTTCCGGACAACCGTCAGGAAGGGACTGCAACAACAGGCCTGGTCGGTGCTCGAACGCCACCACGCCGCATTGGCCGCCAACGGCGTGCACAACCTGGCAGCCGTCATTATCGATATACAAGCCAATGAAGTGGTTGCCTATCTGGGCAACGCGCCCAACGCGGGCGCAGAGCACGGCGAACAAGTGGATGTCATCACCGCACCGCGCAGCACCGGCAGCATCATGAAGCCTTTCCTTTACGCTTCGGCTTTGCAGGAAAGGCTGATCGTACCCAATAGCCTGCTGCCTGACGTGCCGACCTCGCTGAGCGGGTACCGCCCGGAGAATTTCCACGAAAAGTACGATGGCGCGGTGGTTGCCAGGCGGGCCTTGATCCGCTCGTTGAACGTGCCGTTTGTCAACCTGCTGCAGGACTACGGTCTCCCCAAATTCCACCACAAACTGAAACAGCTGGGGATGACCTCGCTGGTTTTTCCTCCCGATCACTACGGCCTGACACTGGTATTGGGCGGGGCCGAAGGCAAGCTTTGGGACCTCACGAATATCTACGCGGGCATGTCTCGCACGCTGGGGCATTTTTACGATTACGACGGCCGCTACAACCCCGCCGATTTCCGGTTTGCCCGGTACCTTGCGGAGGACAAAACAACGGCCCTCGACCGGGATATGCTCCTGGAGGAGCCGCCGTACCTGGGGGCAGCCGCCATTTATTATACCTTTGATGCGATGCAGGAGCTTGAACGGCCCAATGCGGAAGGGGAGTGGGAACGGTTCAGTTCCGGCAGGCGCATTGCCTGGAAAACGGGTACCAGCTTCGGCTTTCGGGATGCCTGGGCCATCGGCGTCACTCCGCGTTATGCGGTGGGCGTTTGGGCGGGCAACGCCGACGGAGAGGGGCGGCCCGGCCTGATCGGGGTATTGGCCGCCGCACCGGTCTTGTTCGACCTGTTCAATATCCTGCCTGCGCCGCCGTCCGGGGTGAATCGCTGGTTTGATCAGCCCTATGACGATATGGAACGGCAGGTCATCTGCCGCCACAGCGGGTACAAACCGCTGGCCCAATGCCCGGTGGATACGGTTTACGGCCCGGTCAGCGCGCGGAATTTGAAAGCCTGCCCTTATTGCCGGATCGTGCACCTGGATCACGCGGGCCGCTTTCAGGTAACCGCCGAATGCGAACCGCCGGACCGGATGCAGCATGTACCGTGGTTTGTCCTGCCGCCCCTGGAAGAGTTTTATTACAAATCCAAGAATCCGCAATACCAGCCTTTGCCGCCCTTTGTAGCGGGCTGCGACCCGGGCGGGGATTCCAACCCGATGGAACTGATCTACCCCAAACAGCCCACCCGGATCCTGGTACCCGTCGATCTGGACGGGAAACTATCCCGCACGGTCTTCTCGGTAGCACACCGCCGCCCGGAAACCGCCATTTACTGGCATATCGACGGAGAATACATCGGCTCCACGGTCACCTTCCACAGCATGGAACTCAATCCGCCCGAAGGCAAGCATATACTGACCCTGGTGGATGCCGACGGGCGCAGGCTGGTGCAGCCTTTTGAGATATTGAAGAAGTGATTGCTGCCCGCCGTCGCTCTTGTGGAGCTATGGCGGACGGGGGATGCTGCCAACTGGGAACCGACCAAAAAAAATTAAAATTCCGCCGTTTCAATTCCCGCCGAAGACAATTTTAAAAAGAACAACATTATGAAATAAATTTTAAAAATATCGCATTTTTACAGCATTATATTCTTTAATAATTCTTAAATAAGTATTAATTTAAAATAAAATTTTGCAAAATTCTTGCCTTAGATGTGTAACGAAAGTACCTTTGCGGCGTTATAAGGGGGCCCTATCCGCTAAAATGAAGCCGGACCGGGAAAATACATTAAGCCTTCATAACCCTTAACCACATAAACGAGAACATTCCATGAAAAAATTAATCTTTGCACTTGCGCTCCTGATCGTGATGACGATCCAACTCCCCGCTCAGTTTACCAATTTCAAACCGGGCAACGTTGAATTTGCAGCCGGAATCGGCGTACTGCCTACTTATTTCAAGGACAAGGCAACCACCGTGGTGCCGCCGGTCAGCGCCCGCCTCGATGTGCGGGTTACGCCGGGGTTCACCCTTGGCGCTTTTGCCGGTTATTCCTCCTATACCAAGGAAAAATTATCTGCTCCGTCGGGCACGGTAACGCATATCGAGAACGAATCGCTGATGATCGGTCTGCGCGCGGCCATGCATGCCCTGCGGGTGACCAATACGGATATCTACGGCGGGTTCCAACTGGGGTATGAAATCCCGAATGTACATACGGAGTCAACCCAGGTTCCGACGGACTCCCCCAGAGACGACATACAACCTTCCTTCAGCCGGCCGGCCGAAAACAAGCTGGTATACAGCGGCTTTATCGGCGCCAGCCACTACCTGACCAAACGGGTAGGCTTTTACGGCGAAGTAGGTTTCGGCATATCTGTACTGAATGTCGGCCTCACCTGGAAATTGAAGTGAGCCGATCCCGGAAATCCCGGGTTATAATTCTATGACGTTTCGAAAAGTCCTGGGCTTCCCATTGCGGGAGGCCTTTTTTATGGGTTCTATGACCGTATTGAAGATTAGGTTTCCGGCCTGCAAGACCGGTATGCGATCACTTTGGATAGAGACCGGACACGGGCAATGGACAAAAAAATCCACCCTTCGTGTGCATTTTCCATAAAAACCGCATCTATAGGAAAAAACGCACGAGCCATGACCAAAAATTACCCTGCCGGGCGGCACTTCCGCCCAATTCCGATGAAAACCGTTTTTTCAACCCTGGCACTGCTCATCCTGCTCGGCGCTGTTGCCGCCTGGACAACCCCAAAAAACCGCTCTTTTACGTTTTCAGGCAAAGTGACCGATGAAACGGGCAATGGCCTGATCGGCGCTACCGTAGTGGTAAAAGGCGACAAGATCGGGACGGTAACCGATGTGGAAGGCCATTTTACCCTGAACGCGCCGGACTCCTGTCTGACCCTGATCATCAGCTACATCGGTTACTTCCAGAAAGAACTGGAAAATACCTGTGCAGGAGATGAACTGGTCATTGGAATGGAACCCGGTAAAGCCCTGGATGAGGTTGTTATAACCGACTACGGCGTAATCGAAGAAAGAAGGTTTTCAGATGCCGTCAGCTCTCCGGCCGCTCCCAAAAAGGCTGCCAGAAAAAGAGAAGGAGCAGCGGAATTTGAATACGCCAGAATGACGCCTCCTCCCCCGCCGCCACCTCCTCCCCCGCCGCCGGTTTACGAAATGGCCTATGTACGCACCTCCGATGTAAAAGCAAAGGGAGGCGCAGCCCCGGCAGACGGCGACATGGTCGCCTCATTTGCCGGCACGGCCGGTACCCTCACCGCCGGAGAGGTGAACGATTATACCAAGTGGGACCTGTGGTCGGATGTATCGGGTGAGGACCTGGCCGAATGGCGCCAATTCTGGGGCGTTTACCCGTCCGAACGCTATACCCTGCAATTGAGCACTCCTTCGGGCAGCCCGGCCGTCGATTATCTGGTCCGCCTGACGGATAACGCCGGAAATGTGATCTGGGAAACCCGCTCCGACAATACCGGCAAAGCCGAACTCTGGGCCGGCCTGTTCGATAAAGAAACCGGGCAACGCGGCCGCCTCCAACTGATCGTGGAAACCCAAAACGGCCCAATGAAGGTCGACAACCCCAGCGATTTTCACCACGGCCTCAATTTTCTCCGGATCAACGACCCTTGTCAGAAAAACCAAATGATGGACATCGCGTTTGTCGTAGATGCCACCGGCTCCATGCAGGACGAGATCGACTACCTGAAAGCCGAACTGAACGACGTGATCAGCCGCGTCAGGGACACCCTCCCGGATATGGAGATCAATCTGGGCAGCGTGTTTTACCGCGATGTCCGCGAGGAATACATCACCCGCAAGAGCGAATTTTCCCGGGATATCGAAAAGACCCTCGGCTTCATGGACGGCCAGCGGGCAGCCGGCGGCGGCGATAATCCGGAAGCAGTGGAAGCTGCGCTCAAGGTGGCCGTCGAGGAATTGGCCTGGCAACCCGAAGCAACCGCGCGCCTCCTTTTCCTGGTACTGGATGCACCGCCCCACCGCACCGACGAAATCCTCCAATCCTTGGAAAAAACGACCCGGCTTGCAGCCCAGAAAGGCATTCGCATCATCCCCGTGGCTTGCAGCGGAACGGATAAGAGCACCGAATACCTGATGCGCTCCCTGGCGCTGGCCACCAACGGGACGTACACCTTCCTGACCAACGACAGCGGCATCGGCAATCCGCATATCGAGCCCACCACCGACAAATACGACGTGGAAAAACTGAACGCCCTGCTGGCGCGCGTGATCTACAATTTCGGCTTCACGGCGGATTGTGAGACCTTCCTTACCCCGCAAGCCATCGCCGCCCGCGATACCGCCCGGTTCGATTACCCCGAGATCAAACCGGATGACGAAACCATCGCCCAGTCAGATCCCGTCAGCTTGCGCATCTATCCCAATCCCACTTCCGGGCCGATCACCCTGGAGGTAAAAGGCGACGCCAAAGAGGCTTTCCTCGCCGATTTTTCCGGCAAGATCCTGGCGAAGATCCCGTTGGAAAATGCCAGAACCCAGCTGAACATCGGCCAATACCCCGCCGGGACGTATTTCCTGAAACTGCTGCGGGGGAAGGAGGAAGGCGCCGGGGGGCGGGTGGTGTTGATTAGAGGGTGAGAGAGGTGAGAGGGTGAGAGAGGTGAGAGGGTGATGCTTCGACTTCGCTCAGCACAGGGGGCCGCCCGCGGGACCGTTCAGCATTTTGTGTCAACAGAATTTTTAGCACGCGCAGCGTGATGAAAATTAAAGCTTTGCGTCTTTGCGTCTTTGCGCGAAAACACTATTTTGAACAGTCTCCACCAGACAGGCCAGAGCAGTACCAAATTCCGGACAGGTTTGCCTATATTTACGCAAAAACCCGTTCCATGTCCGCCGAAACCCGCCTATTCCGGCAAAAACTCGCAAGCGAAGGCCTCAGCAGGCAGCTGTTTGAAGAGATATTGGCATGGGCTGAAGAGGCCCCCGTGGAACGGCTTTATTCGGATATAGCCGGATTGAGCGCAAGGTGGAACGCATTAGAAAATGATTTAAACAAGAACCTGGTTCCTTCGGACCATATGACCGTTAATAGGGACAAAATCCTGGATTCCTTACTTGGTTATCTGGAAGGACTGGATAGACAGGTAGATAAACCACAATATACCTACCGCCTCGAAGCCCGCCCCCGTTGTTTCGGCCGCCCGGACCAGGTAGAGGAGTTGATCGGTTGCTGGCTGCAAAACGGCCGGAAATTCATCCTCGGGCCCGGCGGCATGGGCAAAAGCAACCTCTGCCTGTTCAGCCTCCACGATGAGCGGGTCATTACCCGTTTCGGCGACCGCCGGTATTTTATCCGGTGCGATGGGGATGAATCCAGGGCAGCAGTTGTAGCTGAGCTGGCGGCTGCCCTGGGTATCACGATGAGCGCCAATGCCGAAAACGAGGTGTTGCACGAACTGGCCGCTGCGGAAACCGTACTGGTTCTGGATAATTTCGAAACGCCCTGGGGCAGGGATATCCTGCACTGTGAAGGTTTATTGCAAAATCTGGCGACCGTTCCCGGGCTTTCCCTGGCGGTGACCATTCGCGGGAATATGTTCCCGCCGCTGGGTTGGGAACAGCCTATGCACATCGAGCCTGTCAGCGATGCGACAGGTCGCGAGATCTTCTTGTCCATCGCCGGAGAACGCCACGCTTCAGACCCGACCTTGGATCAACTGCTGGTTGAAATGGACGGGCACCCGTTGTCCATCAGCCTGCTGGCTTATCAGGCGCAGGCGGAAAATAACCTGAACCGGCTGTACCGGCGCTGGCAGAGCAAGCGGGCTGAACTGTTAAAAAGAGGGACCGGCGACCATAAAGACCTCAACCTGGCCGCTTCCATCAACCTTTCCGTAGAAAGTCCGGAGATGCAGCCTGAAGGGCTGGACCTGCTGAAAATTCTGGGGCAACTGCCCGATGGACTGGGTGAAAAGGATCTTTTGGTTCTTTTTCCGGAAACGGGGGACCATGCTGCCGCCAATTTACTTCAATTGGGCTTTGTCTTGGAAAATACAGCGCGACTCCGTTTACTAAATCCGGTAAGAGAGTTTATTCAAATTAATTTTCCTTTGAAGTATAAGCGGATGAAAAAATTGGTTGAGCATTTTCTCCAAAAAGCGGAGAGCCTCGGCCCTAAAATAGGCGAAGATGGCGGGAAAGAGGCAACCCTTGAACTAAGTTTGAATTGGGGGAATCTTTTAAAAATTCTAGATATTGCACTGGAAAAATATAGTCCGTCTATAGGAATTGATTCAGCGGTTGCCCTTGCAGATTTCCAAATTTTTTCTGGATTGAAAAATTTAGAGCCATTAACAAAGGCTCTAAAAATTGCAATAAATACGGTGAACAGAAAACAACAAGCAGATTGCCTAAGAAATTTGGGCAAATTGACATTTCAGTTTGAAAATGATATTGCAAGAGAATATTTTGAAAAATCATTTAATTTATATGAATGTATCAATGATTTGGCAGGACAAGCGAATTGCTTACGTAGGTTGGGTAGATTAGCTTATCGTGAATCTAAAAATGCAATGGCCCAAGAATATTTTGAGAGAGCTCTATTAATCTATAAGGAGCTTGAGGACCTATTGGGCCTAGCTAACTGCATTAGAGATTTAGGAGACGTAGCAAGCAGGGATGCGGAAAATGAAATTGCTGAAAATCATTATAAAGAAGCATTGGAAATTTATGAAATAATTGAAGATCTCTTAGGGCAGGCTAATTGTATTCTAAGTTTAGGGGATTTGGCAAGTCGGAAGCCTGATTATGAATTTGGTAAAGTTTGTTTCGAAAGAGCCTTGGTTATTTATGAAAAAATAGGTGATATTACCGGCCAAGCAAATTGTTTTCATGCATTAGGAAACATTGAAAGGTTTAATTTAAAAAATGATGAGGCTAAAAAATTGTATAATGAAGCTTTATTAATATACCGAAAAACCGGAGCTATTTTTGGACAAGCGAATTGCTTACGAAGTTTAGGGCATATGTCGAAAGATGCCAATGACTTACTAACAGCTAAAAAATTATATTTGGATGCTTTAGCAATTTATCTAAAAATTAAGGATGTATTTTCTATTGGCTGGACACATTTTTATTTATTTCAAATTTCTCAAAATGAAGAACAAACAAAGCACCAGGAAGCTGCGATACAAGCCTGGGAAAAAGCCGGCTACCACCGCCTGATCAAGGAAAATTTTTCTGATGATTGAATAACCGGAAAACCTCACTTCCAACGACGCTTCAGCCTCCGGACATCGAAATCGGTCGGGCTCTCGCCTCCCATCCGACGAAGCCTCTGGCGAAGTCGGGCTCTCACACCTCTCACACCTCTCACCCTCTCACACTTCTCACACCTCTCACCCCTCTCATTCTCTCTCCACCTTCCCATCCCCCGAGATCACCAACCCAGAATTCGGAAAATCCGCCTCGGTAAGTTCCTGAAGGGTCTTGATCGCCCGTTTCTGCGGGTCGATCTTCGGGCCGTGGATCTTTTGCTGGTAGATGGGCGTGATCTGACCTTCGGCGAATTGGCCGTCGGGTTTGATCTTGAGGGAAATGATGGGTGCGTACCCCGCCGGGCCGCTGAGGCTGAACCGGCCGTAAGTACAGAAATTGCCCATACTGTAGATGATGAACCGGTTCTTGTACAGCTCCATGGCGCGGGTGACGTGCGGGCCGTGGCCGAATACGATATCCGCGCCGGCGTCGATGACGGCGTGGGCAAAGGCGTGCACATCGCCGCGGTTTTCACCCACGAAGGTCTCGGTGCGCTTGGGCACGTGCTGGGCGTTGGAGCCCTCAGCGCCGCCGTGGAAGGAAACGATGACGATATCCGAAAGGCCGGCGAGCTTTTCCACGATCCGCTTGGCATTGGCCAGATTGCGGATGTCGCAGGTGCCGCTGTTGGGCGCGAAGGCGCAAAGCCCGTATTTGACCCCGTCCTTTTCAAAAACGGCGTATTCGTCGGTGCCGGCCAGGCCTGCGTAGAGGATGCCGGCTTCCTTAAGGTTGGCCTTGGTCTGTTTGCGGCCTTCCGGGCCGAAGTCGCCGGAGTGGTTATTGGCGATGCTGACCAGGTCAAAACCCGCGTCTACGTAATGCTGGACGTATTTGGACGGGGTGCGGAACACATAGCACTTGCTCATGTCCCGGCAGGACTTGGGCGTACCGCCGCTGTCGAAGAGCGTGCCTTCCAGATTGCCGAAGGTGACGTCGGCGTTTTTGAGGATCTCCCGGACGTCGGCCAGCAGGTCTTTGCCGTCGTTGGCGGGCAGGTAGCCGGTATTGGGGTAATTGGTGCCCAGCATCATATCGCCGACCCCTACGATCGTATAGAAGGTATCCTGCGGAGGGGCGGGTTGTACCGCTGCGGTATCGGCCGGCGGCGCGGTTGCCGCCAGAGCTGCCGTCAAGGTGTCCTGTTTATCGCCGGTATTGTGATCCGGTTTGCAAAAGGCCAGCAGGGTACACGCCAATGCGAGGGCCATAAAGAAAAAAAGACCTCCTTTGCGGAGGCCTTTGGTGTCATTTTTTTGCCACATGAAATGAGCTTTCTCTTAGCGCACCCCAACGGGGAGCATTAGTCCATAGATTGATTTGCAGAAATTGCCGCTTTGCGCAGTTGTTCGTACTCGGCCGGCGTAAGACCGTCCGTGACATAATTGATCGGGTCAATCTTCTGGCCTTTGAAGATGACTTCGTAGTGGCAGTGCGGCGCTGTAGAAGTGCCTGAACTGCCGACCAGACCGATGGATTGACCGCGTTTGACCTCCTGGCCTACCTTCACATCAATGCGGCTCATGTGTGCGTATAGCGTTTGATATCCGTAACCGTGGTCGATAATAACGTGGTTCCCGTATCCGTTGCCGCGGTCGGCTCTGATCACCTTGCCCTCGCCCGTAGCCTGGATCGGCGTTCCTGCGGGAGCGGTGAAGTCAATACCGGTGTGCATTTTAGGAACTTTGTAGATCGGGTGGATGCGCATGCCGAAACCGGAAAGCAGGTTAAGGCCGCGTGCGAGTTTGTCAATCCGGACCGGTTTGATGGAGGGCAGACTGGCCAGCATCGTCTCTTTTTCGTTGGCCATCCGGAGGATGGTGTCCAAAGAGTGAGACTGGATGTCCATTTGCCGGGATAGCTTGTCTACCCGTTCGTGCAAATCCGCCATTTTTTCTCCGGAGTATTCGTATTGACGCAGGTCCTGATATTTATCGTGACCGCCAACGCCGCCTTCCCAGATGCCTTCGCTGATGGGGTCCATCCCGAAAACCATGCGGTGGGCATAGGCATCGCGTTTTTGTATTTCCTGAAGAACCGTGCTGAGCTGTTCGAAGTTCTGGCTGAATCCATCGAGCTCAGATTGAAGCTGCTGGTTTTCGTTTCTAACGGATGCCAACTCGGGAGAGGGAAAATATTTGTGCGTGATCAGCATCAAAACAAATCCCGTTACAACGGCGGCACACAAGAAGCCGAAAATTCTCAGGATAGTGGTACTTAGTGGTTCTACGACTTTTTCGTAGCGTAAGGTTTGTGTGTTGTAAATAAATTTCTCCTTTCTCATGAGTGTTTATTTAGCCAACAATGGCTGTGCCTTCAGCGCTTTCACAACAACGTAAAAGACTTTGTCAATAAGGGAGACCGGACTGAAGGCCAGCTGTTTTCTCACTCCCTTCGGAGCGGGCGTTTATTCAGATGGCCGGTCCCAAAAGTAAAATACGCTGTTTGT
>WBZL01003184.1_pt2 | contig 12895 bp, 6 predicted proteins | sample 5204291 | NCBI WGS metagenome assembly WBZL01 (sample SAMN12344345, study PRJNA552823) | activated sludge metagenome | biome: Activated sludge suspended growth; feature: Nitrification reactor; material: Wastewater; isolation source: activated sludge from nitrification reactor of wastewater treatment...
GGGCGGTATCTGCGTACCGGGCGTGAGCAAACTGCCGGCTCCGACAAGGGAGTTGGCTCCGACCCGAACGCCGTCCATCAGTATCGCTCCGATACCGATCAGGCAGCCGCGTTCGACGTGACAACCGTGCAGCGTGACGCGATGGCCGATCGTCACTTCATCCTCGACGACCGTGCAATGGGTCTTGGAACTGACGTGGATCATCGTCATGTCCTGGACGTTCGAACGGGCACCGATGCGGATGTAATTGACGTCGCCGCGGATAACTGAACCGTACCAAACGCTCGAATCTTCGCCGATCTCGACATCGCCGATGATGATCGCGTCATCGGTAACGAAGACCGAATCGTGGATCTTGGGTCGGGTATTGATGAATGGCCTTATCATTTATCTATCGTGCGAGCTTGCGCCTGATCATGCCAAATGCCTGCTCCAGTTCCTTCACACGCAGCAGTTTGGCGACTATCACAAACGTAATGCCGCCGAGGGCGATCGGGACAAATGCCTCGATCAAGTGATGTGCGAGCGTCGCCGAACCGAGCCGTACGTGAAGCAAATAGTAACTGGCATAACACGCCGCCGACATAAAGAGCGATGCGGCGGAAATTCGCAAAAATGATGCCGCGACCTCACGGCCGTTCAGCCGCTTGATCTTGCGCCGCATGAACCAGACCAGTGCGACAAAGTTGATCAGGGCAACGCACGAGGTCGCCAGAGCGACGCCGACATGGCCGTAACCGTGCGGTGTGGCGGCCGTTACGCCGTATTGCGAGAGCCATTCGCGAAAAAAATAACTCCCGAGAGCGTTGACGCCGATCGAGGCGACGCCGATGCTCATCGGCGTTTTGGCGTCGTTCATCGCGTAAAACGCCGGCCACAGCACCTTGATCGCCGCATAGCCGGCCAGGCCGACCGAGTATCCCGCGAGGGCAAACGCCGTCATTGTAGTGGCGGTCGCGTCAAACTTACCATGCTCGTAGATCAGCCGAACGATCGGTTCGCCCAGCACTATCAGGCCGCAGGCCGCAGGGATCGTCATCAAAAAGACGAGATTCATCGACTGTGACAGCGTGTCGCGAAAATCCTTCGTCCGGCCCTCACTTGCGAGTCGGGACAGCACGGGGATCGCCGCCGTCCCGATCGCGACGCCGAACAGCCCGATCGGAAACTGCATCAGCCGAAAGGAATAACTTAGCCAGCCCTGAGCTCCGTCGATGCCCGAGACGAAATAGGTGTTAATGAGGACGTTGATCTGGACCGCGGACGTCCCAAGGATGGCGGGCGTCATCAGCGCCATTACTCGTTTGAGGCCCTCGTCCGCAAAACTCAATGTCGGCAAAAAGCGAAAGCCGACCTTGTAGAGCGACGGGATCTGCATCAAAAATTGTGACGCTCCGCCGATCAAGGTTCCGATAGCCATGCCGATTATCGCCCATTGCGCCGCCGCTCCGGGAACGGCGTCCTTGTCCGTCGAACTGAACCATCCGCCGCCGCTTAGCCAGTATGCAAGCCCGAGGCCGAAAATTATCGAGACGATGTTAAAGACCGTCGAGGCCGATGCCGGGATCCCGAATACGCCCTTGGTATTGAGTACGCCCATTGCGACCGCCGCCAAAGCGACGAGCAAAATGCCCGGGAACATTATCTGCGTCAGCGTTGTCGCAAGCGCCGCCTTTTCAGGCGAAAAGCCATCAGCCACGAGGTCGACGAATTGCCGTGAAAAAATTACGCCGACGATGCAGATCACGCTCATAATGACCGCGAGGGCGTTAATGACAAGGCCGGCCAGATGCCAGGCTTCCTTTTCACTCTTGTTTATCTGGTAGTCGGTGAAAACCTTGACGAACGCCGCCGAAAGGGCACCTTCGGCGAAAAGGTCGCGGAGCACGTTCGGTATTCGAAACGCCACGACGTAGGCGTCGTAAAGAAACCCGGCGCCGAAGAAAAAGGCGAATATCTGCTCCCGGATCAGCCCAAGAATACGCGAGAACATCACCGCGATCGATACGATCCCGGCTGATCGAGCGACACTCGTTTGTTTTGTCGACGGGGCAGGCCCGGCTTCGTCAGCTATGTCGTCAGCGTCGTCAGGTTCGGCCAGTGATTCCGGCGATTCGGCAGTAGGTTGGTCCTCGATGATCTCACTCATTGGTCAGGTTGGGATTATCGCACGCAGAGGCGAAATACAAAAGCAAACCGGCGCTCGATAGGCGCCAAAAGGCGCGCGTTCGCGGCGGGCCTTGCTATGGGCCGACCAAGCGAGATCTCTAACAAGTCATTACCTGTACAGTTTACTGGCGTTGGTTGGGATAACTTATCCGCGTTCTTGCTATCCGGCTGTCGAGAGACGTCGGCGAGTACGCGATCGGGGCCGGGCCGCCAAATTGATTTTGGACGAGCGAGACAAAGCTATTTTGAAATGCACGGAAACGGGCCACCGCTCCGCGTTGGTTAAAGATCACAAACAGGAACTTGCCGTTTCGGGTATTCAGTTCACCGGCCAGCGTGCTGGCGCCGCCGTCGGTGTTGGGCAGCGTCCCTGTTTTGCCGATCACGCTGCCGGTCGCAAAGTCTGAGTCGAAGCGGTTTTCAAGCGTGCCCTTGTCGATGCCCGCGACCGGCATAATGTCGGCGAATGTCATTTTGTATCGGGCCAGGTCGTCCTTCAAAACCCTGAGCAGACGCATCATCGCATTTGGCGTCACGCGGTTGTAGCCAAGCCCGCTCGATGTCTGGAGCGAAAACTCGACCGGCTGTATGCCGGCATTCAGCTGCACGATGCGAGCAACGGCATAAGCACCGCCGAGCATATCGCCGAGCCGCTCGGCCAAAAAGTTGTTCGAATAACAAAGCGTGACCTTTAGGATCTCGCGCATCGGGGCCGATTCATGCGTGAATAGCAGGCTCAGGCTGCTCGGGATCGGCTGGACATAAAACGCCCCGGTGAAAGTCACGCCGGGCGTACCCTGAACCTCGCCAAAACGGCCTGAGTTTGAAAGGTAATTTAGCCAAACGCGCGTCGCGGCGGCCGAACGTTTATTCGCGTCCATAGCCGCAAACAGTGTCTCGGCCGACTTGAGCGAAGAACCCGAGTAGTTCATCGCAAAATTATCGGTCGCGATCAGATCGCCGTTTATCGTGCGGATGCCGAGCCGGTTGAGTTCGTAGGCGATAGCGACCGCGTGCTCAAAACCGAACATCGGGTCACGGCCCGAAACATAAAGATTACCGTTGAGCGTCCCCGTCGAGCGGTCGAACGACCCGTCCGTATAGACGCTGGTCATAAAACGGAAATCCGGGCCGAAGGTCTTGAGAACAGCGTACGCGGTGGCGATCTTGACGTTCGACGCGGGATTAAAAGCCGCAGTCGAGTTGCTTTCGACCACTACATTGCCGTCCATCGATTCGATCAGGATGCCTGAATATCCGGGCACAGCCACTTCGGCAAGCGCCGGGAATTTTGTCCGTATTCCGCCCGAAACCGGCGTCGAACTTCCGGTTCGCTGGACGAAGGGCGTGGCGGTCGGCACCGGCACCGGGTCGCGATAGATCTTGATGTCCTGAAGCAGCGGCGGCGTCTGTCCGGTTGCCGAAAGGGCGGCCGAAAGTATCACGATCAGCAGACTAAAATGCCATTTTAACTGTCTCAGGTGTCTTTTCATTGATTACTTCTAGATATTATCAGCGGCGGCTATTGCCAGGCAGGTTGACCCAAAACTCATGATACCACACTTTCGACGAACCCTTGATAAGACATTTACCGCTGCGAATACGGCTGTCGTTATGATTCAAGAAAGCGACCGGATGGATGCAGTCAAAAGTCGGGCTTATGCATGCCATCCGGATTTGTTATACAACAAAACGGAAAGAAATGGAACGTTTTTTTTGGGAGATAGCGGGTTATTGCAGCTGCTGCAGCTCGGCGACATCGTCAAATCGCCGCATTGGCTGGCGGATCATCGATTCGTTCTTGAGGTAAGAACACAGGTCCGAAAAATTCATCGGGGCGGCGAACAGGTAGCCCTGCCCGTATTCACAGCCGAGCGATCGCAGCGTGTTGAGTTGCGTTTCGGTCTCGATCCCTTCGGCGACGACCTGCAGGTCAAGGGTTTTTGCCAGCGTTACGATCGCACGAACGATCTCGTCGTTTCCGCCCTTGTCGTTGATCATATTGACGAACGAGCGGTCGATCTTTAGCGTGGTGATGGGGAGTTTCATCAGGTAGCTGAGATTTGAGTATCCCGTACCGAAATCATCGATGTTGATGTCGATCCCCGCGTCCCTCATCTGTTTGAGCATCTCTATCGCCCTTGCCTGATGTTCGACAAAGACGCTTTCCGTTATCTCGAATTTAAGCAAATGCGGTGAGAATGAGTTTTCTTCGAGGATGCGCTCGATGTTGCGCACGAGCGATACCTGGGCAAATTGTTTGCACGAAAGATTGACGCTGAGTTTCGGCTTTTGGCCCTCGGGCATCACGTCCTGGATCGTACGGATCTCACGGCACGAGATCTGAAGAACATATTCGCAGAGGCGGTCGATCATTCCGATCTCCTCCGCGACGGGAATGAACTTGCTCGGCGAAATATTACCGAGTTCCGGATGATTCCATCGGGCAAGCGATTCAAAACCCTCGATCTGGTCAGTTTCTAGCGAGTATATCGGCTGATAGACGACCGATAGTTCGGAACGTTCGATCGCGCGTCTCAGGTCGGTCTCGATCCGCAGAGTCTCGCGCGCGGCCTTAAACATTTTTTCGTCAAAAACCTCGTGGCGGGCCTTTCCGGCCCGTTTGGCCTGATACATCGCGGTATCGGCGTCGCGCATTATGTCCTCGGACGTGCGGTGGCCCGACGAAGCGTGAAGAATGCCGATGCTGGCGGAACTGTAAACCTCGTTGCCGTTCAGTTCAAAGGGGATCCCGAATTTTGCCTGGATACGTTCGGCGATACGCGTGACCTCTTCGTCAATGTGGGTGCCCTCGACGAGGATAGTAAACTCGTCACCGCCGAGGCGAGCCACGAGGTCCGACGGCCGGAGACACTCGCGGAGCCTTTCGGAAATACCCATCAGCAGCATGTCGCCAGCCAGATGTCCGAGACTGTCATTTACGTATTTGAAGCGGTCGAGGTCAATAAACAGGATGCTGACCCGATAGTCTGGCGACAATTGGCGACGCTCAAGGGCCGATGTCAGACGAGCCATGAACAGCGGGCGGTTCGGCAGGCCGGTCAGGGCGTCGTGGGTCGCTTCGTGCTGGAGTTTCTCTTCGGCGACCTTTTTGTGGGTGATGTCCTGGATCTGGAAGATCAGTCTCTGGTTCTCGACATTTCCGTCGCCGGCAGCGGAGACACTCCACGATGCCCACACGACGTCGCCGTTCTTATGAAAATAGCGGTGTTCCAACTGACAGCTCGCGATCTTGCCGGAGATCAGTTCGTGGAGTTTTACGAGCGTCGGGCCAAGGTCGTCCGGAACGATCATCGACTGAAAGTCCCGGGCCAAAAACTCCTCTTCCGAAAAACCGAGTATCTCGGTCAGGGCCCGGTTGACCTTGAGCCACGATCCGGTCGAACTGACGAGAGCAATGCCGATCGGGGCATAGTTGAACGCACTTCGAAACCGCTCTTCGGACTCGCGCAGGGCGTCCGACTGAGCCTCCATCACCTTGGCGTACTGTTCCGCCTGTTCCGCCTGTTGGATCGAGATCTCGACGTTCTTCATATACATCCTGTAGGAAAGATATACAAAGACCATCACCGGAAATGTAGCGAAGATAATACCGACGCCGATCGTGTCGGCGAGCTGGATCAGGATGCCTGCCCCGGCCGCGCCCACAAAGTACGAGAAAAATGTCCAAACGTATTTGGACTTCCAGGTTTCCCAGACCGGCAGGCCGCTCTTCAAGGCGTCATAGACGGTCGCGATCGCTGTATTGGCGACAAATTGTGCCAGGGCAATGACCGACAGTGCGATCACAAAATTTGCACGGTTATTCGTGTGTCCGTGGAAGATCTCCTCCTGATAAAGCGAAAGATAATTGAGTGTCACCACGACGAGCGATGTCGATACTGCCATCGTCGCGGCGTTGAAAAAGACGGTCAGCTTTTTGTTGCAAAATCGCCACGAGGAGCAAAAAGCCTCAAGCGCGGCGAGAATTATCGCAAATTCGCCTCCGTAAAGCAGCAATGTCAGGAATATGAATGTGTCCGAGACTGCAATGTGCGATTTGAATCGCGGAATGGGGATCGTGATCCGCGACCCGAGCACGATCGTCAGGATAGCGAGCAGCATCAGGTAACCGTCCACCCGCTCGGTCGGCATCGTAAGACCCGCGGCGGCCAGGCAAGCCCCTCCGGCGAAGATGACGATCGAAATGTACCAGGCTGTAAGTCTCTTGCTGTTCATTAATGGGGTCGTGCAAAGACGGTCGCGGCCGTTGGCAGGTGGACAACTAACGAGGAAAACGTACGATCTGCGGGTTGCGGGAGACGCTCAGGGAAATGCCGCACTAAAAGGCAAAAGCCGGGCCCGTCATTCGAGCCCAGCTTATTATGCCTTAATTAAACATTGTTGTCCACTGTTATTTTTAGACGAACAACGTCACGCATTTGTCAGTAGCGCGGTATCCGGCCTTCTGAAAGCTCTTGTGAGCTCCCGCAAAATTGACGTTGCTTAGAAGGCAGATATGTTCTGCACGGCTGAGCAGTTCGAGCGTCAAGGCCGCGAGACATTTTGAGCCGATCCCGTTCCCACGAAACTCGGGTGCGACCCAGACGCCTTCGAGATAAATGACGTCAGGCGTCTCAGCAATAATATCTGCCTTGAATGCCAGTTTGCCATCGATCTTGACGCTGAATACACGTCCCATTTCGATGCGGCGCAGGACACGCTTGAGAAAACCCTCGCGATCCCGAGCCATCGGATCAACACCGCATTCGATGAACGCGACCTCAGCCTGGGCTTCAGCGAGTTCGACGAGGTCGGCAGCGTTAGCTGTCTCGACGTTCCATTCGCATTTTTGGACGGCGAACGGAAATGCGGTCTCAAAGAGGAGTTCTTCACAGCGAAGTCGCGGGGCGGCGGCTGTCGTTGTGTAGCTGCTCCAGAATCGTTCGGCAGCGTCGCCGGACGACATTATCAGGTGGATCGGCCGGGCCGAGGTGCGGGCGGTAAATGCCAGTGCCTCGATGGCCTTTTCAGTACGGGCCTCGAACAGTGTCGAGTGTCCGATGAGTCCAACTCCCTCCAGTCTTCCTGCTTCATTCCTATAACCGTAGAATGTTCCTCGGTTGAGTTCGGTATCGAAACCGTTGTCATGAATGAAACTCGTCATTACGACCGTGTGGACCGGGCGTTCCGCCAGGAACGCTAACGTCTCGGTACGCGATGATTCGTCGAGCATAAAGACCCGCGAGAGGTCGGGCACAATGCCCAAGCTCCTGGTGTGCGGTACTGCGACTGTCGCAGTGCTCATTTGTGATTGGCGTAACATTTTGGTTCTCCGTATTTTGATCGTGTAATTGTTTCAGTTGGCTGCGACTACATCGAAGGCGTTGGATCGCCAAGTAATACGCTGTCACCTATCAATACGCCATCTCCTACGAGAACACCGTCGCCGACGAGCACGCCGTCACCGATCAGAACACCGTCGCCGACGAGTACGCCGTCACCGACCAGAACACCGTCGCCGACTAGCACGCCGTCACCGACCAGAACACCGTCGCCGACTAGCACGCCGTCACCGACTAGCACGCCGTCACCGACCAGAACACCGTACGACAACCAGATCGAACCGGCACCGAGGGCACCGCCGTTACTCGTCGTAACATTGCGGTTTACGCCTAGCCCTGCAGTAAAGAACGCGCCCGTGTTGAGCGAAAAGTTGCCGTTTGAGAACCGAACACCATCGCTGATGATGTTTTCACGTTTGTAAGCGGCCTGGAATTTTGAAACAAGGTCCGCGCCGGTAACCATTGTGTGGTTGCCGGTGATCATCTGAGCCCACTGGAAAGTATTGCCGCCGATCGTTGTCGAGGTCGTCGGCATGGTCCAGCCGGCCGGGACAGTCGACGAGCCGTTTGCCGCCGTCTGGAAGTCGATATCCGTGCGGAGCGAGCGAGCCAGCCGAACCGCACCTTCGATATTCAATGCACCCGCACCCTGTTCAAAGGTATTGGCACCTGAGACCGGGCGGGCCGAATACTGCATGATCATTTTGATCATTCCCGGCGTGAGGTTCGGATTGACCTGCAGCAAGAGTGCCGCCGCACCGGCTACGACCGGAGCCGACATCGACGTGCCGCTCATGTACATCATCGAATCATTGTCATTCGTCAGATCGAGTGACAGCGACGGGTTGAGCAATGCCATTCGATTGCTCGGAGCCTTGTAGGACACGAGGCGGTTACCCGGAGCAACGATGTCGGGCTTGATGATGTTGTCAAACACTTTCCAGCCGGTTGATGTGGTCAGGAAGCTGCGTGTCGGGCCCCGCGAGCTGAAGCTCGAGATCGTATCGTCAGCAGTCGTCGTTGTTCCCATCGAATTGCTCGATCCGACCGTCAACGCATACGGGCTGATGCCGGGCGAGTGAATACGGCCATAGGTCTTGGCACCGGTTGCGGTCTTTCCGAGGTTACCCGCGGCAACGACCACGACGATCCCTGCCTGGACCAACTCCTTGACCTTGACGCAGATCGGATCGTTGCGATACGAATCGACCGCCGTCGTGCCGAGGCTGAGGTTTGCCACTTTGATGTTGTACTGGACGCGATTCTGAAGGATCCAGTTCAGTCCGTTGAGGAGCCAGGACGAACTGCCTTCGCCAAGATCGTTAAGTACCTTGACGCTGACGATCTTGGAGTTTCTCGCGACGCCGCGATACGCACCGCTTTGTTTATTTGAATCGCCCGCAGCAAGTCCGGCAACGTGCGAACCGTGGCCGTAGCCGTCGGTCGTCGCCGTCAGGGTGCCGCTCGTAAAGTTGACATTAGCGACGAGACGCGAGGTGCCACCGCTGGACTTGTAACCGTTATGGTTTGAGGCGATGCCCGAATCGACAATAGCGATACCGATATCGGAACCGTCGAGATTGTAAGCAGCACGTCCATTGAGTGCCGGCTGTGAGCGGACCAGGTCCGCACCGATCGACTCTTCGACATGGCCGGTCACTGTTGTCGGGCGATCAGGCGAAATGAAGTTGATGAGGCCGCTTTTCGAAAGCGAATCGAGTGCTGAAAGCGGCAAATTGACGACGATCGTCTCGGTATTGCCGATGCGATCGGTCACACGGGCCTCGCCGGACTTGAGCAATGAGCGAAGTGCGGCATTGTCGGCGTCCTTGGCCTGGATGATGACATCGACGCGGGTCTTGCCGGTCGGGTCATTCGCCATCATTTCGCGAAGTTCCGATGAGATATTGTCACCGGCATAACCGTCGCCACTTACAACACTGGCTTCCGTATTGTTCGCTTGGCCCGAAATGATGATGCCCTCGAGTGCGATCGCCTGAAAAACACCGGCGAACGCTTCGGATCGCTCGATCTTTTCAGCATAGCTCACGCGGGTCGACCCGCCGATGATCGCAAGTTTGCCCGAGGTGATAGCTCCGAGCAACTGTTCGCCGACCGCCTGCGACTCAAGCAGGTTGGCAATCTCGTTAACGTAAAGGACAGTCTGCTTTCCGGAAGCGGACACCTCATTAACGATCGTCCCGATCAGGTCTGTGACCTCCGCATCGGACTTGGCGTTCGAATACAACGCTGCGACCTCAAGTTTGACCACAGAAATGCCCTTCAGACTGTCAGGCACGTTCCCGGCGGCAATGCGGCGGGCAACCTGCTCAACAACGGCATCCTGATTCTCGCCCGTGTTATCAACGATAACCGGCTGGCGAAGTCCACCTTCAGCTAACACTTTGACGAGACGCGAAGTCTCGCTTTCAAAGTTCAGGTTCTCTCGCAGTCTTCCATTACGGCCAAGCTGCGTAAGATCGGTGGTATATTTCGCTGTCGCCGATGCATTGTTGACCGTCTGCGGCGTAAGTGCGGCAAAGGCCGGCACCGCGTTGGTCACCAAGATCGACAACATAAGCACCAGCGAAACCGCCGTCCTTATGGTCAATATTTTGGTCTTAGACAAACTCATCATTTTTGCTCCTCAAAAACGCGTGTCCTTTTTCTCGAACACCAAAGAAATATGGCAAATGTCGCCGCCCTTTAATATCAATGCGTGTGCCACAACCGTAAGTCTATTAAATTCACTAGTTAGCATATTACGGTGATGTGAATTCGGTCATTCTGGTTTTCAGATTGACCGAATGGCAATGTCAATCTGACCGATGACCGGAAAAAAAGAGGGGGCCGTTAGGCCCCCGTTTTCAGATCCGGTAATGGTGATCAACGATCAGACAAAAAGCGTCACGCATTCGCCGGTCCGGTCAAAGCCGGCTTTTTCGTAGCTGCGATGGGCCGCATCAAAATCGACGTTGCTGAGCAGACAGATATTGGCGACACGGCCGAGCAGCTCGATCGACAGTTTGCCGAGGCACCGCGAGCCGACGCCCTGTCCGCGATGATCCGGATGGACATAAATGCCCTCGAGATAGATCGTCTGGTCCGTCTCGGCAATGATATCGGCCTTAAAGATCAGCTTTCCATCCTGGTAAACCGTGAAGATGCGGCCTTGATCGATCCTGCGGGCGACCCGCTTTAAGAAACCGTCACGGTCACGCTGCATCGGGTCGACGCCGCATTCTATGAAGGCGATCTCGGCCTGTGCGGCGGCGACCTGTTCGAGCTGGGCCATATTGGCGTTGTCGATATGAAATTCACACACCGGCACTGCCATCGGCAGTCTGGCTTCAAATAACGCCTCGACACAGGTCAGGCGCGGCTCCGAAGTCCCTCCGGTCAAATATTGATGAAATCGTTGGGCATCGCTGCCGTTCGACATTATTAGGTGTATCGGCGTAGAACTTCGGCGTGCCGCGATCGCCAGAGCGGTAAGGGCATCTTCGGTTCGGGCCTCGACTAGTGTCGAGTGTCCGATCAGGGCGATACCCTCAAGTTCGCCGGCAGCGTTTCGGTAGCCGAAAAACTCGCCTCGATGCAACTCGCTGACCATGCCGTTGTCGAGGATAAAGCTCGTCATCACAACGGTTTGCACCGGCCGCACCGCCAGGAACGACAGTGCTTCGCGGCGGTCCGCTTCAGTCAGGCAACCGACTCGCCCGGATGCCGGTACTTCAACGAGTCGCCTGATCGAGGCCGAGTTGTCAGTGTGCGGTCTAATTTCCGCTATATTCTGCAACATTGTCTTGTCTCCTTACATTTGTCCCTATAATTATGTAATTCAACAATTATTTCATTGCCGCGGTGTTGTCCCCGGTGATCTCGACCTTATTTGCCAGCGACGTTGTCACGTCCCCAACAAGCACGCCGTCACCAACCAGGACACCATCTCCGACCAAAACACCGTCGCCGACCAGAACGCCGTCACCGACGAGCACTCCGTCGCCGACCAGGACGCCCGAGGCCATCATTACGGTTCCGCCGCCCATCGCCGTGCCGTTGCTCGTCAGCACATTCTTGAACATCGTGATGCCCGTTCCAAACCAGGAATTGAGCGACGGGTTGTTCGAGGCGTCATAACTGACGCCATCCTCGAACCAGAAATAGTTGGCGTATGCCTGATGGTACTTGTCGGCAAGCGACTGGCCCTTGAGGTAGGTCGCGTTGGTGAGAATGCCCTGGGCCCACGGGAATGTAGTTCCCGCGATCGTGCTGGTCGCGACCGGAAATGCCTGGCCGGACTGCAATAGGCTGGTACCCTGAGCGTAGTCGTTAAAGTCAGTATCGAACTTGTACGTCCGCCCGATCTTGATCGCACCGTCGATGTTCAACTGCCCGGCACCCTGCTCCAGCATATTTACACCGTTCAGCGGTTGAGCCGAATATTCGAGGATCATCTTGACCATCGTCGGGGTCAGCTTCGGATTCATCTGAAAGAGCAGTGCGGCCGCACCCGATACCATCGGTGTCGACATCGAGGTGCCGCTGAGATACATCACATCATTATCTTCACCTGCCTTATCCATCGCGGTGGTCATCAATGACGGATTCATCGTGTACAGCAGAGCGTTGTTGCGCGCTTTTGCCGCCACGATCTTGTTCCCGGGGGCGACGATATCCGGCTTAATAACATTGTCAAAGTGCTGGCCGGTGGCATCGGTATAGTAACTGCGAGTCGGGCCGTGCGAACTGTAAGTCGCCATTATGTCGTCATTTCGTGCATCAGTCCCGAGGGAGTTTGACGCACCGACCGTCAGCACCGACGGATCATTGCCGGGCGAGTGGACCTGACCATAGATCTTCTGGCCGAGTGCGTTGCGGCCATTGTTGCCGGCGGCGGCGACGACCAATACACCAAATAAATTCAGCTCTTGTACTTTGCGGCACAGCGGGTCGTTCGTCCAGGTGTCGATCGCCGGAACGCCGAGGCTCAGATTCGCCACGCGGATGTTGTATGTGGCTCGGTTTTCGATTATCCAATCCAACGCCGCAAGCAGTCCTGCGGTCGTGCCGCGGCCCTGAGCATCGAGAACCTTTAGATTAAGGATATTTGCAGCCGGGGCGACACCGAAATAGGCGTTTGCGTCACGCGCCGGACTTCCGGCGGCGATCGACGCGACGTGTGAGCCGTGACCGTAGTCATCCTCGGTCGAAGTGACGCCGGATACGAAACTACGGTTGATCATGATACGAGCGCCGCCATCGTTGAACGCCTTGTGTAGGGAGTGCATACCCGAATCAAGGATGGCGATACCGACGCCGGCGCCATTCACAGTGTAAGCTCCGGTTCGGCCGAAGGTATTTTTGGCTTGTGCCCGGAT